>Ga0247722_10000668_pt1 | contig 20288 bp, 17 predicted proteins | sample MSEWelMarce3H_FC_FD_189094 | JGI IMG/M metagenome (GOLD analysis project Ga0247722, IMG submission 189094) | Subsurface sediment microbial communities from gas well in West Virginia, United States - MSEEL Well Study Marcellus 3H_FC | ecosystem: Environmental > Terrestrial > Deep subsurface >... | reverse complement strand
TGCCAATGCCAATGGCTGTATGTTTGATGTCTTTGAAACATTTGTCGGTAAATTGGAAGAAGAATTAGGCGAAAAACCCAATAATACTGTAGGTAAACACACCGTTGATTCGCTGGCCTACAAAACTCGTATTGATGCGGTACATTTTGCTTTAGATAACGATGATGGTGCGCGTACTCGTCATTATGATTCAGCAGACATTATTTTGATTGGTGTCTCGCGCTCAGGCAAAACCCCTACTTGTATTTATTTAGCGATGCAATTTGGTATTCGTGCTGCCAACTATCCGCTCACCGAAGATGATTTAGACGGCGAAACCTTGCCTAAGTCTTTAAAAGAACACAAGAATAAACTGTTTGGCTTAATGATTGATGCCGAGCGTTTAACCGCGATTCGTAACGAACGTAAAGCCAATAGCCGTTATGCCAGCCCTCAACAGTGTCAACAAGAAATTCGTGCTATTGAAAGTATTTATCGCAACGAAGGCATTAAATATTTGAATGTGTCGGAAATGTCAGTCGAAGAAATTGCCACACGAATTATTCAAATCTCAGGACTCAAAAGACGGATTAACTAATGAAAAAGTTTTTAGTATTACTGGTGTTTTTGGTGGCAGGTGCAGGCTTTTACGCTACGCCCTATTACACCGCGCATCAAATGCAGCAAGCGGCACAAAGCAATAATCATCAAGCCTTAAACAGTTATGTTGATTACCCTGCACTTAAAGAAAGTCTCAAAGTATCACTTAATAACAGCGTTGGCGAAAGTTTATTAAAAAACAAAACCGATAGTGGCATGAATGCTTTTGCTGCCATGTTTGCGGCTGCTTTTGTTAATCCTTTAGTTGACGTGCTAGTCACACCCGAAAACATTGCCGCGATGTTACAAGCAGATATGCCTCAAGATTTAAAAAAATCTGAGAGCAATAATACCCAACCTGCACCACCCGAAGATGAGTTAATTACGCGTAAATACTACCAAGATTTTGACCATTTTGTGATTGATGTCAGTAGTCAAAAACGACCTCATGAGCCGTTTAAATTTACCTTCACCCGTCAAGGTTTATTAAGTTGGAAATTAACAGGCTTAACTATTCCCAAACTTTCCACCTGATTGCTATTTAGAACTTACGCGGTTATCGCTTATTTTCCTCCCTCACCCCGCCCCTCTCCCAAAGGCCGAGGGAGTCCTCTCTCCCTCTGGGAGAGAGCTAGAGTGAGGGTAAACACGCTAATTTAAGTGCAATGTGTCAGTCACACATTCAAAAACAGGCCATTATCGGGCATAATGGCCGACTTTATTTTTTAATAACACAGGACTTATGCATTAGTCCTATAACAGCATAATTTTAGGTGACATTATCATGATGCGTACGCATTATTGTGGCAGTTTAAACGAATCTCATATTGACCAGACTGTAACCCTGTGTGGTTGGGTACATCGTCGCCGTGACCACGGTGGCGTAGTATTTTTGGATATGCGCGACCGTGATGGTTTGGTACAAGTGGTGATTGACCCCGATACCCCAGAGGCTTTTGCTACTGCCGACAAATCGCGTAGCGAATATGTATTAAAAATTACTGGCCGTGTGCGCCGCCGTTATGCAGGCACAGAAAATCCCAATATGCCCAGTGGTATGATTGAAGTATTGGGCAAAGAAATTGAAATTTTAAACAGCTCCGAAACCCCACCCTTCCCCCTAAATGATGACTTTGCTCATGTGGGCGAAGAAATCCGTTTAAAGTATCGTTTCTTGGATATGCGCCGCCCCGAAATGTTGCAACGGATGCGTTTTCGTTCGCAAGTAACCACCAAAATTCGTAACTATTTAGACAAACACGGCTTTTTAGATGTAGAAACGCCTGTCTTGACCCGCGCCACGCCCGAAGGTGCGCGTGATTATTTAGTGCCATCACGCACTCAACAAGGTTCATTTTTTGCTTTGCCACAATCACCACAATTATTCAAACAATTATTGATGGTGTCAGGTTTTGACCGTTATTATCAAATTGCTAAATGTTTCCGTGACGAAGATTTACGCGCCGACCGTCAACCCGAATTTACTCAAATTGACATCGAAACCTCATTTATGTCTGATGAAGACATTATGAACATTGCCGAAGGCATGGCGGTAGAATTATTTGATGATTTATTAGGGGTGAAGTTTGATAAATTTCCGCGCATGACTTATGCCGAAGCGATGCGCCGTTTTGCTTCCGACAAGCCTGATTTGCGTATTCCTTTAGAGTTGATTGACGTTGCAGACGTACTCAAAGAAGCTGGTTTTAAAGTGTTTGCTGGCCCTGCCAATGACCCTAAAGGCCGTGTTGTCGCTTTGCGTGTACCCAAAGGCAACGAAATCTCACGCGGTAAAATTGACGAATACACCAAGTTTGTGGGCATTTATGGCGCAAAAGGTTTGGCTTATATCAAAGTCAACGACATCAGCAAAGTTAATAACGGTGTTGATAAAGAGTCTGGCTTACAATCTCCGATTATCAAAAACATTTCTGATGAGATGTTGCAAACCATCGTTGAGCGTACAGGCGCGCAAAATGGCGACTTGATTTTCTTTGGTGCAGACAAAGCCAAAATTGTTAACGATGCGATGGGTGCATTGCGCGTTAAACTCGGCCATGATTTAAACTTACTGACCTGTGAATGGGCGCCATTGTGGGTGGTTGATTTCCCGATGTTTGAAGAAGTCGGTGAAGGTCAATGGACATCAGTGCATCATCCATTTACCATGCCGCATGGCACGGTCGAAGAACTCAAAAACAACCCTGCCCAAGCGACCTCGGTTGCGTATGACATGGTGTTAAACGGTACAGAAGTGGGCGGTGGTTCGTTGCGTATTTATAACCCTGATATGCAAAAAGCGGTTTTTGAAGCCCTTGGTATTGGTGAAGAAGAAGCGCAAGAAAAGTTTAGCTTCTTATTAGATGCTTTAAAATACGGTGCACCGCCGCATGGTGGTTTGGCTTTTGGTTTAGACCGTTTGGTGATGTTAATGACAGGCGCAACGTCAATTCGTGATGTGATTGCCTTCCCCAAAACTAAAACTGCCGAATGTTTGATGACTCAAGCCCCTGCGCCTGTTGAAAGCAAACAGTTGCGTGAGTTAGGGATTCGTTTACGCGAAAAAGCGGCTGAGTAATTAGACCTCACCCTAGCCCTCTCCTAACAGGAGAGGGAACCTTCACAACATGGCTGTAGCGTGTGGTTGACGTAGGAAACCCGCGATTTATCAATACAATCAATGTGATGGGTTTCGCTCCTCAAAATTGGTAATGATAACGACAAGAAATAATAGTTAAATAGCTGTCATTAACGGCATAAACCAAACGATTTGTATCATCAATGCGCCTTGACCAAAATCCCGATAAATTTTCTTTAAGGGCTTCGGGCTTTCCTATTCCTTCAAATGGTGAGCGTTTACAGTCCGTAATCAGCAAATTGATACGTTTTAATGTTTTTTTGTCTTGTCCCTGCCAATACACATAATCACTCCATGCTTCATCTGTCCATGCTAACAACCTAGTCATCAATCAACTCTCTTTGCACAATGTTTCCCTGTTGATATTGGCAAATAGATTTTGCTAAGTGGGCAACATTGGCAGGCGAACGCAACAAATGCACTGTTTCCATAATACTGTTATAGTGATTAAGTGACATGACAACGGCATCTTCGGCATCGCGGCGGGTAATAATGGTGCAGTCGGCATCATCAATCACACCGTCTAATACGGCCTTGAGACTGCTTCTTGCTTGACTAAAAGAAATAACATTCACAAATACCTCCTACTTGTACAATATAAAGTACAAGTATAGTCAAAATAGAGTTATTTATACAAGTTGTATATAGCGCATCTTCCTATTTTTTGCAGATATTTACCCGCAATGCTAGTAATTAGACCTCACCCTAGCCATTCCTAACAGGAGAGGGAACTTTGAGAAGTGGTAGCCTGTGTGAAGTGCAACGCAACACGGGATTTATAGTATTTTTCCTATTCAGCGATGCTGCATACGGGCTACGGCACTGTGATGTAGTTAATGTTTACTTCCAAGACCAATTGAGGGGATGTAAGGCATTTTTACTGCGACGCTGTTCTAAAAACAGGACTTCGCCATTGTCTAAACCAATGACTTTATTGACTTGATTGACATGGCCATCCACAAAAAAGCTCAAATCGGTTTTAATACCACGTATCGGGCAGGGTTCATGGCCGTTATAATAGTTGCCAACCAGTTGTTTAAGCAGCCATTTTTCATAAATATTGACCCCCCAATGCCATAAGTACCCTTCTTCATCCCACGCAATGGTGGTATTTATTTTTTTAATACGACTTAAATTCTTTACTCTAACAAAGCCTTTATAACGCTTATAATCACACTGCCCTAATGCGCCAAATTTATTCATGCCTAATGCCCATACGGTGCCATCTTTTCGTAACACGGCGTACAAACTTCCTGCACCTCCCATACTGACATCAACCACATCATTAAAAGGCACACGGTAAATACGGTAATCTGTTAACAGAGTACCTTCTTTAACATCATCAAACATTTCTGACCTGCCTGCTGAAAAAATAATTGCTGTCCCATCATTAAAAATGATGCTCGTTTCTGCTGAACGGTCAGCTACTATTTTGGCAATATTTTTATCCTCATATACAATCTTTGGTTCTTTTTGTGTGGTTTTGTCAAAGACATTTTTTAATATATAAGACTCACTCCCCCAGCCCCACACTCTTCCCTGTTTATCTAATGCCAACGAATAACTATATCCTGCCGCGATACTCACCACCTCCTTTAAATCAGGAATTTGTTTGGGGGTTAGTTGATGTGGTCTAAAACGTATGTCATTCGGTGGTCCATAAGGCACACCATCCTCTTTATAACCTAATGCTCCTTTTTCATTATCGCCCCAACTCCATACTGTACCGTCTTTACGCAACGCCAATACATGCTCACTGCCTGATGCTACCTCAATAAAATCGGTCATATTAGGTATAACTTGTGGGTTTTCACGACTTTGATAGCCTGTTCCTAATACTCCTTTCCATCCCCCCCCCCAACTCCACACAGTGCCATCCTCCTTAACGCCTATGGCAAAATCACTCCCTAAGGCCATGCGTTTAGGATCGATATTAATGGGTAAGGGTTGCTCAAAGGGGATTGGCTCTTTGTTTGCCGATGGAAAATCCATACTGCATGACGTTAAAGACACAAGTGACATGACCAAAGCAGCCAAATAACGCATTTTTTATCCTTTTACTTAGATTTAAACGTTTTTACTAAGGCACAATGTGTACCAATTATTAAAAGATATATTTTTCAATAGGTTAAAGTTTAACAACTCCAAATTTTTAAAATAAATAGACTTAATTTATTTGCAAGACAAACATTTTTTGTAGGGTATTTTATAAAGCTAAACATAAGGCAACGTCCTGTTTTATGTGTTATGGGGACTTGTCAACCAATCATAGCGGAGCTTAAATAACAGATAAATTTTGGACAAAAACTTTAATTTGGTTAGACAATTGCTCTCATTGATACCTATCAGAGTGTTATGATAGTCGTTTAAAATAATGAGTCATCAACGTGTTTAACTCAATATCTAAATTAACCATCAGCGCATTAAGCACAATGTTATTAGTTGCTTGCGGAGGTGGTGGTGGTGATAATCAAACACCAAAAAATAATAATCAATTAGTCAGTACAAGTTGTCCTTTAGGCGAAATAAAAGTCAATGGCGTATGTCGTTTTGCCGAAAATATATGTACAGCCGAAGGCGAAAAAACATGGGTGCGCGGTTATTTAGATACCGTTTATTTGTGGTACAACGAAATTAAAGACGTTAATGCCACGAATTATTCCACACCACGCAACTATTTTGATGCCTTGTTAGTCAAAGAAAAAGACCAATTCAGCTACACTATGTCTAAAGCCGAGGCAGAAGGCTTTTTTGAGTCAGGCTTACAATTAAGTCTTGGTATATTATGGGCTTATGACGAAAATTACTCCCTCAGAGTCCGTTTTGTTGAGCCTAATTCTTTGGCTGACCAATCTGGCATTAAACGTGGTGATTATTTGACTAGCATCAATAATCAATACATTAGCACGCTCAATAAGCAGCAAATTGCAGACGCTTTGTATCCAACCGCCAATACCGCTATCACATTGGTATTGTTTAATGCCACAACAGGTAATCAAAAACAAATCACCATTACTGGACAAAATATAGTCACATCACCTGTGCCTTATTACAGTGTTATTACCAACCCAAATACTCAACAAAAAATTGGTTATTTATTATTTAATGACCATATTGCAACTGCCAGTGATAAACTTATCGAAGCCGTTAATACATTTAAAGCCCAAAAAATCAACGATTTAGTATTAGATTTGCGTTTTAATAGTGGCGGTTATATCTATATTGCCAACGAGCTTGCTGCGATGATTGGTGGAAAAAAAACGCAAAATAAATTATTTCAGAGCTATATTTATAATAATAAATATGCGCCTGATTATTATTATTTTGAACAACGATCATACCCATCTAACACCCTATTACCTCATTTAAATTTATCCCGTTTATTTGTTTTAACTACGCCAGAAACGTGTTCGGCAAGCGAAGCTATTATCAATAATTTGTCACCTTTTATGCCTGTCATTAAAATTGGTAGCCAAACTTGTGGCAAACCGTATGGCATGGATGGCGCAAATAACTGCGATACCGCTTATTTTGCCATTACCTTTAAAGGTGAAAATGCTTATGGCCAAAGTGTACCCACAACAGGTTATACCCCAAACTGCGAAGCCTACGAAACATTAAATCATCCATTAGGTAGCATTGAAGAAGGATTATTGGCCAATGCTTTGTATTACCAACAAACAGGCCGTTGCATGACTAATAATGCCATTCAAAGTAAAAAAATGGTTAATACTGCGTATCTTAGACCATTATCTAAACCACAATGGCAACAAAACATGCTAAAATAAGACTCTCGATAATGATAAAAACCGTCTGTTTCTTGATATTGGGCTTAACTGCTTGCAGCACTCCCCCTGCTGCTACTCTTGCCACACAAGCCCAACCTGCATTGCTCGCGAGTAATAATAGTTACGCATGTCAACAACAATTAAACAACATCTTAGGTCAAATCATGGGACAGCCTGTCACTGTCTCTACCAGTGTCTTTAGCAGCGAGTCACGTTTGTTATTAGATAAAATTCAGCCACGTCACACTTATGGTATGCACAAAGATGGTATGTCTTTAGCCAAACCTACTGTATTTAATTTGTTGATTTTAAATAAACAATGTTTGTTAGCTCATGAAGAAAAGCAACAACTACCGCTTGATTTATGTGTTTGTCAGCCTGCTCTGTAAACAGTAAATGTTTACTACACTCTTGATTGACGGCTAACTAAGCGCATTAAAATGCTTTATTGAGATATAATCTCCAAATCCTATACTATTTAGGACATACGCGCTTGGTGCAATGCGTAAGTGCCGAGATACCAAAAATTCCAATATTTTAAAGCTAGTTTTTCTTAGGAGCTTTTTATGGCTGGCCATTCTAAATGGGCGAACATTAAACATCGTAAAGCTCGCCAAGATGCCTCTAAAGGTAAAGTGTTTACCAAGTATTTGCGCGAAATTGTCGTTGCGGCACAAATGGGCGGTGGCAATGAAGCCGATAATCCACGTTTGCGTGCCATTGTCTCTAAAGCCTTAACAGCCAACATGACCCGTGATGTCATCAACCGCGCCATTCAGCGTGGCGTAGGTGGTGGTGATGCCGATAAAGTGCAAGAAATTACCTACGAAGGTTATGGTATGGGTGGTGTGGCGGTGTTAGTCGAAACCATGACCGACAACCTTAAACGTACCGTGAGCGATGTACGTCATGCTTTTACCAAATGCGGTGGTAATTTAGGCACATCAGGCTCGGTTGATTATTTATTTACCAAGCGTGGCGAATTAAGTTTTGCCGATGGTGACGAAGATAAAATCATGGAACTGGCTTTGGAAGCAGGCGCGGACGATGTGATTAGTGAAGATGACGGCACAGTGCTAGTGATTACTAGCCCTTATGCCTTTGGTAGTGTGCAAGATGCACTAGAGGCTGCTGGCCTTAAAGCTAACCATGCCGAAGTGACTATGCACGCCACCACTCAAGCCGAAATCACCGACATTGAGCAAGCACAAAAAATTATCAAAATGATTGATATGCTTGAAGACTATGACGATGTGCAAAATGTCTATACCAATGTGCATTTTAGCGATGCGGTGATGGATGCGTTAAATAAATAACTGCTTTTGGCACCCTCTCCTTGCAGGAGAGGGTCGGGATGAGGTATTAAATTACAAACCCGCTAATTTTAAACGATTAGCATGTTCACGATACACCGACTTAGGGTCAGTCGAAAAAATATCGCGTAAACCAAACATCAAATTCACTTCGTCTAAATGGTTCATCGAATAGTTATCACGCAACACCACGCCCAAATGACTGCTACATTGACTAACTAAACCGTCATTTGCACCACCAATAAACAAACCCGTTGCCCCTAACAACACATCAGTTGGGTCTAAAACATTGGTTAAACGCTTGGTACCACCCCACGAATAATACTTAACGCCATTGACTGTAGCAGCCCCTTGACCACAAGCTGTAGTTGGTACACCTTGAGGAAACTTAGCAGTAAACGCCGCCGAACCTTTGGTTGATAACGAAGCAATACTATTTTTAGCACTTTGATTATAACTACCTGCGCCATTAAACAACTCAATAATCCCTGCCAAAGCATTTAATGCACCATAAGCCACCACACTTAAAGAGCCTGTTTGAGTAACCAAATCAGCAACAGGTGAACCTTTAACGGGGCTACCAATCGCCGTTACCGAAGCAACTTTAGTTGGCATGGCAGCAGCCACATAACGAATGGAATGACCACCATGACTATGCCCCATCAAATTAACTTTGGCTGCACCTGTAATGGCCAACACATTTTTTACTTGCGTTAAAAATTGCTCGCCACGCACTTCGGAGCTTTCTAAAGCGGCAACTTGTGTCACATACACTTTTGCGCCATTGGCTTGCAAATCTGAGGGAATTTGATACCAATAATCAATTGCACCACCTAATAACGATTTAAAACCAAACATCCCGTGTGCCAATACAATCGGGTATTTAGTTTGAGCATAAGTAGAAGCGGCATTAGCAGTGACAGTGACTGTAGAAGTTAAGGCGGCAACAAAGCTCGCAAGAAGCAATTTTTGCATTTTCATGGGAAGTACTCGGAAATTTGTGTTGTTATTATTAGCCAGCTTTTTATCAAGCTATGACCTGTTATTTTTGTTTTTGCCAACTCATCATGTGTTCGACTGAGTAAATCATAGACGCTAAAATTTCCGATGAAAAGCATTTTTTACAGGATAAACGGCATTTCCGATGAACGGTTTTTATACAATTGTATTTTTTATTGATGATAACTGCCAACTTATTGTTTTAAACTGCCAATAGTCAGAACAACATCAACACACTGTGACTATACTTCGCCTTAGCTCGGTGTACAGTTTTAATACCTTTTTCATCCTACCCTAGTCTAAGTTTTGTTAGCATAAGCAAATTTTATTTTTTGGCGTGGTGCTTATGTTTTTAATAGACTTCATCTTACATGTTGACCAGCATTTAGCAGAATTTGTTGCTAATTATGGTTTGTGGATTTATGCCATTTTATTTTTAATTGTTTTTGTCGAGACGGGCGTGGTGGTAATGCCGTTTTTACCGGGTGATAGCCTACTGTTTGCGGCGGGTGCATTAGCGGCAATTGGTCAAATGAACCCATTTATTTTGGGCTTAGTTATTTTTGTTGCAGCCGCCTTGGGTGATACCAGTAATTATCATATAGGCAAACATTTTGGACGAAGGCTGATTCAAAAATACAAAATCATTAATATGAACTACTTGCATCAAACCGAAAAATACTTTGAAAAACATGGTGGAAAAACGGTAATTTTTGCGCGTTTTGTGCCAATTGTGCGGACTTTTACGCCGTTTGTTTCGGGAATGGGTGCAATGCCCTTTCCGCGCTTTATTAGCTTTAGCATGATTGGTTCGATATGCTGGATTGTTTCGTTTGTGACTTTAGGCTATTTTTTTGGTCAACTACCTGTGGTTAAAGAAAACTTTACTTTGGTTATTTTTGGCATTATTGGCGTGAGTTTTGCGCCGATTGTGTTTCATGCCATTAAAGCCAAACTGAATAAAGACACCACCGCCGTTTAATGCTGACACTAAAAAAAACCACCAAATTTGGTGGTTTTTTTATGGAGCTTACAAAGCATAGGTTTTATCTAAATACTCTAAAATATCTTTAGACTCAAACAACTCGATACCTTGATTAACATCAATCAAAAATGGCACTTGTACTTGGCCTTTTTCGGCTAATAATTGGGCGCGTTTGCTATTAGGAATAGGATGATACTCGCCTGTATGTAATCTAAACTTTGCTGGCCCGACATCGGCCAACTGTTGTTTACCTAAGTTAATCAAACGATACGGCAACTGTAGCTCACATAATTTTTCACGAACAGGCCGAGAGTACGGACTGGCCTCAAAACTATACAATACTAGGGGTTTTTCGGGTGCATGTGAGGGCTTGGCTTGTAAAGGCGACAGGCGTAAACGTGCTATTGAAGCCAAACGTGAAGTGAATAAATTTAAAGTACCTGCATCTAAAGCAGCAGGAATACTCTGTTGCTTATATTCTTGAAATAAATAGGCATTGATGGCTTCTGCACCTTCTAACTGCACATAGCTGTTAGGGTCAACTAAATACGGAATACTGGCATTATGCCCACCATAACGCTGTAGTTCGGCAGCAAAACGGTCTGCCCCTTGAGGACAGGGATAAATCAATACATCCAAATTGAGTTCGGTTAAGGCTTCGCGTACCAAACGGCACTCAGCATTATCTTCACTATCAAATAAAATGGGTAATAATGCGGGTTGTTGAGTATTTTTACTGCCACTTGCACCACGCCAACCACGCGCGGTAGAACTGACAACAGAGGATAAAATATTGAAAAGATGGAACATAAAATTGACTCTATCGTTTAAACACGCGGCACAATGGCTTTCACGCTGGGTGGATTACGTTTTGCTGCTTGATACAATGGCATGACCGTAGGAATTTTGGCTTCTAATTCGTTAATACGTTGACTACTTGAAGGATGGGTACTCAAAAATGCAGGTGGCGCACCTTTACTAGCGGCAGCCATTTTTTGCCACAAGGTCACAGACGCTTGAGGATTAAAACCAGCTCTAGCCAACAATTCTAAGCCCATGACATCGGCTTCGGACTCTTGGCCACGACCATGCGGTAAAGTTAAGCCCAAATGGGTGACGGTTTGTAAAATCGTGGCTTGTTTTTGATCCATATTAGTCACCATGGCTAATATGCTCATGCCTGCTTGTTGAGCATAGGCTTGGGAGATACGCTCACGACCATGCTCGCGCAAGGCATGTGCCATTTCGTGTCCCATAATCGCGGCGATTTCATCATCCGTTAATTTTAAGTTATTGATAATCCCTGTAAAAAACATAATTTTGCCACCAGGCGCGCAGTAGGCATTTAAGTCATTACGGGTTTCTAAATTCACTTCCCATTGCCATGCAAGGGCTTCAGGACGAAATACCGCCGCATGCGGAATTAAACGGTCGGCAATTTTACGAATGCGTTCTAAATTAGCTTTATCGGTATTAAGTGCGCCTTTTTGTTTGGCTGCCGATAACTCACCACGATAGGACTGCAAAGCCATGGCATTGACTTGTTCGGCGGGTAACAACAAAAATTGCTTACGTTGGATGCCCGTTGCACCTTCTTGGGTGCTACTGGTACACGCGGTTAAAACCACAAAACTTGTTGCTGTCAAGCACTTACGCCAATTCATGTTTTTACTCCTGACCATTCGGTCAAATTAACAGAACTTACGCCTTTCACTGAAATTAGCGCATTTTGCGAACTAAGAATCGTTAAAAACGATTATTTAGCGAACAAATAAGCGATAACTGCGTAAGTTCTAACAGAGATTATGATGGCGGTTATAGCCTCGCTTTTCAAGTTTTTATTGTATGGCAGCTTGTTGCTGTGCATAGAGTTGAGTCAAGCTCTGTAACCACGGCTTATAAACCGTTTGATAACAACGCTGATAAAAACGGGCATTTAGGCTGTTGGGATAAAATACTTTATCGGTACGAGTCATGGCACGTACCGCAGATGGTAAATCAGGATAAACGCCCATCGCTACCGCCGCACACATTGCCGCGCCCAAGCCTGATGTTTCACTGGTATGCGGTTTATTAATCGGCATATTAAAAATATCTGCCGCAATTTGCATCACGGCATCTGATTGTGAACCGCCACCCGCCGCAAATAACTGACTAATTTTGTGTTTGGTATGTTGTTCTACATGTTCTTGGCCTTGTTTTAAGGCAAATAACAAACCCTCAACTAAGGCTCTATACCAGTCTGCTTTGCTGTGTTGAGTACTTAAACCTAACAATGCCCCTTTAGAGACACTTTCGCCCGAGGCTTGAACGCTTAAACTCGGTTGCCACATTAAGCCATTTGCCCCAACGGGACTGCTGATTAACCAATCTTCTAACACCGCTAACCAATCACGGCCTTGCTGTGCAGCGGCAATTTCAGGTGCAGCAATTTGTTGTTTAAAATAATTCACCAAAGCAAAACCTTGGGGAATTTGGGTTTCTAAACAATATTGACGTGGCAATAACGAAGGATACGGTGGCATAGGTGGATTTAACGACAAATAATGACGACTGACGGTGTTATAAGTCGCGGTTGTGCCAAAACTTAATGCCCCTTGTGAACTGTTAATACAGCCCGCGCCTAATACTTCACAGGCTTTATCTGCCCCTGCTGCCACTAAAGCCAAACCTGCGGGCAAACCTAATTTTTCGGCTGCTTCTACGGTTAATTGCCCCAATAATTTGCCTGCTGGTACGACTTTAGGTAATTTGGCGGCAGTCAATCCGAGTGCTTGCCAACGCCAATCCCAACGGCTCTGCCATTGATGTTTTTTATAATCAAAAGGAATATAACCCACTTGCGCGGCTATGGCATCGTTAAACTCACCCGTTAATTTATGGCTTAAATAACCCGATAATAACAAAAACTTATGCGTTTTTGCCCACAATTCGGGGCGATGTGCCATAAACCAATTCGCTTGGGCGCGTTTGCGTAATTTTTCGATAGTGGCTTGATGACCACTCAATTGATGCAATTTTTGCCAATACAAAGGCAATGATGGCAACTGTTCGGTTTGGCGTTCGTCTAACCACAAAATAGCAGGATACAATGGCTGACCTTGCTCATCAACAATCACGACTGTACCACGCTGAGTGGTCAAGGTAGCGGCGGTTATGGTGTTGGGGTCAATCTGTTGCCATAAAGCATGACAAGCACTGACTAATTGTTGCCAATAATAATCAGCGTCTTGCTCGGCATAACTTTTAACTGGCGCATCATAGGGAGGTTGAAAATGAATTTGACTACGCGCTAACAATTCGCCACGCGCATCAAACACAAAAGCACGCAAACTTTGTGTACCACAATCAATACTCAAAAAACGTGCTGTTGTCATTTTTAACCGCTCACTGCTTTAAACTCGGTGGCAAACTATAATATTGTTGCCAAATTTGCATATAACGCGCTTGTTCAGTTGCCCATTGGGTGTCTGTCCAACCTTCATTCAGCGCAATCGCTTTAATTTGCTCAAAATGATCTGCCCCGCCCTGAGTCAACAACAAGCCAATACGGGTACGGCGCAATAACAAATCATCCAAATGCACCACTTGTTCATAACGTAATGCCCAACGTAGCTCCGCCCACATACTATAAGTTTGGGGAATTAAGTTTAATTCATGGCTAGGCATTTCTGCCAAAAAACGCTGGGCTAAATAACCGTATTTACCGACAAAACGCCGATATTGCTCACCTTGAAATGGAGTGGTTAATGCTTGTTGTGGATTACTAAAAATCGCGGCTTTTTGATTACGTTGTTTAATACTTGGCAACCACGGCTCGGCGGCAGTTAATACATCTTGAGCAATTTGTCTAAAGGTGGTTAATTTGCCACCTGAGACACTAATCACGCCTTTATCTGCCCATACCGCATGGTCACGCCGCTCTTTGGATGGGTCTAAACCTTTACCACTACTGACAATAGGCCGTACACCCGACCATGTGGCAATCACGTCTTTGGTAGTCAAGTTTGCTTGTGGAAACTCATAATTGGCAGCACGTAATAAATAAGTCACTTCGTCAGCACTTATCACCGCTTCATCATCTAAATTATCTTTGTGGTCTAAATCGGTTGTACCTATCACGGTACGGCCTTCCCACGCATAAATAAACATGGCGCGATTATCGTCTGGATGAAACAAAATCAACGCATCTTGTAACGGTAAACGCTCGCCAGATACGACCAAATGACTGCCGCGTTGTGGCCGCACGCTGACCGTTTCAGTTGCGACTTCGGCGCGTAAACGATTAACCCATGCACCTGTTGCATTAACCACCACTTTGGCTTTTAAAGACACGACTTGACCAGACACTTCATCTTTGACTACTAAACCTGCAACATTATCGCCTTCAAACAGCGTTTTTTCGGCTTTAACATAATTAAGCGTCACTGCACCGTCTTTACAGGCTTCGTCTAACACTCGTAGTACCAAACGTGTGTCATCAGTCACGGCATCGGTATAACGTGATGCGCCCAATAATTTATGATGACGATAATTAGGTACCCGCGCCAAAAACTTTTTGGCATCCAAATAACTACGGTCTTTAATCCCTGCCAAAAAATCATAAGCCAACAACAAAATCGCAAAAGCCCAACGATTACTTTTAATACCACCACCTTGATAATGGGCAAAAAAGTAACTCATGCGGTCAACTAAACCTGGTGCTTCGACCAATAAACGCTCACGCTCAACCAAAGAATGTTTGGTGAGTTTAATATCGCCCATCGCAATATAACGTAAACCACCATGTACCATTTTTGACGAACGGCTTGATGTGCCAAAAGCATAGTCTTTTTGGTCGATGAGTAAGACTTTTGCGCCTGTCCGTGCCGCTTCACGCGCCACCCCTGCGCCTGTAATACCACCACCCACGACAATAATATCCCATTCTGTTTGTGGTAATTCTTGCCACAACGTCTCACGACTTAACATGTATATACCTTGAATAGACTAAAACTCAGAACTTACGCATTTTGCCAAAATTAGCGCGTTTTGTGAGCTAAAATCGTTGACAACGATATTTAGCTTACAAATAAGCGATAACCGCGTAAGTTCATAAAATAGGTCAAGCATACTGATTTAATGTGCCAGATGATTGCTCTTAGCTGACAAATTTTAATTTAACTTCGGGGCTTTTGATTTAGCCCTCACCCCAACCCTCTCCCTCTGGGAGAGAGCTAGAGTGAGGGTAAAGTAAGATAATATACTCAAAATTAAGCCCCAAATACGCTTTAAACTAAAACGCCAACAGCCTCTAGTCTGGTAATAATTTGTGCGGATTAAGTCTTGCTTCACCGTCAAAATGTTTGGCCAAGGCGTGTAACGTTGCCATGCCTAATACGCCTTTTTCGGCCTCTAAATAAGGCGCATGGTCTTGACCGACCCCATGTTGATGGCTAATTGTGCCACCATGCTTAACAATCATCTGTGAAGCATCTGCTTTGAGTTTTTGCCAACGCGCCAAAGTTTGTTGATAATTTGCCGCCACACGATAGACATAAGTGGTGTAAATACTTGAGCCTTGTCCATAGATATGTGACAAATGACTAAAAGCCAGCACCGTTTCTTGTTCGTCACTTAAAGCATTGCGCAAGGCTTGCTCAACATCGGTCATATAGGGTGTCACTTTTTGCCAATCAACGGCTGTTTCTAAAGTATCAACAGCATAGCCCAACTGCCATAAAGCCTCGCGTAAATACGGGGCTTTAAAACGATTTTGCAACCAGCGTTTACCCAACACTTGGCCTGTTGCCACCGTGTCAAACTCTTTTAAAATTCGATTAACTTCGGCTTGAGCAAACTTAATACGCTGTTGACTGCCTGTAAAACCAATGGTCAACATACATTTGCCTTCACCTGCACCACGCCAGTTAAGCACTTTCTCTAAACCTGCGATGGCTAAAGCATGACCTGCAAGAGTCAATTGAGTGCGTGTTTCTTCACTGTTACTTAAGCGCACCATCGACAAAGGAATTTTTTGCTGGACTAATTCGCGCACTGCCGATTTGGCTTTTGCCCAATCAGGCACAAAATAGACGCAAAACACTTCTTGCTCAGGACAACGGGTAATACGCACCGTGGCCTCAGTAATCACCCCAAAACGTCCTTCTGAACCCATGATAATTTCACGAATATCTGGCCCCGCACTGGACGCTGGCATAGTGGGAATGTCTAAAGTCCCTGCTAAGGTTTCAATCCGACCACCCGCAAAAAGTTGTTCAATCCGACCGTAATGCAACGATTGTTGACCACTTGAGCGACTGGCAATCCATCCGCCTAAGGTGGACAACTCAAATGATTGTGGATAATGCCCTAAAGTATAACCATGCGGTTTTAATAAGGCTTCGACTTGTGGGCCATTTGCCCCTGCACCAATGGTTGCTAATTGTGAGGCTTCATCCAAATGTAATAGCGCGTTTAAGTTGGCCAAAGAAAGGGTCAAAATTGGACGTTCATCAGCAACAGGATTGATATGACCAACCACAGATGTACCGCCACCGTAAGCAATCACTACCCAATTATGGCTTTTAGCTAATGCCAACAACTCGGCAACTTGTTGACTGTTTTTAGGCAAAGCGACGCCATCAGGAAACACAGGTATATCACCCGAACGCAAAGCCAACCAGTCAGGCAAACTTTGGCCACGCGCATGACGAACACGGGTTTCGGCATCGGTTGCAATTAAAGGATGAGCAGGTAAACGCGAGACTGGCACTTTGGCCATGACTTGAGCAAGGGTAGCATCAGGCAAAGCCGATGATTTACCTAATAAATTTTGCAAAAACTGACTGGCTTTGGCGTTAATAGCCATTTTAGTTTGGCTATCACCCCAACTATTCCACTGACGCATAATAACCCCGTTGAGCAAGCGCACCGCCAACAATACAAGACTCACGCGGTTATCGCTTATTTGCTCACTAAATAATCGTCTTTAACGATTTTTAGTTCACAAAACGCGCTAATTTCGGTGAAACGCGTAAGTCCTAAATACAGAAAATCTGAATATTGTGCGCTTGTTTTAGGGTGCGAATGGCATTTATTTACATAATGGTTTAAAGCTAAACAAGTGGTCGATTGGTAGTACGGCGTACACTCATAATACTGGCCAAATTACGCTCACCAATGGCAGTGATTTGCCACCATTGTTTTTGGTCATTATCACGCGTTACTCGTTGAATCAGTCCTAATACACGAAACTGCATTTTAATGGCATTAAAACTTGCGGGCGATACCTGTACATCAACCACCGCGTGGGTTTTTGGGTATTCACTTTGAATTTCAGCCAATGCGTTACGTTGCAGACGCTCATTAATTTTGGCAGCCATAAACTCTTCAGTTTGTGCTTGCAACAAATTGCTACCAAAACTTACCAACAACTCGTTCCATGATAGGCGAGTTTTGCCATATACATCTTGACAATTGCCGCCAGCGTAGGCTTTACAGCGATACACCACTTCAAGCAAATCTTCGCCTTTGGCTAAGTTTTCGCCATTTGCCACCGTAGAGCTAAGCCACTTTTCGCGCTCGGCTTCTAACTCTTTGATACGGCGTTTTAAGGCTTCACATTCTTTTTCTAATTCGCTATTAGACGCAACTTGCCCTCCACCCGCTTTATTAACTCGCACCCAACCCGTTGTCGGATAACGGCGAATTAATGCTGGCAAGGCATTATGCAAGGCATTGGCTAAATCTTTGGCATCACGCCAATAGACAATATGTTCTCGCTCACGCAACAAAACCTTACGAAAGTCACTAAATTTGAGTTTAGCTTCAACCGTTTGTTCCTGAAGTTCAGGCGCGCGAGTTTCGGGAGACTCGTGCATCAACACCAAAATTGGCTTTTGTTTAGTGGCAGCATACACATACTCCATATGTGTATAACTGACCCCCGAAGGCATCAATGAACCATAACGACTGCCAACCAACAACACATAATAATCACAGTCATCAATTCGGCGGCGAATATTGACCATGGTACTTAAATTTTGTGCATGGGCTTCAAAAGTAGTGGGTAAACAACCTAATGCTGGCAAAGTCTGAAGCAATACCCCTCTTTCTTCTCGCAAGTCCGTATAGGTTGCACTGATAAAGACTTGGTAGCGTTTATCGGTCACAATAAATATTCCTAAATTTGTCAGATTTTAAATTTATCTTAAGGCCAATTTTTTATCTTTTGGAAATCCATAGACTTGAAGCTGTGCGAAATCCCTATTTTTTTGGACTGACAAAAGCTCAGTCTTGATATTAGCGTCCGACAATACCATTAAGTGCTTCTTTTGGCTAGACCATCACACCTTTCGCGGAGTATAAGTTTAGGTATGTATCTTAATTGCCTGTACGCTAGTCCCCAAAAACACGGCTGCTTGTTGATTAAAAAGCTCAACATTATCTGTGGTCAAAAAATGTCGCTGCCCGTTTTGCGAACAGCGTTGTGCCATATCAGGATGACGCTGTAAATAATCAGCCAAACTCTGCGCGACTATCTCACCTTGGGCAAGAATACGCACGCCTTGCGGCACATATTTTTTAATTTTTTCGATTAGCAAAGGATAATGGGTACAAGCTAAAATCAGTGTATCTATCTGTGAACTTTGGGCGAACAATTGTTGTATATCACGTTCAATAAAAAAATCCGCACCTAATGACTGATATTCATTATTTTCGACTAATGGCACCCACATCGGACACGCTTGCTGAAAAACCTGTATCTTAGGAAATAATTTATGAATTTCAATACAATAAGACTGTGAGCTGACTGTACCCGATGTACCTAAAACGCCTATATGCCCCGTTTGAGTCAACGCGCCAACCGCCTCAACACTCGGACGAATCACCCCTAACACGCGGCGTGTGGAGTCAATCGCAGCCAAATCTTGTTGTTGAATGGTTCGCAAGGCTTTGGCGGAAGCAGTATTACACGCCAAAATCACCAAAGGGCAGCCTTGAGCAAATAAATAACGCACACTTTCGAGGGTAAATTGATACACCGTTTCAAAGGAACGCGAACCATAAGGTGTACGCGCATTATCACCTAAATACAAATAATCATAGTGCGGTAAATGTGCTAATAATTGCTTAAGAACGGTTAAGCCACCATAGCCCGAATCAAAAACGCCAATCGGTGCAGAATTTGGGGATAACATGGCTTTACTCTCTGATTTTAGCCATAAAAAAAGCCGATTATAAAAATCGGCTTTTAAAATTTGGAGCGGGAAACGAGACTCGAACTCGCGACCCCGACCTTGGCAAGGTCGTGCTCTACCAACTGAGCTATTCCCGCTAGGCTTAGGCTGTTACGCTAAGTAGGCGCGCATTATATTTGTTTTAGATGATTGGTCAAGAACTTTTAAGCAAGTTATCTTAAAAAACCTATCAAGCGCACATTTTTTAGTCTCTACGCCACGTTGTTCCCTGCCGACTGTCTTCCAAAACAATGCCTTGTGCCAATAAATCGGCACGTATTTTATCTGCGCCTGCAAAATCTTTGGCTTTTTTGGCATCAGCACGCGCTTGAATTTGGGCTTCAATCTCAATCTCAGTCAAGCCTGTTTGAGAACTAAACCCTTGCAAAAACTTTTCGGGATTATCTTGCAACAAGCCCAAAACCGCACCCAATTCGCGTAACCGAGCGGCCAAACCTGCGGCAATAGCCGTTTCGCCTGCTTTGTCAGCACGATTAACTTCACGCGCTAATTCATATAACACCGCAATCGCTTCAGGAGTATTAAAATCATCATCCATTGCTTGATTAAAACGAGTAACAAAGTTTTCTCCCCCCTGAGCCGCTTGTACGGGAATACCCTTTAAAGTGTGATAAAAACGCTCTAAGGCCTGTTTTGTTTGCTGCAAAGCCTCATCCGAAAAATTTAATGGGCTACGATAATGACTGGCAATAATAAAATAACGTAATACTTCGGATGCAAATAACTTCAATACTTCACGAATGG
>Ga0247722_10000667_pt1 | contig 20302 bp, 17 predicted proteins | sample MSEWelMarce3H_FC_FD_189094 | JGI IMG/M metagenome (GOLD analysis project Ga0247722, IMG submission 189094) | Subsurface sediment microbial communities from gas well in West Virginia, United States - MSEEL Well Study Marcellus 3H_FC | ecosystem: Environmental > Terrestrial > Deep subsurface >... | reverse complement strand
TCGGGAGCGGTGACATGACTTTGCTTGATGCGTAATTGCTGGCTGGCTAGGCGCGCTTTGGCCGCCGCTAAACGCGCGTTAGCAGCGCCTTCTTGCAGCAGCGCCTGCTGGATTTGCTGGGCGCTGAGCGCGCCATTGCTATCTAGTTTTCTAATGCGCTCGGCATTATCGTGTGCTTCATTCCATGCTGCATCGGCCTCGGCAAGGGCGGCTTGTTGCTGGGCGAGCTCTAGCTTGAGTGTTTCGCTAGAAAATTGCGCCAAGACTTGGCCGCGTTTGACTTCATCGCCTACCGCCGCTTGCACTTCGGCCAAGACATAGCCACCAATCTCTGCGCCAACGATTGATTCTTGCCAAGCTTCGATATTGCCATTCGCGCTAATGATTACTGGCCAATTTTGGGTTTGGGGGGCGGTTAGGGTAACGGTCATGGCGGCGCGAGCGGCCTCGGCAGCGGGCTTGGCGATACTTTTTGGCGTGGTAATCAGTGTGATCAAGCCCAGTAGCAGCAGGCAGGCGCTCACGATGGCTAGCTTAGGATGCTGCTTTACTTTGGCGCTTAATTTTTGCATGAGGAATTTATCCAAGAGGCTAAGTTAATAAATAACTGCACAGTTTCAAATAGCGCTTCGGCCTTAGAGGGGTTAGGTTCTTTACAAAGCGTGCCCACCCAGTGCCTTATATAGGGCGATCCAATTTGCGCTTTGCTCTCTTTGTAGTGTGAGTAAACGGGTCTGGGCGGCCAGCTCATAGCGCGCTACTTCTGCAACTTGTAGCTGGCTGGCACTACCCACTTTGTAGAGTGCTTGGCTGGCTTTGAGCTGTACACGGGCGTAGCTGAGCTGGCGTTCTAACTCTGCGGTTCTGCGCTGGCTATCGTCTAAGCGCAGCATGTTTTCTTCTATTTCACGCACGGCTTGGCGTACTTGTATCTGGTAATTGGCGATGGCTTGCTGGTAGCGTGCATAAGCCGCGTCTTGCTTAGCGCTCAGCTCGCCGGCATTAAAAATGGGGATATTAAAGCTGATGCCGTAAGACCAGTTACGGCTATCTATATTAAAGCCTTCGCTGATTTGGCAGCCCACGCAGATCATGCCAAGCAAAGAGGCGGAAGGGTAACGCGCTACTTCACGTACGGCGACATCGGCAGCTGCAGAATCTAGGTTGTAGCCAGCAATACGGATATCGGGGCGCTCGGCCAGCACTTCGGCGGGAACGCTTTTAATTGCAAGGGCTGGGCGAGCAGGCATCAGCCCCGCTTCAGCCGCCAGTATCTCGCCAAGCTTGGCCTCTGGCATCCCGGTGAGCGCCACCAGCGCTTTGAGTGTGACATGGCATTGCGTTGTTAACTCAGCCAAGCGATAGCTAGCATCACTGGCTTCGTTATCTGCTTTGGCGGCATCCACCACGCTGGCTAGACCCACATCTAATTTACTATGCAGTAAATGAGCGCTCAGTTTTTGCGATTGCAGTACTTGATCTGCTAAGTTTGCTTGCCCTTGGCAAGCACGGTAGCTCACCAGCGTATTGGCGACTTCGGCGGCTAGGCTGGCCTCGGCAAGCTGCTGTGCGCTTTCGCTGCTGGCTAGGCCCGCGTAAACGCCTTGTTTGGCTGCGGCAATTCCGCCCCAAAGATCCAGCTCCCAGCGGGCATCTAGGCCTAAGCTGGTTAAATTCTTGGCCGAGCTTGGATTCGGTAAGTTATGTAAGTTACGATTATAGCTAGCTGTGGCACTGATATTGGGCCACAAATGAGCGCCAATCGCGGCGGCTTCTGCACGGGCTTCACTAATTTTAGCTTGAGCTTGCGCCATACTTGGGTGGCTAGCCAGTGCTTGTTGCAGTAAAGTATTTAGCGTTGGATCTTGCCAACTGGCCCAGCTATTGGTGATTTGTTGCGAGGATAGATGCGGGGCATTCCACTGGCTGGCCGTAGCTAGTGCGCTATCTGCGGGCTTAGGAATTGCTACTGCGCAGCCTGATAGTAGACAAGCCAATCCTAGCAAGCTGAACAGATGCGGCATACAGATCCTTGAACAACGTGATAGGGGATGGGATAGATGTTATTTTTAGGCATAGTTTATGCTGGTCATTATGGTAAATGAGTCATATTACCTAAGGCAACTGTGGTTGGATATTTATCCATATTGATAAAAATATCATGATTTGTTTGCAACTGTCGTAAGATAGCTTTGATCTGCTATTTATTGGCGGTAGCCAAGTTTTTATTGTTAAATGTTTTATGCGGCAATCTCGCCAGATTTGCCGTCTAATGCTAATCTTCGTGTAGTTTTATTACAGGATTTGTTCGATGGCAAAAGGTAATCTATTTGTGGTAACTGCGCCTTCTGGTGCAGGCAAAACCACATTGGTCGCAGCGCTTCTTGCCGCAGACCAAAACGTGCAGCTATCCGTATCATTCACCACCCGCGCTCCACGGCCAGGTGAAGTTGATGGTAAGGATTATCATTTTGTAGCGCGTGAAGTGTTTGAGAAAATGATCCTAAATGGTGATTTTCTTGAGCATGCTGAGGTTTATGGCAATTACTACGGTACATCGCAAACATGGATCAATCACGCTATTGATACCGGCCGCGATATTTTGCTTGAAATCGATTGGCAGGGCGCAGCGCAAGTTCGTCGTTTGTTTCCAGAGGTTGTTGGGTTGTTTGTTTTACCGCCTTCGGTTGAGGTGTTAGAGCAGCGCTTAAAAAATCGTGGCAAAGATAGCGATGAAGTGATCGAGCGCAGAATGGCGGCAGCAAAAGAAGAAATCAGCCATGTAGAAGAATTTGATTACGTGATTGTGAACGAGCACATTGATGAAGCCGTGCGCGATATCGTGAGTGCCGTGCGGGCAGAACGCCTGAAATTACATCGTCAAAGCACCCGTCATCAAGTGCTAATCAGTAGCTTAAAAGCGGGCTAAGCCCTTTTAAATATGAAGTTTGCAGATTCACTCGGTAATCTCCTTACGAAGCAGGCTGCTTTCTGCTAGAATCAAGGGTTAGTCGCAGGAATCTGCGAATCACCATCACAAGGGACACTGCCATGGCTCGCGTTACCGTAGACGACTGCCTTAACCGCATCGAAAATCGTTTTGATTTGACCTTAGCTGCAGCTTACCGCGCGCGCCAAATTGCAAACGGTTCTACTCCACAGATCGAGCACAATGGCCGTGAAAAGCCAACTGTACTTGCACTGCGTGAAGTAGCCGCTGGTTTGGTAAGCAAAGATATCTTGATTAAGCGCTCTTAAGCTTTTCTGGCCCAGCTTGCTGGGCCTGTTTTTTTTGGGCTTTGAATATGGAAATGTTATTAGCGGATATAGATTTGCCAGAGTTGGCGAGTGCAGCTCCGGAAGTGTTCGCCGATGCAAATCGTTTTTTATCGCTAAATACCTCGTATTTAAAGCTAGAAGACCGGCAGTTTTTGGCCGCCGCTTTTTGTTTTGCCGATGCCTCGCATCGTGGCCAAACTCGCCGATCTGGCGAGCCTTATATCTCACATCCGCTCGCTGTTGCCACCATTCTTACCCAATGGAAACTCGATGCCCAAGCTTTGGCAGGCGCATTGCTGCACGATGTGATGGAAGACAGCGGTGTTACCAAACTAGAACTCACTGAAAAATTTGGTAAAACAGTTGCCGAGCTTGTCGATGGCATGAGCAAAATCGATAAGCTTGAATTCCAAAGTAAAGAAGAAGCGCAGGCAGAGAATTTTCGCAAAATGCTCTTAGCGATGGCGCGTGATTTACGCGTTATGCTGATTAAGCTTGCAGATCGTTTACACAATATGCGCACTATGGATGCGATGCGTCCAGATAAGCAAAAGCGTATTGCGCGTGAAACGATGGAAATCTATGCGCCAATCGCTAATAGAATTGGCCTGAATAGCGCCTATCAAGAATTAGACGATTTAGCTTTTAAATACTTGCACCCAAATCGTTATGGGGTATTGTCTAAGGCATTAAAAGCTGCACGCGGTAATCGCCGTGAAGTGGTGGGTAAGATTTTAGATGCCATTAAAGATAAATTGGCCGCGGCTAAAATTGAAGCCAGCGTAACGGGGCGCGAAAAAAACCTCTATAGCATTTATCGAAAAATGCAGGAAAAACAACTTAGCTTTTCTGAAGTACTAGATATCTATGCGTTTAGAGTGATTGTAAAAGACGTGCCAACCAGCTATCTCACGCTGGGTTCGTTGCACGCTTTGTTTAAGCCGATTCCAGGCAAATTTAAAGACTATATTGCGATTCCCAAAGCTAATGGTTATCAAAGTTTGCATACCACGCTCTTTGGTCCGTATGGCACACCAATTGAGATTCAAATTCGCTCTGGTGATATGCACCGTATTGCCGATGCAGGTGTGGCTAGCCATTGGATGTATAAAAGCGGCGATGAGGGTTTTTCTGATGTGCAGAAAAAAACGCATCAATGGCTGCAATCTTTATTAGAAATCCAAGCCGAATCGGGCGATGCGGTTGAGTTTTTAGAGCATATCAAGGTCGATCTATTTCCCGATCAAGTGTATGTATTTACGCCTAAGGGAAAAATTTTTAATATGCCGGCTGGGGCAAGCTGCGTTGATTTTGCCTATGCTGTGCATTCGGATATTGGTGATAGCTGTATTGCGGCAAAAATTAATCATGAACTAGTGCCATTACGCACTCGCTTAAAAAATGGCGATCAAGTTGAGATTGTTTCTGCGGTACACGCGCGGCCAAATCCATCTTGGCTGACATTTGTAACCACCGGCAAGGCTAGATCGCATATACGGCATTTCTTAAAAGGCATGCGCTTTGAAGAATCAGTACTGCTGGGTGAGCGCTTATTAGCCCAAGGTTTTGCTAATTTAAATCAGCCTTTGCAAAATGTCAGTGATGATGTGTGGGATCGCTATTTAAAAGAAAATGGCGAAAAATCGCGTGAAGTGGTTAAAGCAGAATTAGGTTTAGGTAAGCGTTTGGCGGTTGTGGTAGCAAAACGTTTATTGCAATTGGGCGGTAGTTGGCAAGATGAAGCCGCATTAGGTCGCAAACCCGCAGCCGTTGCCGTGCGTGGCGGGGAGGGCATGGCCATTCAATGCGCGCGATGTTGTAACCCTATTCCTGGCGATCCTATTTTAGGCTTTGTTAAAAAAGATCAGGGCCTTGTGATTCATACCCACGATTGCCCGCAAATTGCCCATGGCCGAATTGATAGCGAAAAGCTCATTGATGTGGAATGGGATGCCGATGTGAATCGGCTATTCGATGTGCCTGTGCGTATTTTGGCACAAAATGATAGAGGCATTTTAGCGCAAATTGCATTGGCTATTGCCGATGCCGACGCTAATATTACCGCCGTTGCCACTCAAGAGCCGGAAGGCTTTTCTGAGCGCTATATGCAGATTCAATTTACCTTGCAGGTGAGTAATCGCACGCACTTAGCCAAGGTCATGAAAAATCTACGCCAATTGCCTTCAGCATATCGAATTCAAAGAATGCGAGCTTAAGCGTTTAATTTTTTTATATCTTAAATAAAACACATCATGCAAATTTCAATTAACGGCGAAGCCCGCGAATTTACTGCTCCACTCACCCTGTTGGATTTAATTGACTTGCTTGAGCTCAAGGGCAAGCGGATTGCAATCGAGAAAAATGGTGAAATTGTCCCTAAAAGCCAGCACGCCACCACGCTTTTGAGCGAAGGTGATGTTTTAGAAATGGTGGTGGCTGTCGGTGGTGGTTAAGTTCTGGCTAGTGCTTGAATGAGCGAGAGTAAAGCTCGCTCCTACCTGTTTATATTCTGAGTTAAGGGGCTTATATGTCGGATCAATTTCAAATTGCAGGCCAAGCTTATCAATCACGCTTGATTGTGGGCACAGGAAAATACCAAGATTTTGCTCAGACCCGTGCAGCGGTAGATGCCTCAGGGGCAGAGATTATTACTGTGGCGATTCGTCGGGTGAATATTGGTCAAGATGCTAGCCAGCCCTCCTTGCTTGAATATTTACCGCCATCAGAATTTACCTACCTGCCTAATACCGCTGGCTGTTATAACGCCACTGATGCCGTGCGTACTTTGCGCTTAGCTCGGGAGCTATTAGATGGGCATAAGTTGGTTAAGCTAGAAGTACTTGGTGACGCCAATACGCTTTACCCAAATGTGCGTGAAACTTTGATTGCAGCTGAAACATTGGTTAAAGAAGGTTTTGATGTAATGGTTTATACCTCGGATGACCCGATTGCCGCTAAAGAGCTAGAAGACATCGGTTGTTGCGCCATTATGCCTTTGGCTTCTTTAATTGGCTCTGGAATGGGCATCTTAAACCCATGGAATCTGCGGTTGATTATTGAGTCGGCTAAAGTGCCGGTCTTGGTTGATGCCGGAGTAGGCACGGCATCAGATGCGGCGATTGCGATGGAATTAGGCTGCGATGGCATTTTGATGAATACCGCGATTGCTGGTGCAAAAGACCCAATCCTCATGGCCCGTGCCATGAAGCTAGCCGTTATGGCAGGGCGTGATGCATTCTTAGCGGGTCGTATTCCACGAAAACTCTATACGGCAGACCCAAGCTCACCGATTTCGGGCTTGATTGCTGCTAAGTAAAGAAATAAACCCAAACTTTGAGCTCGGAGTTAAAGGATTTGATCCTGAACGGCTAAAGAGCTAAATTTTCCTAATTAAGCTGACGTCTATTTTTCAAGTCGCTTAAATGAAGAGAACACAGCCATCTTGGGTTTCTTTGTCTCTGTGGTTCAATGTTTGGGTTTTGTTATAAAATAAGGTCTAACTAGAAAATACGCCGCGCGATGCGGCGTTTTTGTTTGCAAGGAATCGAGAAATGGAACACCCAAATTACATGCGCCGTATCCGTAGCTTTGTGCTGCGTCAAGGGCATTTATCTTCCGGCCAAGAGCGGGCCATTGCAGAATTTGGTGAGCAATTTTGTATCCCTTATCAGGCTGAAGTTTTAGATCTGAATACGGCTTTTGCCCGCACTGGCCCAAAGATTTTAGAAATTGGTTTTGGTATGGGGGGCCCCACGGCGGAGATCGCCAGCAATAAGCCAGAAACGGATTACCTTGGTGTAGAAGTTCACACGCCAGGCGTGGGCAGCTTGCTGAAGCTATTGGGTGAACAGGGCTTACAAAACGTGCGTATCGTGCAGCACGATGCGGTAGAAGTGCTAGAAAAAATGCTGGCTGCCGATAGTCTTTATGGGGCGCATATTTTTTTCCCTGATCCTTGGCATAAAAAACGCCACAATAAGCGCCGTTTAATTCAGCCAGATTTGGTGAAGCTTTTATGCTCACGCATTAAAAGTGGCGGCTATGTGCACTTGGCCACCGATTGGGAAGACTACGCAATCCAGATGCTAGAAGTGCTTTCTAATGAGCCAACATTGCAAAACACTGCAGAAATTTATGCCGAGCGCCCAGATTATCGCCCGTTGACTAAGTTTGAAAACCGTGGCATCAAGTTGGGCCACGGCGTATGGGATTTGGTATTCCGTAAGCTATAGTCTTTGGAGGTGGCTTGAGCAGAATTCAGCATGCTTGAGTGACGGTGTAAGCCGCTGCGGTTGTAGTGCTTGTCCTTCCTTGCATTCGCTTTTTTACCACTGAATGGGGTATTTCGTGCAATAGCGCTTTATTTTTCCTGATACTTGCCGATAACCCAGAGATGAGCCTGTTTTTTCGTCAGAATAAGGTGGGTAAAAAGTAAATAAAGCGCTATTGGTATTGGATTCGCTGCTTTGGATTAAATACCGGCTGAGCCTAAAAGGTGGGATAAAAATGCGGATTAAACATATTTTACTGTCGCTTGCGACATTACTGGCTTGCGCCGCTACTGCTTACGCGGATGAGGGCAGTAATCAGGTGGTGTCTGCCGCTGGCTATGGCGCTCCGCCGCAAATTGAAGGTTTATCAGGGGCACAGCGCCGCTTAATGTCGATGCGCGCTTCTAAGCTGGATGCTTATCGGGCTTTGGCCGAAACGGTACAAGGCTTTAGATTGGCGGGTAATAGTACGGTGGCGGCTTTATCGGTGCAAAACGATAGCTTTCGCACCTATGTTGATGCCTATTTGCGTGGCGCACGTGTGGTATCGATGAATGCCCTGCCAGAGGGCGCTTATGAAACAATTTTAGAGCTGGATATGTCTAAATTGTCTAGTGAATCTAGCTCAAACCATCCCTATATGATGCGAGGTCGTTAGTGATCAAAGCCTGTGTGCTTAGCTGTTTGCTGCTGAGTAATAGCTATGCAGCAGAAATTGAAGGCTTATCTGCTATTGGCGTAGGCGGTATTCCTATGGCTAAGCAGGAGGCGATTCAAGATGCTTTGATGCAGGCTTCTTTGTGGAATGGGGCAAAAGTCGAAGCCAGTAGTTTGGTTGAGGAAGGCCGAGTCAGCGAGCTGCAGCGGGTCGTGCCGGTGCAAGAGCTAAGCCGGTATAAATTGCTGCGTGAATGGCGTGAAGGTAGTTTTTATCATGTACTGATAGAGAGCGATCCTGCGCCTGAAGCTACGCAGAGCAAAGTACCTATCGCCAGCGCAGTTACCGCAACTCCAGCAGAAAGCATGGCCGCAGCCCATGCTTTATCGCCGCCAGCCCCGCCACGTTATCCGCAGTGCCCACAGGCAGATTTTGCCTACAGAAAAAAACTATTATTGGCTCATTTCCAGCTACAAAATCCAGCGGATGCAAATGATATTGTGCATTTTCAAGATGGCTTGCAGCAAGAGCTGAGCCGGCTGTTGGCAGCTTCTGATCATTACCTGCCTCTGCGCACGGTCAATGAAGCGGCTTTTAATTTGCAGCCAGGTTTTTATGACCCCATATTGCAACCTGAGCGAGTGAGAGAGCTAGCCCGCCGCTATGGCACTCAGTTTGTAGTGGGGGGCGTTGTGCGGGATATTGGCCCTTATGGCGAGCGCTATAGTTTTACTTGGGGGAATGATATAAAAAACGGTGAGCGCAGGATTAGTCCTAGCATTCCTATGCTGCAGCTTTCTAGTAGCTTGCCAAGCATCGCTCCTCTTGGGTTGAAAGTAAAGCCTTCATCTCGACGGTTTGAGGCTGATCTATATGTGTTTGATGGTGCCAGTGGTGCTTTATTAAAACAGCAGCGCTTTACGGATTCGGTCACAGGCGAGGTGATGCAAGGCAGCGATTATGTGTTTGGATCACGGCGTTTTTATGACACCGATTTTGGCCAGATGGTTGAGCAGCAATTGGGCAAAATTGTGGCAGGTGTGGATGATGCTTTAGCCTGCCAAGCGTTTGCCGCCAGAATTAGCCGAGTCGAAAAAAACCGCGTCTTTCTTGATGCAGGTAGCACGGCTAGATTGGCTAAGGGTGATAAATTACAGTTGTTCCGCGTAAAAAGCACCAATCAAGTGGTGGCAGCGGTAAATGGGGATAGCAGCATGTCCTTAGGTATGCCAGAAGAATTGGTCAGTGTGGTGACCATTACCCAAGTACAGCCTTTGTTTGCTATTGCAGTTTTAGAAAACGGCAGCATCACCCCAGAGGTGGGAGATTATGTGCGTTTTAGTATGAAGGAATCCCGATGAAGATCCTTAGGCTAACAATTGTAGCTACTATTTTATTAACGATGACCGCTGTAGAGGCCTCCCCTTATCGCTTTGGCCGCAATGGTCGCCGCGTATCAGCGCATCCCGCCCCTGCTAAGGTTGTTCATTCTACCGTCAGCAGTAAGTCAGGGCCAACCGTGCAGGCTAGGCCACAGCCGCACGTTGAAACCTTACCTGCCACGGTTCTGACACGCTCGTCAGCAGCGCCTATAACGAGTAGTGGCATGACGTACTCCGAGCCTAAATTAAGCACAGCACAAGAAAATGAGCTGCGCTGGCGTCTATATAGCTATCCTTAATCCGCTTTAAATACGGGCCTTTAGATAGATTTTGTTTGCAGGGTGTTTTGTACACCTTTGCAAGCATTGCCCCGAATTTTTCTCAGCCACTTCTGCTGTTCTCGCTATTTTACTAGCACTATTGTCATCTAGCGGCTAATTCAACTGCTTTCGCCTGCTTTTTTTTGCTGCACCATCCTCATTTTTGCGACTCATAAACAGCTGCAAATCATTGCATGCAATGCTCACCATTGCATGACACGTAGAAACTCCCTTATACGCTCACTTGTAACTTTATCTGTTTTGAAAGACTATTTCTGAAATGCGCAAAGATAAGCGTAAGCAATAGTAATGAATTAGCTAAAACGATAGTGCTTGTCGTCATGAATTTACCCGCCATAAACTGACATCTCAGCTTTCAGTCTCCGCTTTCGGTTTACTTCTTAGCGGTGATTTAGTTTCTGTAAGCGAGTGCTTTAACTTTTTAATAAAGGAAACATCATGGCAGAGCAAGTTAAACGGGAGTTAAAGCGCTCGCTGAAAACCATCCACCTGTGGGGCATTGCGGTGGGTTTGGTGATTTCTGGTGAGTATTTTGGCTGGAGTTATGGCTGGGATAAAGCGGGCACGCTGGGTTTTATGATTACCTGCCTAGTCATCGCGGCCATGTATACCACTTTTATTTTTAGCTATACCGAGTTAACCACCTCGATTCCCCATGCTGGCGGGCCGTTTGCTTATGCCCGCCGTGCATTTGGCCCCACAGGGGGCTATATCGCCGGCATGGCCACGCTGATTGAGTTTGTGTTTGCCCCGCCCGCTATTGCGTTGGCCATTGGCGCTTATTTAGGCGTGCAGTTCCCTGGCTTAGACCCGAAACACGCGGCTTTGGGCGCTTATATTGTGTTTATGTTTGTGAATGTGATTGGCGTGACCATTGCGGCAACCTTTGAGCTCTGCGTAACCATTTTGGCGATTTTAGAGTTGATGGTGTTTATGGGCGTGGTGGCACCAGGCTTTGCGTGGAGCAATTTTATGGCCCACGGCTGGTCGGGGGCTGATCAGTTTAGCAGCGCATCAATTAGCGGCATGTTTGCGGCGATTCCTTTTGCCATCTGGTTCTTTTTAGCGATTGAAGGCGCTGCAATGGCGGCAGAAGAAGCAGAAGACCCGCGTAAAACCATTCCCCGTGCCTATATCAGCGGCATTTTAACTTTAGTAGTGCTGGCCATTGGTGTGATGGTGTTTGCGGGCGGAGTGGGGGATTGGCGTCAGTTGGCTAATATTAACGAGCCTTTGCCCAAAGCGATGCAAATGGTGGTGGGGGTCGATTCGGGCTGGCTGCATATGCTGGTGTGGATTGGGCTGTTTGGGCTGATTGCCTCTTTTCACGGCATCATCATGGGCTATTCAAGGCAGATTTATGCGCTGGGGCGGGCGGGTTATTTACCGAGTGTGCTAGCAAAAGTGAATCAGCGCTTTCAAACCCCGCACTGGGCGATTCTGGCGGGTGGCGTGGTTGGGGTGGCGGCCATTTATGCTGATTCGGTGGTGCAGCTTCAAGGCATGACGCTCACTGCCGCGATTATCACGATGTCGGTGTTTGGTGCGATCGTGATGTACATCATCTCCATGGGCGCATTGTTTAAATTACGCCGTAGCGAGCCTCATTTAGATCGCCCTTATAGCGTGCCTTTTTATCCGATTTTTCCTTGTGTGGCGCTGATTTTAGCTTTGGTTGCTTTAGTTGCAATGATTTATTTTAACCAGACCATTTTCGCCATCTTTATTGGTTTTATGGTTGGTGGCTATGTTTATTTCCTAGCCACCAGCAAGGCAAGAGACGAAGCACCGCATGATGAAATGTTGGTGATGGTAGGGGAGTAGATCGATGTAGCGTGGGCACGTTTTTGTGCCCACGCGCACGCTCAATACATTTATCGCATTAGGGGATCACTATGCAAGCTCGTGAAGTGAAAACAATAGAAGATGCAATGGCCGTAGTTCAAGCCAGCGGGTTGAGCCATATCAAAGTGGGGATGTCTGATATCGACGGCGTGATGAGGGGGAAATACATATCGAAAGAAAAGTTTTTTTCCATACTTAAAGGCGGGCTTTGTTTTTGCAATGTGGTGATGGGCTGGGATAGCAATGATCAGCTTTACGACAATGTGGAATACACCGGCTGGCACACCGCTTACCCTGATGCTCAGGTACATATTATTCCCGAAAGCTGCCGTGAGCTGCCGTTAGAAATGGTCGATGGTGAGCCGATGTTGTTTTTCCTTTGCGAATTCAGCGGCGATGCGGAAGCGATTTGCCCCCGCCAGCTTTTAAGCCGCATCGTAAAAAAAGCCGCCGATATGGGCTATCTAGCGTATTCGGCGTTGGAGTACGAGTTTTTTGTGTTTAAAGAAACGCCAGAATCGGTGCGTGCTAAAAATTATCAAAACCTCACCCCTTGGACGCCAGGTTATTTTGGCTACTCTATTTTGCGTAGTACGGTGAATGCTGATTTTTATCATCAACTGCTCAAGCTATGTGAAACCATGGATATGGGTATCGAAGGGCTGCACACCGAAACCGGCCCAGGTGTATTAGAAGCTGCTATTGGCGTGGATGAAGCCAGCCGTGCGGGGGACAAAGCCTTTCTATTTAAAACTTTCTGTAAGGTGCTGGCGCAGCAAAATAATCTGATGGCCACCTTTATGGCCAAATGGTCGGCCGAGCTACCAGGGCAAAGTGGCCATATTCATTTATCTTTAAATGATATTAAAACCGGCAAATCTGTTTTTTACGATCCAACTCAGCCACACAATATGAGCAAAACTCAGCGGCATTTTTTGGCTGGAGTGCAAAGGCTGTTACCTGAATTTATGGCGATGTTTGGCCAGACGGTGAATAGCTACTCACGGTTGGTGCCAGGCTACTGGGCGCCGCTGGATGCCACATGGGGCTTAGAAAACCGTACTACTGCACTGCGCCTGATTCCTGGGTCGGCTAAATCGCAAAGGGTGGAGGTACGGATAGGCTCAGCAGACGCCAACCCCTATATTGCCCTTGCCGCAGCGCTTGGCGCTGGTCTCTACGGCATTGAGCATCAGTGGGAGCCAGAGGAAATGGTGGTTGGTAATGCCTATACGCAAACGTTCCCTGATCGGCTGCATCTGCCCAACACGCTTGGGGATGCCGCAAAACGCCTCAAAACATCAGAAGCCGCCCAAGCACTCTTTGGCACGCCCTTTGTAAACCACTTTGTTGCTACGCGGGAATGGGAAGAAAGAGAATTCCGTAAACACGTAACAGACTGGGAATTAAAACGCTATTTTGAAATTATTTGATTTTGAAAAAGCTAATGACACAGGTTTGGGAATAAAAACCTAACCTTGACTCACAGAGAACACAGAGTTACACGGAGAAAACCAAGAGAAATGGTTCGTTTTCTTTGCATCCTTTGTGTTTCTCATGGTTATTTGCTTATTAAAACCTGAACTACTTAGGCTCCGTTGACGTTTCATTCAGGCCTTCGTTCCGCCCCAAAAGTGGGCTAAACCCGAAGGGCTGAGCCGGAAAATGGCCATTCACTGCGTTATGCTCCTCGGAAATAACCCGTTATTGCCTTCGTCACATGCCTTGTGCTTGGCCGTTTTCCGGCTCAGCGCAGTTGTGAATGAAACGTCAACAGACACTAGGAGGATAAATAAAATATGTTTTTCTCCGTGAAACGCCGTGTTCTCTGTGCCCTACGTGGTTCAAAAAGTGGGTTTTCTCATTAAATTATTTTCATCCACCCGGAGTAGCTATGCCTGAACTGATCACGATTAGTCCTATTGATGGTAGTGAAGTGGCGCGGCGTGCTTATGCTGATGAGCACCATATTGCAGCCACTTTGCGCCGTGCCAAGATTGCCCAGCGGGATTGGCGGCAGGTTTCGCTTGTCGAGCGCATGGCCGTGCTGAGCCGTGCGGTGGATGCTTTTTCCGCCAATAAAGAGGCTATTGCCGAGGCGATCAGCCGCCAAATTGGCCGGCCCATTCGCTATTCGCCCAATGAAGTGGTCGGCTTTGATACTCGGGCGCGGCATATGATGGCGATTGCGCCTGAGGCACTGGCCGATATCCATCCCGCGCCGATTGAGGGTTTTAACCGCTTTATCCGCCGTGAAGCGCTGGGTGTGGTGCTGGTGGTGGCACCATGGAATTACCCATTACTGACTGCGGTGAACGCGATTATTCCTGCGCTGATGGCGGGCAATACCGTGATCTTAAAACACTCGGCGCAAACCCCGCTGTGTGCCGAGCAAATCTACGCAGCCTTTGTAGCGGCAGGCTTGCCTGCTGGCGTGTTCCAGTATTTACACACCGATCACGCCAGTACGCACAAGCTGATTCAGGCCAAAGAAATCAAACATGTGTGCTTTACCGGCTCGGTTGCGGGTGGCATTGCTGTAGAGCAGGCCGCTGCAGGGCGCTTTATTGGTGTAGGTTTGGAGCTGGGCGGCAATGATGCGGCACTGGTACGCAGTGATGCCGATCTGGCTCATGCAGTCGACACACTGGTGGATGGTGCGTTTTTTAACTCTGGGCAAAGCTGCTGCGGCACTCAGCGCATCTATGTGCACCAGTCTATTTACCAAGAGTTTGTTGACCGTGCTCTGGCGCTGACTGAGCAATATGTTTTGGGAAATCCGCTGGATGCCGCTACCACTCTGGGCCCCGTGGTGCGTGTGTCTGCCGCCAATGCGGTGCGAGCGGTAGAAGCCGATGCGCTGGCCAAAGGCGCAAGTCAAATCGTTGATACCCGCCGCTTTGCGCTGGACGATGGCAAAGGCGCTTATCTGGCCCCGAGAATCTTTACCGGCGTGAATCATCAGATGCAGCTGATGGCCGACGAATGCTTTGGGCCTGTAGTTGGCATCATGCCGGTGAAAAACGACGAAGAAGCCATCCGCCTGATGAACGATAGCCCCTACGGCCTGACCTCCGCCGTATTCAGCCGCGACGAAAACGTGGCACTCAGCCTAGGTGATCAGCTGGAATGCGGCACCTTCTTTATGAACCGCTGTGACTACCTGGATCCCGCTTTGCCTTGGACAGGGATTAAACAAACCGGGCGGGGAGCGACTTTATCGGTGCTGGGATATGACTACTTGACAAGGCCGAAGTCGTTTCACTTGAAGCAAATGTGATGGTTGATGTGGGGCTTAAGTCCCCCTGAGACTAGCCGAGTGAGGAATAAATGGGGCGGGGCTTTCGTCAATTCGTGTTTGAGCGAAGCGAGTTGAATTGACGCCGCCTCGTTTATCCGCAGCGAGGGGACCCCGCGAAGCGGGGCGCAGACGCCGGGGTGGCCTTCTTTGGCTTCGTTTCTTGGCCGCGCAAGAAAGGAAGGTCCAGCGGGACGCCCGCACCAAAATCAATGTGCCGAAGGCACTATTCCTGAACAGGATACTTAAATGAATCTCGACCGTTACACCGTAAATTGGAATTACCCCACCAATGTGAAATGTGGCGTGGGGCGGGTGAAAGATCTGCCGCAGCTGGCGCGATCTTTAGGCATTAAAAAACCGCTACTGATTACCGATCCGGGCTTGGCCACCTTATCGCCCGTGCTTAACACTTTAACCTTGCTGGATGGAGCTGATTTGCACGCAGGCCTGTTTCACCAAATTAAGGGCAATCCAACCGGGCAGAATGTGGCCGATGGGGTGGCAGCGTATCGGGAGGGCGGCTTTGATGGCGTGATTGCGCTCGGTGGCGGCTCGGCTTTGGATGCGGCTAAAGCGGTGGCGATGATGGTTGGGCAGAGCGGGCCGCTTTGGGATTATGTGGATGAAGGCGACAACTGGCTGAGGATTAAAACCGAAGGCATGGCGCCGCTGGTGGCGATTCCTACCACGGCAGGCACAGGCTCTGAAGTGGGCCGGGCTTCAGTGATTACCGATGAAATAGAGCACGCTAAAAAGATTATTTTTCACCCGCGTATGCTGCCTGCGATTGTGATTTTAGACCCCGTGCTTAGCACCGGCCTGCCCGCTAAGCTGACCGCTGCGACGGGAATGGATGCACTCAGCCATAGCCTTGAAGCCTATTGCTCGCCGTTTTATCACCCTATGGCCAGCGGCATTGCTCTGGAAGGCATGCAACTGGTACGCGAATGGCTGCCGCGTGCTGTCGCCGATGGCACAGATCTTGAGGCACGGATGCAAATGCTGGTGGCCTCCAGCATGGGCGCAACTGCGTTTCAGCGCGGGCTTGGCGCGATGCACGCGCTGGCGCATCCACTGGGTGCGCGTTTCGATGCGCATCACGGCATGCTCAATGCCATTCTGATGCCCTATGTTTTAAAGGCTAATCAGAGCGCTATTGACGAGCGAATCACCGCCGCCGCCCGCTATCTGGGCCTGCCAAATCCATCATTTGCCGCATTCTTGGACTGGGTGCTGCGCCTCAGAGAAGAAGTCGGTATTCCGCATACGCTCAAAAGCATAGGCATAAACGAATCCTGTCTGGAAACCATCGGTGAGGCAGCCGTGGCCGACGGCGCTCATGGCACTAACCCGATTCCTTTTACTGCTCAGCAATATCGAGGTATTTGCGTGGCGGCTTTGGATGGCTTGTTGTAGAAGTTTTGGGGGCGTTGCCAAACCCAAATCTTGAACCACGGAGGACACAGAGAACACGGAGTTTCACGGAGAAATACAGGCCTTGAATTATGTTGTTTTCTAGGTTTTAAGTATTTAAAAACCCAGCAACTAGGATTCATATCGCAGTTGGTAGCACAGGGCTTAAATTTCCCCTTGAAACACGCCGGAGCGAGGAACAAGCGGGGCGGGGTTTCGGCCAGGGAGCGAGGCAGCGAGCCAATCCCGCCCGCCGCCGACTCGATTGTCTGCAGCGCAGGGGCCTTCGTGTCATTGAGTTTGTGGCTTGGCTTCGTTTCTTGGCCACACAAGAAAGGAAGGTCCAGCGGGACGCCCGCACCAAAATCAACGTGCCGAAGGCACTAAAAAGATCTTGAGAATTTGCTTTATGCATACTGAGCTCCGCCAGTTCGCGGACGTCCACATACAGATCTGAACATCACCCAACTGGAGCAGGTATGCATCGTATTGCGGTAGCGGGTATTCAGCATGAAACCAATACCTTTGCCAGTATGCCAACCACCTTGGCTCATTTTATTGAGGCGGATGCCTGGCCTGGCCTGACTCAGGGCGAGGCGGTTTTGGCTGCTGTGGCGGGGGCTAATTTGCCTTTGGCAGGGGCGGTTGCCGCGCTGAAGGCGGCTCATTTGCAAGTCTTGCCTCTGCTCTGGGCCTCGGCGAACCCGAGTGGGCGGGTTGAGGATGCTGCGTTTGAAGCGCTATGGGCGATGTTTGAATCGGCGCTACTCGCCGCAGGGCAGACAGGGCCAGTAAATGGCGTGTATTTAGATTTACACGGCGCTTTGGTGACTGAGCGTTATGACGATGGCGATGGTGAATGGTTGCGCCGCACCCGCTCATTATTGGGGGAGCAAATCCCCATCGTGGCCTCACTTGATTTTCATGCCAATGTCAGCCCTTTGATGGTGAATTCAGCCAGCACCCTAGTCGGCTATCGCAGCTATCCGCATGTCGATATGGCCGAAACTGGGGCAAGGGCGGTGGGTTTGTTGCAGCGGCTGCTGGCGGGCGAGGTGGTGCATTCGTCTTTTGAGCAGCTGCCCTTTTTGATTTCTATGCCATGGCAATGTTCCTTAATACAGCCGGTGGCTAGGCTGATGCGGATGGCAGAGCAGGCAGAAACAGGGGATGTAGTCAGTGTGAGTTTCTTCCCCGGGTTTCCCTTGGCGGATGTGGCTGATAGCGGGCCCTGCCTCCTAGCCTATGCCCACAGCGCCTCTCTTGCAGAGGCCACCGCTCGGATTCTGGCGCAAAAAGTACAGGCTGCCGAGCCGGAGTTTGCGGGCCGGTTGTGGCAGGTAGAGGAGGCGCTGAGCTACGCCAAGCAATACGCAGGGCAGGGTAAAACCATCATTTTGGCGGACACCTGTGATAACGCAGGTGGCGGGGCAGGCAGTGATGCTGCGGGAGTGATTTGCGATGGCTTAAGTATGGGCATGTCGGCCATGGTGGTTGGCATACTTTGCGATCCTGCAACCGCTCAGGCCGCACATGCTGTGGGTGTTGGCGGCGTTTTATCGCGTGCTATTGGCCAGGGAAGAAAAGCTTTGGGAGAATGGCGGGTAATCAGTTTAGGCACAGGGCAATTTGCGGCCACAGGGCCTTTTTATGCGGGCTGCCAAATGGATTTAGGCCCTATGGCCTGCCTGCAATACCAAGGGCTAACAGTATTAGTGAGTAGCCGTAAGCAGCAGGCGGCCGATCAGGCGATGTTCCGTCATTTAGGGGTAGAGCCTAGCGAGGTGGAGGTGTTGGTTTTAAAAAGCAGTGTGCATTTTCGCGCTGATTTTGGCGCAATCGCTGCAGAGATTTTAGTGGTAGAGGCTGAAGGCGATCACGTGGCAGATTTAAGCCGTTTGCAATATCAAGTATGTAAACGTCGGCCTGCAAGCCGAGCTAAAGCAAAAATAACCTTCTAGGGTGGACACGTTTTTGTGTTCTATAGTCATCAAGTTAAGGAAAAATATAGCAAGAAAGCCGATTTTCTTAGGATGTGCAAGTTGTTTTTCTTGCGTTCTGGCTCTAGTTGGCGCGACGAATAGTACGAACCTGTTCTAGCAGCCTGTCGGACTTAAGACTGATATACTACGGAAAAGCCGGATTTGGCCATATTTCACGCATTTTCTCGTTGAATAGCCAGCTATTCGCCTCAAAAACCCGCGAAATCTGTCTCAAACCGGTCTTTCCCTCGCTACGATCGCTTAAGTCCGACAGGCTGCTAGTAAGTTTAGACGTCTAGCCAGCGAAGTACACTTTGTGCTGTCCTTTATCTCCATTAGTTGATCTGTGAAGCGCCCTCTCATGCGCCAGCCAACAAATGGAGCGTCCCGTTGTTTCCATCTGAAGTGGAGGTCAGCCAAATCGGGATCGTTTAGTTCGGCGGCTCTTTTTCCTAATAAAGGGAAAAGGTCGTGTTCTGCCTCGCTGAGGGCAAAAGCAAGTGGTATATCTAAATCCACTACAGGGCCTATATCTATTAGATTTGGGTTTCCTACATCTTCGAACGCTTTCAACATAAGTGTTTCGCTTGGACGCTGCATTAAAATAAAATATTCTGCGTCATATTTTCCTCGAGCGTCCTTGATAGCAGTGACAATAACGTACGTTTCACCAAATACACTCGGATGAAAGTCTTTCAATATATATGCACTGTACTTGCATGTGTCATCAGTCATTAGCATCTCCTAAATGCCTGGTAAACATCGGTAGCCTAATAGTTTCTCAATACTTCATATAAAATCCAAAATGCCCAAAGCTTTCGCCGCGCTCAATTTTGGGCGAGCTGCTGCCGTCGATGATATAGCCCCAGTCTGCGCTGATTAACCCCCAATCCTGAATTTGCCAGCGTAATCCCAGCCCCACGCTGCTGAGCGCTTCCTGGCTGCTTGATCCGGCATCGGGAGAACGTCTGTGGATGGCACCTGTATCGATAAAGCTGAGCAGGCGTAAGCCTTCATAAATTTTGGGTGTGCTTATTTCTATTGTGCCTTGCACACCGCTGTCCCCTGTTGCGCTGCGATCACTCACGCCACGTAAAGAGTTATTGCCACCTAATGCAAATTGCTCACCCGCAATCAGTGCTTCATTAGAAAATTGGGTGTTGAGTTTTAGGCTGGCTTGCCAGTCGCCCGCAAAGCGATACAGGCCTTCTGCCTTAGCGTGGCATGATTGCCAGTTGCTATATGCGTCTTTGCGATTGGCCTGATAGGCATCATCATCATTGCCTACTCCTGATGGCAGATTGTGTGTGTAATCCAGCCCAAAATTGATCTCCATGTCTTCGCTTTGCCAGTGGCCGTTATAAGCCAGAGTCAGCGGCCGGCTACGTACATCGGGGCTGAGCTGGCCTACGGAGGAGATATCCGTTCCACGGAATAATTTATCATCTAGCGCAACTTCAATTTGCGAGCGGTATTGTCCCTGTGGGGCTAGGTAGTGGGTGTAGCGCAGTCCGCCCGATTCACCCTTACCAGTAATGGTTAAACCCTCGCCTAAGCTGCCAGAATCCACTTTAGATTGCGCATAGTAGGCGGATAGGCTGCCACCCATTGGGTATAAAGGCAGGCGGTAGAATACGCCATACTGGCTTACATTGTCTGGCTGGCTGGGGGCGGTGGAGTAGCTAACGGTGGCTACTTGATCGCTATTAAATAACTGATGTTACGCACCCAAAGCTCGAATCCGTTAACCTTACAACATGAAACTTAAAGAACTTGAACTTTATACCGACTTCCTCATTGCAACTTGCGGCAAAGCAACTGCGACAGGAC
>Ga0247722_10000666_pt1 | contig 20364 bp, 10 predicted proteins | sample MSEWelMarce3H_FC_FD_189094 | JGI IMG/M metagenome (GOLD analysis project Ga0247722, IMG submission 189094) | Subsurface sediment microbial communities from gas well in West Virginia, United States - MSEEL Well Study Marcellus 3H_FC | ecosystem: Environmental > Terrestrial > Deep subsurface >... | reverse complement strand
AAAAGGGATTCAACTTACCACAAACTAAACTATCAATTCCGGCCATGACAGAGAAGGACCGCAACGATTTAATGTTTGGTTTGGAAAACAAGGTAGATTGGATTGGCCTTAGCTTTGTTAGAAAAGCAGAAGATATACTTGAATTAAAAGAGATAATCGATAAGTCTGAATGGAAACCGAGGGTAATTGCTAAAATTGAAAAACCTGAAGCATTAGATAACCTAGATGAAATTATAGCAGTAACAGATGGTGTGATGGTTGCTCGTGGTGATTTGGGAGTCGAGTTACCAATGGAACAAGTTCCGGTGATACAAAAGCGCATTGTAAAAAAGTGCATTGAAGCCGCTAAACCAGTAATTATCGCCACCCAAATGATGGAAAGCATGATAACCAACTCATCGCCTACACGTGCCGAGGTAAACGATATTGCCAACGCTGTAATGGATGGCGCTGATGCTGTTATGTTAAGTGCCGAAACATCTGTAGGTGCTTATCCTGTTCTTGCAATAAAACATATGCAGCGCACTATTGCAGAAGCGGAAAAAACAAATGCTCCTTTTTTTAAAGGCAGACGTCCTACTGACGACTCTCCTACTTTTCTGAGTGATGAAATTTGCTTCACCGCAGTAAGAATATCAGACCATTTGAAAGCATCAGCTATTGTGAGCATGACATTTAGTGGATACACAGCCTATAAGATATCATCGTTTAGGCCCAAGGCCGCTATTTATATTTTTACAGGAAACCAACGGTTATTAAATACATTAAGTTTGGTATGGGGTGTGCGTGCATTTTATTATAAAAACTTCGAAAGCACAGATCAATCTATACAAGATGTTAACGACATACTAAAGCAAAAAGGATTAATTAAGGCTGGAGAGTTGGTAATAAATACCGCAAGTATGCCTATAAAAGACAGACCAAGAACCAATGCAGTTAGGGTTAGTGAAATTGAATAAATAAAAAGCTAAACATAAAATGCCCCAATTAGTGACTAACTCATTGGGGCATTTTTATTTATAAAACTTCTTATTAAAACCCTATTTTTTTACGTCCGTGTTCTACTTTTTCTGCTTTTTCAAGCACTTCTTCTTTCATTTTATCTTTATATGCTTGCATGGCATCTGCCAACTCATCATCGTAAGTGGCTAATATTTGAACTGCCAGTAATCCTGCATTTTTAGCATTGTTAATGGCAACAGTAGCAACTGGAACGCCACCAGGCATTTGCACAATGGATAATAGTGAGTCCATTCCTTCTAAAGCTTTTAGCTTAACGGGAACGCCAACAACAGGAAGTGTGGTTATTGATGCAACCATACCAGGTAGATGAGCAGCACCGCCAGCCCCTGCAATAATTACTTTTAAACCACGGCTACGTGCTGTTTTAGCGTATTCGAACATACGCTCCGGGGTACGATGAGCAGATACAACAGTAATTTCATAATCAATTTTAAAATGATTTAGAACTCTTGCAGCCTCTTGCATTACTTCAAGATCGCTATCACTACCCATTATAATTCCTACCTTTTTCATACTTCCAATTATTTGTACGAAAATAAGAAAAAGGTTGAAAAGGAAGCATTGTTTAAATATTGACAATTCTATTTTTCCTCAAATATTACCGCAAAAATAAAAGTGAAAAAGCTATCATTTTACAACATTACACAAACAAATTCCAACATGATAAAAAATAGATCTAACGGGTAAGTCTAATTTTGCAAAAGATATAAATCTAGGGACGAATTATAGCAGAAAATAAACAAAGATGAGAGCAATAAATTTACTAATACTGAATATTGGGAGATGTTTTACTGTTATAATGATGGTACTAATTGGGGGTACAAAATATACTCAGGCTCAACATTTAAGCATTTCAAATTCTGGTCAAACAGGTACCTCAGGAACCAATTGGAGCATCACTGGTAATACTCTAAATGTTGCAGCTTCAGGATCAGCAAACATTCATCCCGATGTAATTACCAATCACTTAACAAATGTGGGGGATTTAACAGTTGTGTTACCATGGCAGAGCTTGGTTGTAAGAAGCTTAAATTTAATCAGTAGCATAACATATACAGGTTTTAGTAACAGAACACTAACATTTAATTGTGCAAATAACCTGATTGTTGGGAGCACAATAGGAATTACATCAACAAATGCAAGTTTGAATTTGGTTCTAAGAACAGCTTTAAGTGCATCATCTCCTAGTAATGGATGGATACAATTGAATGGTGTTAACATTAACACCAATGGGGGGCATTTTTGGGCTGGAGGTGGTGCAACTAACACAACCTGGAATGGTTTAACAGTTGGAAACGCAAAGGCACCAATTTGGGAAGATGACTATCCTGGAATTGATATTGTTGGGTCATCCATTACAACCAATGGTGGAAATCTAAGTGTGTCGGGGTTATCATGGAATACCACAGATGATGACGGATTAAATTATGGCATTAACATCGAGAATTCAAACATCTCTACGCAAACAGGAAGCATTACTATAGCAGGAGAGGTAATGGGGAGATATGCCAACGGAGTTGGCACAAGAATCATTGCAACTTCAAGCAACAACACTATAAGTACCACAAGTGGATCTATAACAATAACAGGAACAGGAAGTGACCAAACAACCAATGGCAATGCCTATAGACATGGGGTTGTTATTCATTCTCAATCAAATTTAATAAAAACATCTGTTTCTTCTTTAAGCGGAAATATAAGTGCCACAGGCACTGCAAATTTCACCGCAACAATAAACGATAAGGAGGGATTAATTATTTCAGGAACAGGCGTAGAGATTGTATCTCAAACAGGTAATATTGAACTCAAAGGAAGTAATGTTCTCGAATCATCTGGTCAATATTCTAATTCTATCCGTCTTGCACCAGATAATTCTACTAATGCTGTTCGTATTGGTTATAATGGAACAAATGCATATAGCGGGAACATTTTAATTGAAGGTAATTCTATATACCAAAGAAACCAAAATGTGGGCTCAGGTTCAATCGCCATACAAACTACAGGCAACTTAACCATACAGCCATCGGGTAATACATTCACTTATGTGCGAGCTGGGGCTTCCGGCACACTTACATTTGATGACGATTGGAATTTTGGAACGAATTTAGGGAGTTTTACTTTGGGCAAAACAACCAACACTACAAACTTGACTTATTCAAGCCCACTAACAACATCAGGCTCAATAAACATATATGGAGGTAATATTTTTGCACAACAAAACCTTACTTCTACAGTAATTGGAGCCGCTATTTTAATCCAAGCAACAGGTTATATTGATTTAGCATCAAGCCGAACCATCCAAACAAACAATGGCAATATTACACTAAGAGCAAATTCAGGTGGTACAGCGGTAGTTCTACCTAATTCTACAACAGGTGCGATTACCCTAAACAGTGGTTCGAGCTTATTATCAAATGGCGGTAACATTACATTAGGTGGTAATTTTGATGGCACAGAAGGTGTTGGTCTTTATGCCGCTTCCAATCGTTCAGGTGGGTCACCGGGTATTCTTATTAATAATGCAACACTAACTGCAGCGGGAGGGAATATCAACATTTATGGAAAATGTACAAATAGCTATGATGATGGTATTAGATTACAAGCAACAATAACCACAACTGGTTCAGGTAACATAGGTTTATATGGCGATGCTCATGGAGGCTATAATGGCACTCAATTTTTTGGGGGTACCACTTTTTTTAATGAAGCATCCAAAATAGAAACAGTCAATGGCAACTTAACACTGAAAGGAATATTAACCAATGTGCAATCAAATAACACTTATGGCATTAATTTTTACAGACAGCCCGGATTAGCAGGCCAAACAAACCATATTCAAATCTTATCTCAAACTGGTAATATCCAAATAACCGGTGATAGAACAACAACTTTAGCAGGAGGAATAGGCTCTTCAAGCTGGGGGAATGTGTATTTTGGCTCACCTGCTAATAACGCTTACACTGCACAAGGTAATATCACAATTACGTATTCAAGTTTTGTTGGCGCCTCATCTAATGGCTTCAAAGTAAAAACTGCAGGGGCAGTAACTTATGAACCTACTGGAGTTAGTTTTGCAGATGCACAAACCTTTCCTTACAATACAAACTATACGGTAGCAGATGGCGCTTCGAGTCTTACTATTGGCAAAACCACAAACACATCTGATATCTCGCTAACATCTGCTATTTCTGTAACAAATCATGCAACGGTATACGGAGGAAATATTTATTTACACGATGATATCACTTCAACAAATGGAGGTAATATTTCAATACTTGGCTCTTTGAGTGTAAACACATCAGGCTCTACTTCTACAAGCCGAGATATAACTACTTCAGGTGGTAGCATTCGGGTTGAAGCCAATACGGATGGAAATGCTTCCGGGTTCCTAGACCTGGATTACATGACATTTAATGCTGGTAACGGCTCTGTAATAGTTAGGGGTGAAACAATGAACTGGACGACTAATGTAGAATCTGTTAAACCTTATATCAACACTACTGGTGCATTTACTTTTGAATCTAACGATGCCACATTTGACCAAGAAGTACGATTAGTTTGGCTAAAAATAGCAAATGGATTAACTGCTTTAAACTTTGGTAAATCTACCAATGCAAGCAACATGTATATTAATTCTACAGGTGGACTTACAGTAAACGGACCCATGAGTGTGAATGGGGCTTATATCGAATTTAGTACAGCACTAACAGTGACCAATAATAATCTTTCTATCAAATCTTCTTCTTCTGTTGTACAAACTACACCCATTATTTGTTCGGGTTTGGCTTTAAATGGTACGGGTACATTTACCTTAACCAATACATCTAACAATTTTAGCACACTTGCAGGCGGAGCAACTGGTAGTTTACTTGGTGCAACACAAATAGTTGATACCACTGCATTTACTATTGGAACAGTTGGCACAAATGATGGTTTAAAAGGATCGAGCACCATTAAAGTAGAAACTTTGGCTGGTAACTTAACTTTAGCTGGAAGCATTAGTACAACCAGTACATCAACAGATGCAGTTATTTTAACAGCTGCTAAAAGTACGGCTATTGGTGTAGGTACAGCTGGCGATATTCTTGTTTCTGGAGCACCAACCATTACTATGGGTACTGGCGCAATTGCCAAATTATTTAGTGGTTATGATGTAACAAGTACAGGACTAACAGCGCTTGCTGGTGGTTCGGCAAATGCACGTTATAACTATGATGAAACCTCAAGCACTTTTGCTCCTGTATTATCTGCCAACAATACATATGCAATTTATCGCACAGGTTTGGCATACGGAGATTTAACCATTGTAAGTTCTGGTGGCGATGCAGAGGGTTCAAGTTGGATATACAACAACGGTGTGATTCAAACAACAAGTGGAACAGCCAATATTTTAAATACAGTAATACAATCAAAATTAGGCCTGGCAAATCTTACTTTAGAAGCCAATAAAATTACATTTAGTGCAAACGTTACAAGTACCAATGCAAACTCATTTATTGTTCTTGCCAAAACACATATTGTAAATACAAACGCAACTACAATTACAACTCAAGGTGGAGCGGTATTGCTTGCTTCCAATGTAGATGATTTAACGGATAACGATAACACCGTGAATGGCTACATTTTATTTGCGTCTGGACTTACAATAACCACCAATGGTGGAGCCATTACCATGGGTGGCGGAAATACTTCAGGTTCTGATTACGCAATGGGTACCAGTGTATACCCTTTTGAGGGACTTAGAGTAGATGGCACGATAAACTTAAATTCGGGAGGCGGAAATATCATCATGCGAGGAAAGTCATACGCAGTAAGCACCGCTTGGGGAGCTTGGGGTATGGGTTTTTGGAATTTATCTACTGGCACAATTAATAGTGGCACGGGTACAATTACTTTAGATGGTTTTTCACAATCTAGCGGAGGCAGTCATAATTCAGGATTATACTCTCACGGAGCGCTTACTGTAACCTCTGCTAATACTTCAGCAAATGCCATCAGGTTAATTGGTAAATCATTAGGAATAAACGGGCAAGCATGGGGTATTGAAGCCGAAAGCGACTTATCGCTTATTGCAACAGGAGATGGGGGCGGAATTACGTTAAGTACTTCGCATCAATCTTCTGATAATTATGACGCTGTTTTTAGAGGTGAAACAAACATTTTGGCAAAAAGCGGTCCTATACAAATGCTAGGCAAGCAAGATGGTGGTGTGGCAAACGGAGGATGGTTTATATCATCTAATTTTTATTTAGGTTCAAAAGCATCAAGCGCTGTAACCCAAAGTTCTAGTAACATAACAATACAATATGATACATATTATTTTAGTGGATATCTCCCAAAATTAGCTACTTCTGCAACTGTAAACTGGAGACCAGCATCAAACAATTTCGGTCAAGCTGTTTATACCTCATGGTTCACTTGGAATCAAAACGACCAAACCCTAGGTGAATTAACGATTGGTAAGGCGAATAACTCGGCAACTATATACCTGAATACTGCTCTAACAGTAGCTGGTCCGGTAAATATTTACGGTGGTTATATTAGTGTTGATGCTAACTTAACCAGTTCTGCTAATGGTGATGTGCTTTTTAAAGGGATACTCACCAACAATCCAAGTATTGCAATTCAGTCGGGTGTAACGGTTAATAAATCAAACGGTACCGGAACACTAACCATGCAAGGACATTCACGTGTAACTAACTGGGGAAATATCACAGCAACAGGTACTGCATCGTTGAATGTTATTATGTGGTCTGATTTTGACAACAGCAACAACGATGGAGGGGTTTCTCACATGGGAACCATTAGCACAAACGGTGGTCATGTATGGTTAGGTGGTTCAAATAGCAGTGGAGGAAGTTATACTTGGAACGGATTAACTGTTGGAGATGGACCTTCCATAGGCGCAAGCGGATATAACTGTAATGCAATGGATTTATTTGGCCATATAACTACTTCTGGTGGGGATGTTTTACTTTGGGCTGGAAATGGTGGTTGTGGAGCAAGCGGCATTGTAGCCAGCGATGGATGGCAAGTAAATGTTGGAAACGGAGATATTGTATTGATAACGCCTTATATTCTAGGAACGGGACCTTCATTATTTTTCCGTCAAAATGGAGGAACATTTACCATGGTTCCCAATGGTACAAGTTTCCCAAATACAGTAGATTGGTCACCTATATTAGGCACTTATGGCACCATGACGGGTTGGAACCTACCGGGAGACTTTAATTATTTATGGATAGAGAACCCAAGCACGCTAACCAATTTTACGCTTGGCCGATATGATGGAATGACAAATGGAGGCACACCCGTTGTTATGACCAATAGTAGTAATATTACAATTGCACAAGCAACATCAATTGCAGGATCAATGAATTTTTACGGTGGTGAAATTGCAATGAATGCTAACATAGCTACAACCAACACAACAACAGGAAATATTTCATTAAACGGCACCACACTATCGGGTTCAGGCAATATCGCTATTGCTTCAAATCGAATTGCAACTCTAAATTTCTCTTCGACCTCAACTTATGATGGTATCATCAGCGGTACAGGCAGTGGATTAACCAAAACAGGTGCTGGTTTATTAACCTTAACAAAAGACAACACATACTCTGGCACAACAACAATCTCATCTGGTAATTTACAAATAGGCACAGGCGGATCGGTAAGTCAAGCTTCCAGTGGCACTATTGCCAATACCTCAAGTGTTTCTGTTGCAAGTGGTTCGAAACTTATGCTATCACCAAATGAAAACCTGGTTTTCGCAGCGCCAATCTCTGGTGATGGAGGTGTTGAAGTAAAAGGAGCTTCGGGTAACTACTACAATTCTTTCTTAACAGGAACTGCTGCAAACATAGTTACAAACTCAACAGTTTTGGAGGTATTAACACGTATTACAGGTGGCTTGCAAAGTGGAGCCGCAGTTGCAACCAAAACAGCCGGAGCATACATAAAATCATACCATGCTGCAACCAATACTGCTACATTACAATTTCAACAATTTGATGGTTCATATACCAAATGTGTATTTGTCCAATTAACTCAATCTGGTTCTAATGTTCAGATTAGAGGAAACACCTCAATTTTCAATGGTGCTGCCTATAGAAATGGAAATCACCTAGGTGCCGATATGTCAACAGGAAGTACTACAGCAGGTTTGGCAACAAGTGCTGGTTCAGCAGGTTATGGTATATCACAAGTATACATGTCGGGTAAGGTTAATTTTACAGGAAGTTTAACCTACTCGGGAAACACCGTATTGAGCAATACAGTTACCAGTGGTACAGGAACTAATGTTTATTCCTATACATCTAAAGGAACGCAAGAAATTACTGATGCAAGTTCTAGCTTTCCACCAACCAGTACGGTAGTTAATAATGGATTGGTTATTTTTAATCGCAGCACAGCACAAACCATACAAAGTAATTTAGAAGGTACCGAAGATGTTTTACAAGTTGGCGCCACCATTACTTTAACTGGTACATGTACACATAGTGGTATCACTACAATCGACCTAAACAAATCATTAATTATCGGAAATAGTTCTACAACGGGTTCGATAACCAGTAATGTTATAAATTATGGCTCTTTAACTTTTAACAGAAGTGATTCATCTTCATACCCAGGAGTAATAAGTGGTACAGGTAGTTTAATTAAATCAGGTGGCGGAACTCATATATTAACAGGGTTAAATACTTACAGTGGAATAACCACAATTAATGATGGAACATTGGTAATAGAGCAAGATATTCCAACCACAAGTAGTGTAAGCTTTTCGGGTTTAGGGAAACTGGTTATTCAGCCAAGCTCAAATAGCTTTACATCTGCTGTTTCTTATCCTATTGCAGGGTTTAATATTTCTAGTGGTATTGGTGGACTAACCATTGGAAAACCGAGCAATACTGCCAATGTAACTTTTACAACTACTACAACAATTGCAGGTCCAATTGCAGCATACGGTGGTACTATTGCTATAAATGGAGCCTTAACAGCAACCAATGCCAATATTACTTTAGGAGCAACTACTGCTGTTACACAAACCCAAGCCATAACTGCAAATGGTATATCGCTTAGCGGTGTGGGTAATTTTACGCTTAACAATACATCAAACAATTCAGCAACTATTTCCGCTGGAACAAACGATGCAAAAATTGGTAATTTATCATACACAGATGCCTCGGGTGGATTAACCATTGGTAATATAAATAATCCGGGTGTTTATTCATCGGGCACAGTAAATATTGAAACTTTAAACGGTGATATTACTTTAACAGAACCCCTTTTAACAACCAATGCTACCGCAAGCGCTGTTAAGCTATTTGCAGATAAAAATAAACTAACTGGGGATGGAACGGGAGGTAATGTAACATTAACAGGAAATGGAAATATTACTGTTGGAAGTGGTGGAACAGCCATGGTATATGCAGGTAAATATGGCTTATGTACAGGCTTGCAAAAAATATTAAATACCTCAAGAGTTAGGTACAATGTTGATGTAACAACAAGCAGTTTTTCTCCAGCAATTGGTGCAGGTATATATGGTTTATTTAGAGAAGGTCCTTTTGTTTGGAACGGAACTTCATCTGTTAATCATACCTCTGGAACCAACTGGCAAGGTAATGCCACACCACCAGAAGGATCATACATTCAGGTGAGTCCAACTGCTACAAATAGCATTGTACTAGACAATAATTGGAATGTTGGCTACATAGAGTTACCAGCGGGTAAAACAATTGATTTAAATGGTTATAACTTAACCATTACCGGTGCGTTAATTGGTAGTGGTATAATTAAAGGCAGTACAACGTCATCTTTAACCATTTCAGGTGGTGTTGAGTTTGGAACTTTGTACATGGATCAAACCACAAATGGTGGTACCAATGCACTACAAAACTTTACTATTGATAGAGCAAATCAAACCGTTACCATTGCCGATACTCTTGTTATTGCTCACAATGGCACCGTAACGCCTACAGCGGGAACCATTGCCACTGGTAATAAACTAAAAATAATATCAACCATTAACGGTACGGGCAGAATTGCGCAACTTGGCAGCAATGCAGATATAACCGGTGATGTTACTTTACAACGACACATTGAAGGAAGTAATATTATTATGAGAGGCTGGAGAATGATGAGTATACCAACAACCAACAATACCTTTAACCAATTAAGTGATGATGTTTTGGTGAGTGGACCCGGTGGTGTCTCTTCTGGCTTTGATATTGCGGGTTCAACTTCATCGATCAGGCTTTGGCAAGAATCGGCTTCTCGCGGTTGGGCTAGCATTTCAAATACTAATAATACACTAACTGCCGGTAAAGGTGCGTTAATATTTTTTAGGGGTGATAGAACGCAAACTACTTCTTTAACCAATACAAGCGTAGTTCCTAATAATGTTACATCAGATTATGTTGGCCCAATTAATAAAGGTAATGTGTTAGTGAATCTTGATTTTGCTAACGACTCTACTCCTATTTACGGAAAAGGATTTAACTTAATGGGTAACCCTTACCCAAGCCAAATAGATTGGGAAAACATCAGTAAAACTGGATTAGTGGACAGCTACTTCTGGGTATGGAATCCAGTTACTAAAGGATATGTTTCAAATTCAACTGGAATCATATCATCAGGGCAGGCATTTTTTGTTAGGGCAACACAAACATCACAAACTGTAACATTTGAAGAGAATGATAAAACGGCTACAAGTGCTACTGCATATTTTAAAAATAGCCAAGAATTAATTGTAAAAATGAACCTTGATAGCATACAATACGATATTGCTTGGCTTAAATTTATGGGCGGTGCAAGTAAAAATTATGTGTTTAAAGAGGATGGTTTGAAATTAGCAAATACTGGGTATAACCTGTCTTTCAAAACCACCAATAACGTGGCTACCCAACATAACATTGTAGATTTCCTTTCATTAAATCAATCAGATACATTTATACTTAGCGTTAACTCATCAACTAACTCGGCATACACCCTTTCGTTTGATAAACTAAACCAGATACCAAGTAACAAAATGGTTTTATTAAGAGATTTGAACAACAACAGTTTAACCAATTTACGTTCAAACAATTCTTATGCATTTACCATCAACAATAATTTGATTAACTCTTATGGTAACAGGTTTTTATTAATTATAACAGATAGCTATAATCCATTGCCAGTTAGTATCACCTATTTTGAAGGAGAGCGTAAGTTAGACTTTAACCAACTAACCTGGAATGCAGCCCAAGAAAAAAACATTGCATATTACCAAGTTCAGCGCTCGCTTAATGGCAATGATTTTAATGACATAGGTATTGTTAAAGCAAAAAACAGCAGCACCACGCAATTGTATTTGTTTAAAGATGAAAATGCAGCAGATTTAGATGTTGCCTATTACAGACTTAAAATATTTGAAAAAAATGGAGAATACGATTACTCCAATACAATAGTAATACATGCCAATAAACAACCTGAAATTACTATTAATGTATATCCAATACCAACAAAAGATTGGATAAATATTGAAACCAAAAAAGATATTTTAGACCTTAAAATATTTGACTTAAGAGGGGTATTGGTAAAAGAAGCAAAAGCAATAAATAAACTTAATATAAATAACCTAGAACCAGGAGTTTATTTACTTAAAATTAATACAATAGGTGGACTTAGCACACATAAAATCATCAAACAGTAAAACAAAACGCCCTTGCAATTGCAAGGGCGTTTTGTTTTTAAAGTCTGTTCAATATATTTTTATTCGATTACAAATTGAACAAGTTTGCTTACTTGATTCGCTTTTTCTTTTGCACCATTAAGTGTTGCAGCAGTAACCGTAATATGACCCATTTTGCGCATGGGCTTGCTTTCTTTTTTACCATACAGGTGCACATAAACACCCTCTATTGCACTCACTTCTTCTAGCCCTTGAAGCCTATATGATCCGCTAAAATCATCAGCCCCTAATAAATTCATCATAACAGCTGGCTGAATCAAATCTGTACTTCCTAAAGGCAAACCCATCAATATACGCACCAATTGCTCAAATTGAGAAGTATAACAAGCTTCTATGGTATGATGACCAGAGTTATGCGGTCTAGGAGCAACCTCATTCACTAGTATTTGATTATCATGGGTTAAAAACATTTCTACTGCATATACTCCTACACCGTTTAATTTTTCAATTGTTAGTAATGCTATTTCTCGAGCCTCGAGCTCCTTTTCAGTAGATAAATTTGCTGGACAATCTAAGAAAGTAACCAAATTCGCATTGGGATCAAACTCCATTTCAACCACTGGCCATGTTTTAACATTGCCATGAACATCGCGGGCTACCATTACCGAAATTTCTTTTTGGCAAGGGATAAAAACTTCAATTAAGCTAGGCGAACTAAAAGGTATCAACTGCGAATTAGATAATACATCTGCAGTATTAAAAATAGTTACCCCCTTTCCATCATAACCATCTTTACGTGTTTTAGCAACTAATTTTTCACCTCCAAATTTTTGAATGGCTTTATGCCAATCTTCAACCGTATCAACTAACACAAAAGGTGCGGTTGGTATTTGGTGCGTTTTAAAAAAATCTTTCTGGATTCCTTTATCTTGTATTATTTGTAATACTTGAGGCGAAGGAATAATTTCTTTGCCCTCTTTCTCTAATTGCATCAATGTTTCAACATCAATGTGCTCAATTTCAAAAGTAAGTACATCACTAATTTCAGCTAGTTTTCTAATTGCATCACCGTCTGTAAGTTTTCCTATGATATGATTTTTTGCTAGTGCGGCACAAGAGCAATCAGCAGCATCCAAAATATTAAAATCGTTATTTATGCGAAGAGACTCTTCGATCATCATACGACCAAGTTGACCACCACCTATAATTCCGATGGTTTTGCGAAGCGGATTGGTATTTTTCACTTGGCAAATTTAGACTTATCAACCACACAATAAACAGATTTTTTTAAAGGTCAAACATTTGTGATAATAAAGCAGAAAAAGACCATTGACAGAAATCAAGTAAATTTATTAGTTTTTTTAGGGTCTATTATCCTATTTTTGCGGCCTGAAAAATATTTAACACAAACAAAATGAGCGGAAAATTAACATTTACCATGATTAAACCGGATGCAGTAGCTAACGGCAACACAGGCAAAATTATTGACCATATAATTGGTAAGGGATACAAAATTGTTGCCATGAAATATACGCGCTTAAGCGCTGAAAAAGCTGGTGAATTTTATGCTGTTCATAGTGAGCGTCCATTCTATAAAGATCTGGTTGATTTTATGATTTCGGGCCCAATTGTAGCTGCAGTTCTAGAAAAAGACAACGCAGTTAGTGATTTTCGCGATGTAATTGGTGCAACAGATCCTTCTAAAGCAGAAGCCGGAACGATTCGTAACCTATATGCAAAATCTATTGATGCTAACGCCATTCACGGTAGCGATAGCGATGAAAATGCAGCTATTGAAGCTTCATTCTTCTTCAATGCATTTGAAAGATTTTAACGCCACCCAGCCAGGTGAACCAAAAAGCCATTCGATTAAGTTTGAATGGCTTTTTGCTTGTTAGGCTTATTGTAAATATTTGTTCCGGTAACGAAGCACAATAAGAGTAATCCAAATTCTTGCCGATTTTTATTAAATTCGTTATCTGAAATTCTAATGGAATTAGTTATAATTATAGGCTTAGTAATACTAAATGGCATTTTTGCCATGTCTGAGCTGGCACTCGTTTCATCAAAAAAATATAAACTTGAAAGTGCAAAAAAGCGTGGTCATTCAGGAGCAAAAACTGCAATTGACTTGTCTGAGAATCCGACTAAGTTTTTATCTACAGTACAAATTGGCATTACCTTAATTGGTATTTTACTTGGAGTTTACAGTGGCGAAAAATTAACCAATGATGTGAAGGAAATGTTAATTCAAATTCCTGTATTGGCGCCTTATGCAGAAAACCTAGCCGTTTTGGTCATAGTTGTTTTTATTACTTATTTATCAATTGTATTGGGCGAATTGTTTCCCAAGCGCTTAGGAATGACATTTCCTGAGCCGATTATTATGGTTATGGCTAAACCAATGCAAATACTAGCTAAAATAACGTCTCCATTTGTTTGGGTATTAACCATTTCAAACAACCTATTACAACATCTATTTGGCATAAAGAAAATAAGTGAGAATAAAGTTTCTGAAGAAGAAATTAAATCGATAATAAAAGAAAGTGCCGAAGGGGGTGAGATACAAGATATAGAACAAAATATTGTAGAGCGTGTATTTGAGTTAGGCGACCGAAAAGTAAATACACTATATACCCATAGAACAGATATTGTTTATTTTGATGAAAACGATACTTGGGATATGATTCGTGAAAAAATAAATACCGAAAAGCACTCGGCCTACCCTGTTTGTAAGGACAAAAACCTAGATCATGTCATTGGCATATTACTACTAAAAGATTTGTTTTGTGGCAATTTAGATAGAGATTTTAGCATTTTACAATACGCCAAAGAACCGCTTTTTTTAAAGGAAAATATGTATGCTTACAACGTATTAGAATTATTTAAGCGCGAGAAAATGCATTACGGTATTGTGATAGATGAATATGGCACAACACAAGGGATTGTTACTATGGATGATGTTGTTGATGCTTTAATTGGTGATGTAACAGAAATGGATCAAGATGAATACAAAATTATTGTACGTGATGAAAATAGTTGGTTAGTAGACGGGCAATTCTCGGCTATTGATTTTGTCCGTTATTTTAGCTTGTACCTTGATGAAGAAACGCGTGAAGAATATACCACTGTTGCAGGATTAATTATTTTCATGAGCAACACATTGCCAGATGTTGGGTATAAAATTACAATTGGAGAGTATACGTTAGAGGTAGTGGATAAGGACGGTCAAAGAATAGACAAAATTCTGATAACCAAGGCTTCATTGGCGCCTTAATGAATAACAGTGTATTCCCACAAATGAATCAAAGTACCCTCTTTTAAAACGGCTGATTTGTATTCAATGGAAACAACTGTACGTGTATTGATTTTAATATCCTCAATTTTCCTAGGCAATCTATCAGATAAACTTCTCGCCACAAAAGCACTCAATGGCTCTATATCGGGTATTGTATTTGAAAGCGATATAATCAAGTCAATGCAATTAGTACCCCAAAGATCAGATACTACCTCTCTAATGTCAAATAATCGCGTAAATGATTCGTTACAATAAAGTATCGTTCGCTCATTATTTTCTATCAATTGAGCAGGATTATTTTTTGTATATATTTTAATTTCAGGAGATAGCATCTTTAACTTTTAACCATGCGATTATAAACAATTACCATCTAATATCTAAAATATTACGCAATTCGCATATCAACCAACTAAAACGACTATTACAATTACAGGGTTAAATCGTTAATTTCGAATATTATTTTTATGTCAACGTGTTAAAAAATATCAAACTTCTAATCATGTTACTGTTATCGGTAACAAGCATTAGTGCACAAGAAGTAACTCATGATTATATCAAAAAATATAGCCCTATCTGTAAGTATTTATCCGACTCATTTGAAATTCCTGTCGAGTTAATTTTAGGTATTGCTATTGTTGAAAGTGCGTCTGGAACAAGCAGAAATGCAAAAGTACTAAACAATCATTTCGGAATAAAATCAGGAAACACGTTGCGAAATATAAAAGGTATACGAACTCGTTTTCGCGATTACGATTCTGATTCCGCTAGTTTTGTCGATTTCTGTTTATACCTCAAAAGAAGAAAATTTTATATCACATTAAAGGGTAATTTTAATTATAATGCATGGCTGAATGAAATGGCTAAAATAGGTTACAGTGGCTCGCCACAAGCATGGAAGGCAAAAATCAAGTCTCAAATAATAAAATATAACTTAATAGAGTTAAACTCTCGCAATGCAGCATCAAAACAACCATAATAAACCATTTTTAATAGTAGCTTTTACCTGCATTTTTTTACTTTTAATAAGTGTTGTTATTCCACAAAAATTTTGGAAAAACAACAACTTATCAGCTGTTCATATTTTCTCTGATTTAGAAACACTTGCAAATCCAAGATACAATGCAGCCCACAATAAGAAAAAAATGGGCCCACCACTAAAGCAGCTAGTAAAAGATACCATAGAAACAAATAAGGATGTTGCCATAATTATTAGAAATGATATAGGAATTGAGCACCCTGACACCCTCAAAATACAAAATGGTATGGATGCATTTTTAGCATCATTAAACCAACAATACAGTAATAAAAACAGAAAGGTGCGCATTGGTTACTTCGGAGACAGTATGATTGAGGGTGATTTAATTACTCAAACCATTCGTGCTATTTTACAAAATAAATTTGGAGGTGATGGTGTAGGATTTATTCCAGCTACTAGTATTGTTGCTCACTTCAGGCAAACTGTTAGGGCATATGCAAACGAAAATTGGGAAGACATTAACTTTATTAACAATAAGCAGAAATTAATACTGGGTTTTAGTGGACACTCCTTTTTTGCTAAAAACAATGCTAATATTAGTATTAAACCTGGTGGCGGAAAGCACTTATCAAGCTTATACAATGTAAGCATTTTATATGGCAATGGCACGATAGATCTTGCCTGCAACAAACAATATTATAAACTTATTGGTAACGGCTTTTTTAACGTGGCAAAGCTTAATAACGATAGCAATTTGAAATCATTGGAGCTTAATTTTAAAGAGAGTAAAACTCCGCTATTCGGTTTTGCATCCGAAAGCAAAACAGGGGTTATACTTGATAATTTGTCTTTTAGAGGAACAAGCGGAACAGAGCTAACCCGATTAAACTCTAAAATGCTAACACAAATTGATTCGTTGCGCCCATATGATTTATTGGTTTTACATTACGGCCCTAATTTATTATATAATGATAGCATAATTAACTTTAAGTATTACCAAAAACAATTAGAAAAAAGCCTAAAACACTTACGTAAAGCTTTTCCGCGCAGTAGCATTTTAATAATTAGCACAGCAGATAAAGCCTTTAAAATTGATGGTGAATTCAGAACGGGAGATGGTGTAGAAAATCTACTGAAAGCACAACAGGCCGTTGCACAAAAATTTGGATGTGCATTTTTTAATTTATACGAGGCCATGGGCGGATATAACAGCATGAAAACATGGGCAGAAAAAAAACCAATATTGGCAGGTAGTGATTATACCCACTTTAATCAAAGTGGTTCGGCTAAAATTGGTAGATTAATTGGCAATGCAATACTAAATGAATATGAACAAGCTTATCCTACTCGCTAGTTTGCTTATAATACAAGCCGCTGTGTTTGCACAGCCAGTATTAATAAATGATGATAATGTAATATATCAACCCCAATCAGTAACCATTGATACCTATAACAAAGTTTTTAAAGTGGTACACATAGGCGATTCTCACATCCAAGCTGATTGGTTTAGCGGAAAATTACGCAGCTTACTACAAGAACAATACGGTAATGCAGGTATAGGTATATTATTCCCCTACCGTCAGATCAAAACAAATAGTCCACCTACATTTAGTACTGTAGCAAGTGCTCCATTTATTTCCTCCAAAATAACTAAATGTAAAACAGGGTGTGAAGTTGGAATAGCAGCATACAATGCACTGATACCGGCAGGTAGTATGGTGGTTTTTAATATTAAAAAGGATACCCAACCACAATTTGTGAGTGTAATTTTTCAATCAGATAATGAACATGCAATTGGTTTTAACCACGATAACCAAGAAGAAAACTATACTACTCAATCATCACCAAATTACACTATTACCAGCTATAAAAAGCCTTTAAGTAATAGCTTTCATCTCAGTACAAAAAGTAATATTACATTAAACGGATTAATAGCAAGCAACGGAAATCCTGGTATACTTTATTATACCATTGGTGCAAATGGTGCAACATTTAATAATTACATTAACTCCAACCTATTTTTCCAACAACTTAAATCCTTGCAACCAGATTTAATTATCATATCAATGGGAACAAATGAAAGCGTCAGTGATATTTCTGCCGATAGCTTAAACGTTCAATTACAATATTTCCATTCGAAAATATTGGAGGCTGGAGCTAATAAAATAATCTACACCACCCCAGCAGATAATTACCTTCGCAAGTCTGTAACTACACGCAAGAAAGTGAAGGGCAAATGGAGAACCCGAAGAACAGTGGCATACATTAATAACCCAAAAGTGGAAACAATAAGGCAAACTATGATTAACTTTTGTAACCAACAACAAGTGATGTGTTGGGATTTATACCGCGCAATGGGTGGTGACAGAAGTATGAGACAATGGGTACAAACGGGATATGCAGCCAAAGACCACATACATTTTAGTAAAGGAGGATACGAAATTCAAGGAATGCTTTTGTTTGATGCACTACAAAAATATGTAATTAACAAATGAGCGATTTTATACAAAAAGTAATAGCGCAGCTCATTTACAACCCTGATGAACCAATATTGTTTAATACTGGGTTTTTCTTGTATTTTTTATTGGCGTTTATGGGTGCTTATTTGTTGTTACATAAAAACACCAAACTACGCACCGCTGTGTTTACTTTGTTTTCTTTATACTTTTTTTATAAAGCCTGTGGATACTATGTTGGCTTAGTAATTTTAGCAGCCATTATCGACTTCAATTTGTCAAACTTAATATATAAGTCTATCGGTATAACAAGAAAAAAACTCCTTTTAATATTTAGTATTGTTATTAATTTGGGGTTACTTTTTTACTTCAAATACACTGATTTTTTTATTGGTATAAGTAATGATTTAGGATTTACTAATATCACACCTTTAAGCTTGTTACTTCCTATTGGAATATCATTTTATACTTTCGAAAACATTAGCTATACCATTGATGTATACCGTGGTGAATTTAAACCTGTAAAAAGCTTTTGGGACTATCTTTTCTTTTTGTCGTTTTTCCCGAAATTAATAATGGGTCCCATAGTGCGTGCAGCCGATTTTATCCCTCAAATACATAAACCTTACCAACTTAATAATACCGCATTGGCAAAAGGGGCTTACCTGATTGCTGCTGGTTTAATTAAAAAGGTTATCATAAGCGATTATATATTTGTTAATTTAGTTGAACATGTTTTTGAAGCACCCATGCGATACAGCGGAGTAGAAAGCTTATTAGCTGTTTATGGATATGCACTTGTTATATATTGTGATTTTAGCGGCTACAGTGATATGGCTATTGGATTAGGTAAATGGTTGGGGTTTGATATTAATATTAACTTTCTATCACCCTACCAAAGTAAAAATATAACTGAATTTTGGCGCAGGTGGCACATTAGTTTAAGTACTTGGCTACGCGATTATTTATATATTCCATTAGGCGGAAATAGATTAGGTAAGGCCCGCCAATACATTAATCTATTTGTTACAATGCTAATTGGCGGATTATGGCATGGGGCTAATTTTACTTTTGTTATTTGGGGGGCATTGCATGGTATTGCATTGGCATTAGATAAATTAAGACTGACTTATCTTAAAAATGTATTTTGTTTTATTCCGACTCTTGTACGCAAATACATTGGTATATTTATTACGTTTCATTTTGTGTGCTTTGCTTGGATATTCTTTAAATCGGAAAATTTAAACATTGCTTTTGATATGATCCATCAAATTACTACAAACTTTAACGTGGAACTAATCCCGCAAATTTATTTAAACTATACACCTGTTATTGGTATGATGTTTTTGGGTTATTTATTACACAGCTTACGAGATAATTTAGCAGACGATGTAATTGCTAAGTATAGTAATATACCATTGTGGGTATATGTAGCTGGATTTACTATTCTAATTATTTCTTTGATACAGTTTAAATCGGCAACACCAATAATGCCTATTTATTTGCAATTCTAGTTTGTATCCATTCCATAACTGTTATAGGAATCAACAAACACGTAAGGGCATAAATAGTATCCTCAATGGGTATAGTGTAAAGTCGTAATCCAAGGTTTTCTGCATTATTATACCAAACCACAGGTTCTGGGGTGGCTGCGCCTGTTAATACTCCATTAATGATAAAAAATGGCAACAAATGTAATATGTAGGCAAGCCAAAAATATCCCATCCAATTACTTTTTATAAATAAGTAATGTATTAACAAGAGCACCGAGGCAATAAGGCAATTATAAAATGTGTATGTCTTATCGGAGTTAAATAAAGCCATTACAAAAGTTAAAATCAGAAAAAGAAGGGTAATGTGATGCTTATGTTTGGCAAAAGGTTCGGTTTTGACGTAGGCCTTTAAACACACATAAATAAATACACTTGCATAAGGC
>Ga0247722_10000664_pt1 | contig 20367 bp, 21 predicted proteins | sample MSEWelMarce3H_FC_FD_189094 | JGI IMG/M metagenome (GOLD analysis project Ga0247722, IMG submission 189094) | Subsurface sediment microbial communities from gas well in West Virginia, United States - MSEEL Well Study Marcellus 3H_FC | ecosystem: Environmental > Terrestrial > Deep subsurface >... | reverse complement strand
CCCCACAACCCGTGGCTTAATCCTTCATACATTAGTGTATATCTTGTTGGTTCGCGGGTCTATGGATTTCCGCTTGTTTTAGACCATTGAAGAATTACACATATTTTCGTTTCGAACGCATATCATACACCGATGAAGATTTAAATCCGCACAACCACCTTCGGTGGTTATACGTTTTAATTCATTTATCGGCAACGTTTCATTTGAATGATATAAATAGCACGCCAAATGCGTGCGGATTTAAATCTTCAAAGGTGTAATATAGAAGCATAATTATGTATAAGTCTGTGCAAAATTGACATATTATTCATGTGTAATAATATATCAAACAACAACAAAATAAACTGGGTCAAATGACAACATGTTTGGACCTTAATGCCTGCCCCGGCGATAAAATGTACAATGTAATATGCAATTTCTCTATTGGAATCAATGAATACGCATGCAATCCCCAAACTACTTGTATGCGAGCAGATGGAAAATACGATTGTTGTGGGAAGAATATAGTAAAATGCGTAGTAGATGCAGAGTCATTGCGCGTGCCAACAATTCAACCTACCATATCGAGCAATGATATACCATGCGATGAACGATGCAAACCAGAATATAGAATAGATACATGTCATTGGTACGAAAGTAAGCAAATAAATATAATATGTAACGACGAAAACGATAGTTATTGTTGTTCTCAAAATAGAGGTGACTGTTGTCGCAAGAACACGACAGATGCATACATCGTTTTTGGTTCTATTGCAGGTATAATGGTATTATTCGCGTTTTATAGATACGTAATTAGAAATAATACTAAAATTATTCCAGTACAAGCAGACGTTCCTCCAGAAAAATACCAACTCGCCGCCTTCGTATAATACAGACCTATGCACCAGGACCTGCCGGAGGCTCTGCACTGGAAACCGAATGTTCTGGCCCAGGCTCTACACTGGGCACAGTGTCATTTTTTGTTTCGCCTTCATTTGCAGTTGCTACAATATTATACAGAGCCAATGTTCGGGCACTCGCGTCGGTAGCTTTCACATACTTTGGCATCCAAAAATACGGAACTAACTTACCATGACCGGGGTAGTGCTTCTCAAATATACTACGATACAAGAATTGTTCGGCATTGTTCGGCAATAAATAGTCGTTTGTAGTCGAAATTATTGTAAGATCGGTCGTATTGTTTGCAGTCAATGTAGCATGGGCATGTTCTTGTATAATGGTATACAATGACCGAGAGTGTTGCGAAACCCCGTCACTGAATGCTTCTTTTCTACGCCATAACACATTCGCGGGCAATAGTGGTTTACCGTCTACATTTGAGAATCGCGTGCCATCAAACGCGTCTCGTATTAAATACTTCTCGGGGCGCTTTACACCAGTGTGAAATCGCATGCCAAACGGAATCGTAAAATAATATTGCACCCATTCCCGGTCCAAAAACGGCGTTCGCGGTTCCAGTCCGTGCGACGAAATCGATTTATCAGAACGAAGCACATCAAACATGTATATGTCATTAATTAGACGTCTGCATTCTCGGTCAAATTCTAATGCATCCGGTGCGCGCGCCATATACAAATATCCGCCGGCAACTTCGTCGGATCCGTCTCCGTTAAATATGACCTTTGCCTCGCTGTTTGCAGATATATGTTTTCCAAGCAACCAATTACCAATACTCGCGCGGACGGAAGTGGTGTCGTAGCTTTCAATGTCTACAATCACCTCCGGGATGGCATTTAAAAAGTCCGCCTCGGTCACAATAATTTCGGTGTGTTTTGTTCCCAAATAATCGGCTACAATGCGTGCGTACTTCAGGTCTTCGGCGTTCTCGAGTCCAATGCTATACGTTTCCAATGTAGGAAGACCATGTTTTTTGTGATATTCGTTCACCAGTGCAGCAACCAAACTACTATCCAGCCCTCCAGATAACAAACATGCGATTGGGCGGTCTGTTGTGCAACAACGTTTATGCACCGCACTCATTAAATACTTTTGAATATTGGCCATACAGGCCTCGTATGGTTCTTCAATCGAACATGACACGAAACCGGGTCGCGTATAGATTTTATTCAATTTCGATGGACGCCAAAAAGAAGTTCGCTTAAACGGCAATTCATAGTGTGAGTAAGTACCTGGTAGAAATTGTTTGACAACATATTCATGGGTTGTGATCGAGTCCATATTTGTAAGTTGTTCGTCATTCAATTTGTTACACATATCGGACAATTGTTTCAATTCACTCGCGAAACCAAACACACTACCTTTTTGTAGTTTGGTCGGCGATAACGTGTAGATTGGTCGCACCCCATATGGGTCACGTGCAATATACATACTCGAGGTTCCACCGAAATTGCTATTATCCAACAAGCAAAACGCAAATTCGCCGTCCAACAACTGCAATGTGTGTTCAATGCCATATTTTCTGTATAAATGAATAATCACTTCACAGTCCGAGTTGGTCGTAGGTGTCACATTCATCAATTTGTATAATTCTTTGTAGTTATATATTTCGCCATTGCAAATTAACGTAACTTCTTTAATACGAATTGGCTGATTCGATTCACTATTTAGCCCGTTTATCGCAAGTCGATGAAATCCAAATGTGGCATTCACGGTCGCTTCTTGGATAACCGAATGTTCTGGCCCACGGTGCTTTCCCTTTAGAAATTGTTTATGAACATATTCTCGGGTGAAAATATTACAATTATTTAGCAGAGTAAAAATTCCACACATATTTGACTGATATTATTGTATCATGAATAATGTCTTTATGCACTTTGGTAGTTGATGTAAATAACATAAATATATATTTGTAATGTATATATTCATTACAAATGAACAAGGTTTTTGACATATTGCCCTCATTATCTACTGAACAAAAAGAAAAGAAGGCCAACGGCGCAAAAGATGTCGACAATTTCACTGTTAAGAAGTGCCCGCTCATGGATAATTTTGAAAACATGGACCCCACGACCATGTGGAAGCCACTTATTGGGGCTCCGGTCCAACCTGACGCAAAACCAAATAGTGTCAATGCAAAGATTGTTGCGCAAGCCGGTGGCAAAGAGTCGATGGTAGTGTTATCTGATTCATCCAACAATGTTGTTGATTCTTCTAATAATGTCGTGAAGCCCGCACCGAAAAGCATGCTTCCCAAAATTCAAGGAATAACTCATACACCCGATGCAGATGACAATGATGAAGACGATGATGATGATGAAGGCGATAGCATTCGTGTGAAAGTGCTCAATTTGGACACCACGACAAAGGTTTATGTGGGAGCATTATCGTTGGTGGGATTGTTTGTATTGTATCGTGTAGTAAAGAAAACCATGTAAAATCTACACATAAATCGTCTAATATTCTCTATATTACACAATTTCCACGGCAAATGAAGATAAAATATCCATATCAGGTATAATATGGATAAAAATGCATTACTTTTGTTTATGATAATTTGCTATTTATTGCCAATTTATTACGTATATTATACATACAATTCGAATAATAGCGTCTCTAATATCATATGCGCGAATGATTGCAAACACTATATATTATTTTTCATGTTTTTGATGGGTGTAGGTACGATTTTGTACGAATTGGAAAGAAATGACATTTATTCTATCGCTATTATTTGTGTATTGCTCATTGGAATATATGGACTCATTTATGTAAATGAAACGCATGCCATTCATTATGTTTTTGCGGGTTTAGTGTTTATGGCTATCTTATTTTTTATGGCACGGCATTGTTATTTGACCAATTGTGATATGTTATTGTTATCATCACTGTTATTAGCGGTTCTCTCGTTGATATTTATCGGCATAAATGTAAATAAAAATATATTTTATGGCGAAGTTATCTACATATTGAACTTTGCATTTTATTATTTGTATTTACATTTTAGCACGTGATTGTGAGTAGAAAAGCGTTTAGTGTAAACATTATTATTATCAAAATAATGTTTATATATATGGATTCTTACCACTTGAAATATGGTAGTTTAAAGCTGGTAACGCTTGTACAACTGCAGCGCAGTTAACCCACCGAAAATCTGGGCCATGCAATAAGGCAATACTTCAGACACCGGCAATTTACCGGCGGAGGCCATGGCAATGGTCACTGCAGGATTAATGTGTCCACCAGAAATCTTGCTGGTTAGCAAGATTGTAAGCGCCAAAGCGGCACCAATAGCTAAAGGATTTCCTGTTGCAAAAATAACATAAATAAAGAACGCAGCGCCAAAAAATTCAACTAAATAACTGTACATTGACAATATATTGTATAGTGTGAAAAAAATTGAACCAACTGGGAAACGAATTCAACCAATTATCGAATCGATAACGCATGTATGTCATGGTTGCACTTTCACTTATTCGACTTCTGTTTATTTTGTTTGGAATGCTAGAACAACATGACCTATTCGACACAAAAAATCACACTATTTCTACCAATTTTGTAATTGCGCAACGCAAATTTAATGATACAAATAGCTTCCATTATTTCCATAAGAATCTTTAATATATTGATTTTGCACTGTACCGCTGACATTTTTATATTGAACCGGGGAAAACGTCGGTGTCGGGGCATTTGTAGTGCGCGCATTTTTTTTCGGCGGGGCAACCGACCCACCCGCGCGGGCTCTGCGACGAGCATTATCGGCAGTACTTATATCATTGTATGCAGTGAAAGAAAATAGTCCTCCGCTCGCATTTAAAGACCCTTTTCCAACTGCGCTGTTGCGACGATTTGCAACCACGCTCGACGCATCTTTGCTACCGAACAACTTCTTTTCTAACCTTACACCAACGGTTGCGGGTGTAGCAGGAACGGTTTCCAAATAAGTGTGTCGTGCCATATTGAAATATGCCTGGTTGTCACTGGTACTATCTTTTAGCGGCATGGGTTTTGCACCAGACAATGCACCATTGTTTATATTTTGTATACTATACTTCATTGTATACATATCACTATGATTCTATAACATAGTGATATAAATTATTGTTGACTAAATTACATGCGTACTGCTATAACGCGTACATATGAATCATTGTGCATCGCCGCCAAAAGTTGCACGATTAGTTCTTTATATCATTGTAATTCTTGTTCATGGCGCGCAGCTTGCGGAATCGCACATAATCAGAAGAATCAGATACAAAACGGGGGTTGCATGAAGCGCCCGCGACACCTGTTCCGTCGCAGTTGCTAATGATCGAACCAATGTGACCTTTCCACCCGGGTTTGCTCGCATTCACCTGATTAGGCCCACCACATACGTAATTCGGGCGGGCGAGGAAATCACCTAAATTATTCACCGCGCGAAAAGGAGTTATCACACGCTTGTATCCATTAATTGTCCCGGAAGCGTTTAATTGGTTCCATCCACGACGAAGAACGCCTCTGTCGAGAGACTGTTCTCCATGTTTGTAGCTTGTAAGTGTTTGTTTTGGGGAAATACCGTTTATGGTTGACATTACTACTATACTATAGTATAGGACAATATAATTTATCCAAGTATAATATAAAACGTATTGTGAATGTCACGTAAAAAACATTCCTTGCGTAAGCAAAATAAGCATACGCAAAAGGAGGATTATGTATCTTCAAATGAATATTTAGAATCGTTGTTAGATGAAAGACAAACAATTAGTTATGATCCTGCATGTGTACGTAAGAAAAGTAACTTAAGCAAAGGCCTCGATAAATATAAATTTGACTCTGTGAATTTTTCCGGCGAAGAATTACTAAATAAAATACCAACTATATCGCCAAAGTTACATGAATTACTCGGGAAAATCCAGAAATTGGATACAGCAGATATGAAAGAACATGGAAAGAAGTTTAAGCATTTCATATTTTCTGATGTCAAATCTGGAGCGCATGGAGCCAGATTAGTTGCATCCGCCCTCATTGCAAAGGGCTACCATTTGGGATATTCTGCGGAATTAAAGAAGCCGGTTGATAAGGAAGCTGCGACTGTGGATGAGCAAGAAGATGCCCCCGAAAAACGAGAACATCGCTACAAAAAACTCGAACTAAATACAGACGCACAACTTATGCGCAATCCAAACACGAATTTCTTTTTATTGTCTTCGGTCATGGTGTACGACCAACCCATTACTGTTTCCGCGAAAAAACAAATGTTGGCCAAATTCAACCAACGCCCCGAGAACATTCACGGCGACCTAGCGCGAATTATTGTATTAGACAGTGGATTCAAAGAAGGAATTGATTTATTCGACGTCAAATATGTTCACATATTCGAACCATCAGTTGTGCCTTCCGACCAAAAACAGGTAATTGGACGCGGCACCCGTACATGCGGACAGAAGGGATTGGAGTTCCACCCGTCCAGAGGTTGGCCGTTGCATATTTTTGTTTATGATTTATCTATTCCTGAGAAGGTGCAAGGCGCATTTTTGGGTGCAGAAAATGCGATTGACCTCTATTTAAAGTCCATGAACATTGATATCCGCCAATTTCATTTCGCACATGATTTGGAAAAGTCCACGGTTCTCGGGTCCGTCGACTATGACTTAAACAAAAATATTCATACGTTCTCGATTCCGTCTGCCAAAAACATGGAGCGCTTACCTGGCGGCAAAGAGTTTGTGTATGGCGGTGCACCTAAACTCCGTATTCGTTCACCAGTTGCTACCGAAACCGCAACATCTAACCTTGTATTGCCCGGTAATTCGGTGCAATCGCGCAAAACATACCCCGCCATGCGTCAATACATTAAAGACTATTTCAAAGAATACACATGGGATGTTGTGAAAATGACCAATATGTGCGCGGAAACGATGAACGGCGGCGGAAATGTTCTCAAATATACGCCGTCACAAAACTTCATTCGCAATTATTTTACACCCTTAAATCCATGCAAAGGTATGTTGTTGTGGCACTCTGTTGGTACAGGAAAGACATGCAGCGCGATTGCAACCGCGACCAGCAGTTTCGAAAAACAGGAATATACGATTTTGTGGGTCACACGAACGACGCTTAAAAACGATATCTGGAAAAATATGTTTGACCAGGTATGCAATGAAAGTATACGCAACAAAATCGAATATAGTGACGATTTTACCATGCCGAAAGAGCATGCCCAACGTATGCGATTGTTGTCGAAATCGTGGAAAATACGGCCGATTTCGTATAAACAGTTCAGTAATTTAGTGTCGAAGCAAAACAGTATTTACGAAACACTTGTCAAAATCAACGGAATGGCGGACCCATTGCGAAAAACACTCATTATTATCGATGAAGCCCACAAATTATACGGCGGGGATGACTTATCTGGTATCGAACGTCCGGATATGAACGCCCTGCATAGTGCGCTAATGAAGTCCTATGAAATTTCCGGCGATAACTCGGTGCGACTCATGTTGATGACGGCAACGCCCATTACAACAAAGCCCATGGAATTGGTTCAACTCATCAATTTGTGTAAACCATTGAGCGAGCAAATGCCCGCAACGTTTGACGAGTTCTCGAATGAATATTTGGATGTTCAGGGCGAGTTTACCGAGACGGGTCGTTATAAGTATTTGGACGATATTGCGGGATATGTGAGTTACTTAAACCGTGAAAAAGACGCGCGTCAATTCGCACAGCCGATTATTACACAAGTCTCTGTACCCATGGTGAAAAATGAAGATTTGATCGAGAAATTCGATAAGAAGTTCATGCGCGAACAAATGAGCGAAGAAACCAAAGGACTACAAATGAAATTGGTCGAAAAGGCCAAGGAAATTGAAGGGGAGTTGAGCGACTTAGACCGAAATAAATTCGGGTTTTTGAAAAAAGAAGTATGCGAAACGTTTGACAATATTCCAAAGAAACAATGCGATAAGGTGGTCAATGCAAATATCCGGGGGATGGTTGCAGAACTAAAACAGTTGACTGCCGGAATACGCGCCGAAATGAAGGAGATGAAGGGACTCATCAAAGCGAAAAAGGGGCTGAAACGGGAGACAATGGGTAATATCAAGGAGAACATTGAACAATATGCCGACGAATATGAAGAATACAAAGAATCTGTGTTGTACAATATTAAGAAGGACTGTGCTGTAAAAACGGTTAACAAAACCAGCGCACTAAAAGACAACGTTAAATCACACCCTGCGATTGCCGAAATTGACACGAAATTGGAAGAATATACTACACAAATTGAATCCATGTCGCAAAACCTGAAAATACGAATGGAGGCACACAAACAAAAACTCGCCGAATTACGAAAAATGTTGAAGAATACCCAGTACAACGATTTGGAGCGTAGTGTAATCCGCATGACATTGAAAGACCACCAGAATCAACATAATAAAACTATGAAAATATTCAAGAAAGAAAACGCACAGAAGGAGAACCTACTACAGAAAAATATCCAACAATTGACAAAAGACCGCGAAAAACGGTTCAAAAAAATACAGAAAACGATTAAGAAGAAAATCGGCGAGAACAAACAAAAAATCAAGGAACAAGCTCGCGAAGACAAACGGCTCCGCAAAGAATTGCGCAAAGAAGCCGATTATAAAGAAGAAATCACGAACAAACAAATAGGCGAGTTTGTTGAAACGTATCGCGAAAAAATGGTGGAAGAGTTAAAAAATTTAGATGAGAGTATGTTAGAGAAAGAGCGCGCAAAAGAGGCGGAAAAACAGCGTAAAGCCGATGAACGCGAACAGAAAAAGTTGGCTCGAGAACAAGAGCGCGAGCGCAAAGCGGTGGAACGAGATGAAAAGAAGAAAACCCGCAAAGCAGAACAAGAAAAGAAGAAAGCCGAGCGAGAACAAGCACGCAAAACAAAGAAGAATATGAAATAATACGAAATAATTGACCAATTTATGTTTTCCATACACAAAAACATAAATAATACACAAATATGTATATATATAGAACGTACAATCATGGACCATACAGTCGATGCAGTTGCTGATACAAGTATGTTAGATGAAGCAAGTGAAATTGACGAAACAAATATACACGAACCAATCGATAATTTAGAGAACACGGTCACCGCCGCAGAAATCGACCAACTCACATTGTCGCTATTAATGAACAAAAATCATTATCGTAAATATGTCTCACAAACGAACCCCGAACAACACGAAGTGGAGAACCAACGCATATCAGACAATCGCAAATATAGAAGCCGTATACTGGATTTAACCAGCCGTCTATTAGATTCGCCCGATACACAAATTACGACCGACGTGGACCAAATATTTGTTGCTTATACAAAACGCCTGGTTCAGTATTTCAAAATGCAGGATGTAGAGAAACAGAACCGCTCACATAATGGCTGTTATGAGAAGGACGACGAAGACGAAGATGTTTTGTTTGGAAATATGGATGAAACGCCGTCTGTGGCTCAGTCGTCATCTAGTTCTTTTTGGGGGAAAGATAAGGTGGTAAAAAAGGGTAGTTTGCCAGTGGCCAGTTATGATATGCGCATGTTCTCCAAACGATGAAATAATTGTTGAATTATATATTTTATTTGTATACTATAACTAATAAATGCCGACGAATACAACGCGTCACAGAAAGAAACAATATCGACGCAAACATACACGCAAATTTAAGCGTATGAACTGTAATCCTGGAACATCCGGAAAAACGAGCGTAGCCGATAGTTGTTTAACAAATGATGTACTCGTACAATTAAAAACGTCGTTTAATGCGAGTCACCCAGATAAGCAAATTGTAGCAACGGATTCGAAGCGCATATGGACAGATTTAAAGAAGAAATTAAAGACATGTGATAAAGAAGACTGTTGGTTGGATACGATTACTGATCCGTTAGTACGTCGCAAACTCGACAAACAATCTTTTGCACCCGACCATCCATCGTCATGGAATAAAGACCCAGATGAGTGGCTTTCTAATTTTGATATAGCCGATGTTCTCAAACAATACGAAGAAACATATAAAAACTTCGTATTTCTCGGCCCGTCGCCAATTGATTTTGATACGCGTTTGCCCGAAAATGGCGGCGACTGCGTATGGGAAGAACTATGTAAATTTCAGGTGAAGAACTATTTAGAATCGGGGAAAACAAAAATCGGGATTGTATTTAATTTAGACCATCATGGACAAGGCGGGTCGCATTGGGTCTCCATGTTCGTAGATTTAGAAGACCAATATATGTTTTACATGGATAGTGCAGGAGACAAAATTCCGCAGGAAATCGATGCATTAGCGAAACGTATTATTGCACAAGGACTAGATTTAGAAACACCGATGCATATACACTTTCATGAAAATTGCCCCATGGAGCACCAATATGGAAACAATGAATGTGGCATGTACTCGTTGTATTTTATTGTGACCATGTTGACAAATAAGACGGAAAAGAAAGTGTTCAAAAATTATATGGACAAAATCGCGTTTTTTAAGAACAAACGTATACCGGATAAATACATGCATCATTATAGAAAGAAGTATTTTAATTCGTAATTTTTTATCATTATAGTATAACTTTGATACATATACTATAATGGCAACATACGAACAAAAAGAGTATGTAAATAAACGTATTGACAAGATTTTGGGATACGTTAACCCCGCTCAACCCGATGCCGTACAAAATGCTGCTGCTCCCCAACCTGATCCCGAATTAGACCTTTATGTGAATGAGCTGAATACTCGCGCCACCACCGATGCCGAACGAGAAAAACAACGACAAATTCTGGCAAAAATTATTCGAAATCCGTATATTACTAACCCGTTCTTAGATCGCATAACTCAGGTTGGCAGTGATGCGGGAAATAAAATATTATACGTCATTCGTAAAATGTTCGAAGAACAAATAGATAACGATCCAAAGTTAAATTTGATAGTCAAAGAATATGTGGATGATACGCCAAACCGTAATAATAGTCTTCTTCATGGATATAGCGTTGAGCTTGAAAAAAAACCATATACGGCGGATGACGAAGTTCAATTCTTATTACGTGTATTGGCGCGATCGATGCAGGAACAAAACCCGGATCAAAATCAATTACCAAATCAACCACCAAATGAACCATTATACGGTACATATGCCCGCAAAATAGCACTCGATCTACATAAACAGCCGATTACAGAAGGTGGTGGCAGAAAAAAAGGAGGAAAATCGAAACGAAAACATCGAAAGCGGTCCAACGCCAAAAAACGAGGGTCCAAAAAAACCATCAAAAAACATTAACCGCTGAATACATATAGATATAATGCCATATTCATTTACAACATGTCATTATACGTAGTCCCCGAGAACCAGGAATTATTATGGAACGTCATCAGTAAAAATGCATATATTCAGGACTTTTTTGCGCCCTATAATCCTGAAAAGAAAAATGAATGGTTCAAAACGATCATACGCACCTTTTATGAAAGATATAAGATGCAAAAACTATCGGTGGCCGATTTGAATTATGTGAACAAAGAAACCATATCATATATGATACAAAATGTACGTGAGCAAATCAGTCAACCTGTTGCGAAAACTACCACACCAACTCAGGCGAGTCCCTCTTATCAACCTGCGAATTCGTATGCGATACCCACTCCGCCGATTGTACCCGATACGCGTGTTGACATTTACGCAAAAGAATTTGAACAAAGACAACAAGAATATGCGAACCTGAATAAAAAAGTCGCACCGGCCAATGTAAATTTCACGGAAAAGGCGGATGATGGAGTAATCCAAAACATGGATGAACTCGTAAAACAGCAAATGCAACAACGCGCATACGAAATGTCCCTCATTCCGCCGCCTATCGGTAAAGTGAGTCAACTGGCTACGCCAGTACCAGTACCAGTACCAGTACCATCACCAATGCCAATGCAAACTCTAGCTAATACATTTGTGCAAAATGCTCCGCCGAAACTACAAATAGATGCGGAATCAAATATTGAAATCAGTATTGAAGAATTTGGTTCGGCGAATAGTAAAAAGAGTGTTACGTGGAAAACGGACGAGCCAGATGTGAATCGCGTAGATGCCGAGATACTAGTTTTGCGAGAAACCATAAATAATATGACACAAGATTTCGCGCAATTAAAACAATTATATGAGCTGTCGCAAAACAGCATCGCCGAATTGAAAGATGCAAATGCTGGTCTGACAACAAAATTAAATCAGTTTGTTGAATGGTCTCAACATAGTATAGTCCAGTTGGCCGAATCAAATGCCAGTCTGGCAACGAAATTAAATAATTCAGTTGAGTGGTCGCACATTAGTATAGTACATTTGAACGAAGCGAATACAGGGCTAACAATGAAATATAACGAATTGCTTGCAAACCAGGTCGCGTCAGTACCAGTACCAGTACCAGTACCAGTACCAGTACCAGTACCAGTACCAGTACCAGTACCAGTACCAGTACCAGCACCAGCACCTATTCCTAGCCCCGATGAAATCAAATCAACCATGGAACGTATATTGACACAAATGGACAATGAATAACAATTACATATTATCTGTAAAATATAATAAACACAACCTGATTGTTTATTATATACGGTTTTTACAATGGAACTTTTCGAACATACGCTTTTCATTAATTTGGACCATCGAACTGACCGACTACAACACATCACAACGGAGTTCGAAAAAATGGGAATCCAGGGTGAACGTGTACAAGGAATTCAGCCGAAATCGCCTGCGGTCGGCTGCACAATGAGCCACATTAAATGTTTGGAGCTCGCAAAGAGCCGCGACTATGACCAGGTGTTTATTTGTGAAGATGATATTACATTCACAAATCCGGAGTTGTTCAAACAAAATCTGGCCAAATTTGTCGAAAATGAAAACATTAATTGGGATGTTTTATTGGTCAGTGGGAACAATCGACCACCGTGTCAAAAATTATATGAGTATGCTGCGCGCGTATTTTATTGTCAAACTACCACCGGATATATTGTCAAAAAAGAATATTATGATAGATTGATTGCAAACTTCAAAGAAGGCCTAGCACTATTATTAAGAAATCCTACAAATAAATTCGAGTATGCGATTGATAAATATTGGCTTCGGCTACAGATGCAAGACTATTGGTATATCATCACCCCATTAACTGTTACACAATATGACAATTTCAGTGATATTGAAAATAAAGATACATATTATAGTGGTCATTTATTAGATTTGGATAAACCATGGATTGAGCGCCAAATGCAAATGAAAAAAATGACATTTACATAAATAATACAACTACATATATTTGGTGTTAACTTGAGTTTTCGAAAAATAAATCGTTATCTGTATTTTCTATTTCTGGTTCGGTATCTGGGTCAGGGCCGAGCTCATACATTATTTTTAGTTGTCTCCACTCGTCAATGTGGTTGAAATAATATTGGCAATTTCTCATTACAGCCCCGAAGGATGCTCCACTATGACTTTGATGTGCCAGGGCGAACCCAATAAGGTTGACGCGGTTGTCCGGTGAACTTATAAACCCACATTTTTCGTTGAAATTCTTCACAAAATCGACCAGATTTAATTCGCTAATGATATCCATTGCTTCCCTTACCATGACATAATCTGTATTGTCTAGGGGCGTTGTCATTCTTATATATTTTTCACACAATTTATAAGAATATATAATCCACGCACTGCCAATCAATTTTTGGGTCGGCTGGCACCATTATTTACACCAATATATCTATTTATCATTCTTAATACGTAAAAACGTCGCCAGGACATTCTTGTTTTTTTCTTCATATTGCATTGTTTTTAACTTATCGGCATATTCTTTGTGCATCATTTGTTCTCGATATTGTTGATTTTGTTGCGCCAATACACGTTCCGCTTCCTGTTTTTCGAGCGGCGTCAACATTTGTTTGCCACGTTCTCGCATCATATGATCAACCGACGAATATTGTTGCACATTGTGCATATCTTTCTCGCTTACTCCAAACACAGTCTGGTCTTTGTGTACTTTTCGTAAATCCTCGAATTTTAGTTTACTAAACGGGTCACTACTTACATAAATGTCGTCGTTCTCATCGTCATATATTGAATTTCCAAAATCACTATTCATGTATAGGTTCTCGACACCTCTATATTTTACCATGCCACGTTGAGTATCTTTTATTTTGTCAAATACCTGGCCCATGTTTTGTGTACTCACCTTTTCCGGTGTTTCATATGTTGCATTCTCGTTCGTAAACCATTGATTGCGGTCCGTGTTCGTCTTGGATACCATGTTTTTGTCAAATAATTCATTGAAAGTAGTGTTAAATTGGCGTTTGTCCATGGATTGAATGTTTTTGCTCACGGCATTAATAGTTGCTTTATCGGCAGATGGATGCCCTGTATCATATACCCGTTTTTCGGTGGTAACCGGTAGATTCTGCTTGGTTTGGTTCTCGTAAAATTTAACAACAATATCAAACGCCTTTTTGTAAAATAAGAAATACTCCGGCGCCAGCTTCGATTTATCAGGATGTGTCATAAGAACCTTTTTTTTAGCGCGTTTCATATCTTCCAACGTAATAGAATAATTCAAATCAAACAGTCCAAGTAAATCTTGCAAACTATACATGTGAATGTCCAGATTGTATTGTTTTTGTGACATTTTTGGTCTAAATTTTTGGTACTTATTATACTATTTCGATACTATTTATGTATATTACTACGTAAATTACATAAAACATAGTGTGTCTATATAGTATACAAAATGGGGTTACCAATTATTACGCATTATGAAAATAGAAACACATTTTTCGATTCCCTAAACAACAACCCCGGGCTAATTATTGTGAAGTTTGGGGCCGATTGGTGTGGGCCATGCAAATTAATTGAAGCAGATGTGCACCAATGCTTTGAATCTATGCCGGACACTGTCCAATGTGCAATTATCGATGTGGATAAGTCATTTGATTTGTATGCATTTATGAAAACAAAAAAAATAGTGAAAGGAATTCCAACTATTTTATGTTATCGCAAAAATAATACACATTATGTACCCGATGATGTTGTTGTCGGGTCAAACAAACTCGAAGTGCGTGACTTTTTTAAGCGATGCCTCGCATTATTAGAGTAATGGGCTATGTATTTGGTGCAATGACAGCGAAAACCCAGTATCACTATCTACATCATACGGCGATGTAATATCATATGAATTTGTGAGCAATCCTACGATATTTTTGTCGTGAATAACTTGTATGGGGCGTCGGTGTAGATTGACCAATTGTTCAAGTTTCATTTCTAAATCGTGCGCTCGTTTATGAAAATATAGGTTGCCTTTTGCATATGAAACATTATAAATACAATTATATAAGTTGCTCCGGTATCCATACCATTCATAGTAACAATCTTTATATTTATTAAAATCTGGCCGGCTCAGTACAGAATGTATGGTTGCCGGTATGGCGGCTTCTGCCACCTTTTCGAGTTCATTTGGCATATTCAAATATTTTACATAATTGCATATCATGCAATTTGACTCGTGTATATTTTCCACCAATACTTTCGCAATTAACTTACTGCACAACTCGTGCAAATTGTCATTTGTGCAAAACATATTTACTAGAATACAATCCATATTTTCCGTCAATATGGATTGTATGAGTCGTCGATTCATTTGAATGTCATTATCCGCATTAAATGTATCAATCACAACCACCAAAATATTCCGGTCTGTCGGTTTTATGCGCAGAAAGATGGGTACCATTTGTTCTAAAGCATTTGTATCAACCCGTTTTGCTAACGAGGACTTGACCGAGTAAAAGTATACATCTGGTTGATTGTATTTTGACCCAATCGACACATATACGTACTGGTATTTCTTTTGTTGCGCAAATACCGATGCCAACGTCGCCGAAAAAGAATTTGAATTTGTATCAAACAACATTTGTAAATCACATGTGAATTATATTATAACATGTGATTCAGTCAATTTTTCATTTACTGGATCTGCGAGTTTTTTTTTGTTTTCTTTTTCGGTGTTTTATACTTTTTTTACCGCCAGATGACGGGAATTTATTCATTGGCACGGCCTGACCTGAAGGCGCAGGAGGCGCCGACGGAGTGGAAGGTGCTGCAACCGCGACTGCGACCGGCATTGCTTCTGGGCCGGACGATGTATTAGAAAACGGGTTAATGGATTTTAGTTTCTCAATAGTACCCGACAGCGATGGCAGTTCGATTTCTTGAATTGACGACAATATAGATGATGATTGCGATTCGGGCTCGGCTAATGTCGGCGGCAATATAATTTCATTTGTCGTGTCTGCGATTGTTGCATATGTTAAAACCAACGAGGTTACTCCAATGAAGACATACGATAATATTGGTATGTGGTCAGTTTTCATACTAAAGTTATAATACCATGACATTTTTTTGTGGGATTTTTATTTGAATAATAAGTGAATAAAATGATTGTTCTATTATACATCGGCACTTGGCTGTGTTGCTTGCGCATACTGACGCTGCCATTTCTGCTTTGTTTGTTGCTTGACGCCGCATTGCATATGGCGTTCAAACTGTTCAGGAGAATCATAATACAACACGTCGGGGTTATTGGTACTATATTCACCCAAATACCGCACCTTGAAAAACTGGGCTTCTGCGTTCCAGTTTCCAACCTTCATATTATACTCGCGAATTCCAGTTACTGCATTGCGAATCGATGCTCCTGTAAGGAGGCTGCCTGCATAATATTCCAACCGATCCTTCTTCGTGCCGATAACCTTATGGCCAGGGTCAGTAATTAGATAATTGTCCAATCGATTACGCTTCGATTTCACATCTGTGAAAATGGTACTTTCGTCGACATCACCTGATTCGTGATATACATACGATTGTTCATCGTAGTCGCCGTAATTTTCTCCGGAAGGTTGGGATGATTGCTCGTCAACTTGGTTCATGTTTAGCGATAGCTAAGGAGGCTAATAAACAAACGTGTATTTGTCTTAATTATACCTATCTGCATCTCTTTATGTTAGTTCATATAAAGATTTGTGTAATGCGATATACACCTGACACTTTTTTAGAGCCATTTGTATATATAAAACAAATGGCGTTAACTTCCGCAGAACTACGCGCCTTCATAAATAAAAACTTTTTAACGGAAGTGCCTGTAAATAATATAAGACCCGAACCGTTAGTGGACACGGATGCGGACCCGTTTTTACCCGCTAAAACTCCGTCAATGCATGATATGAAACGACCAAATATAAAACAGTCTGCCGCTGCAGAATACAAATATTTAGATGATGTTATCCTGTCAAATAATCTGGTGTTGTTTCCCCGAAATTTGGCGGAAACATACACGATACATTTGTGTCTGTTTTCCATTAACACGGATTTGCATACTCCATTTCTACAATTTATGTTTAGTAAACCCGATTTTGTCTATCAATTTCCAACTGCCGAATTAGATATGGCCACGATCCAACAGTCTACTTCCACTGAAGCCATTCAACCGAAACTGGAAACAGAAGGATCGGTTGACGGCGGTGATGATGACGAATATGATGAATCTAGTGGTGTAGATTCTGAATTTTTATCTCAATGCAGTGATTTATTGCAGAAGACAGTGTCGATTCCCGACATGGACATGCAGTCACGTTATCGTGGATTTTTGGAAGATGACCAAACCGCAAACCAGTTGTATGTATTCTTTGATTGTACCGGGTTGAATATCGAAACATATAGTGATAAGTTTCAAACGGGCGAATATATCATGGCAATTGTAGACGAATTAAACACGGGTCGAATTAATAACGTGGAAATCAGCAATGATGTGTTGCAAATATTTAATAATAACCCATTTACAAAGGTAATTAACATGGCAAGTGGAGAACCTGTTCCTATTCCCATGATTTCTTATTTATGTATGAAAAATGAGGACGAAACCTATGCAAATGAATATTACACTGCTGAAAACGGATATGACAATATATCATTAATTGCACCGATTGTTACACATTCACGATTTGATGATATATATATGTTTTCGAAGACTCCATTAACGGGGGAATACAATAATATTAAGCGTTTTGCACTGTTTTATGATGAAACAGAAGATGAAGTCGAGAACATGGATAATGAAAGTGAGGAATCAAGTGAAGAAGAGTTAGTTGAAGAAGATTCAAGTGAGGAATCATCTAGCGAGGAAGGGGGAGACGTCGAAGCCGAAAATTCAAGTGAGGAATCATCGAGCGAGGAAGATGAAGACGTCGAAGCCGAAAATTCAAGTGAGGAATCATCGAGCGAGGAAGATGAAGACGTCGATGTCGAAGAGTCAGTTGAAGAAGGTGAAGAAGAATCGAGTTCAGGGTCCGAATCAGGGTCAATTTCGAGCGATGAAAGTAGCATCCCAGAACTAGAATTGAAAGAAAACGCAGTGTTTACGTTTAAAGAAAACGAACAAACCTATTACGGAACATATTCGCTAGAATCTTTTACAGAATTATAATCAATACAACCAATACATAATGTTAATTTCACAATCATTATGTATTATACACATGCACACATACACACACGACAGTTTACACACATTTACACATTATCCAGACTACTATAAGACGCAAAAAATATATCGAATACATCCTTCTCGACCTCGGTATTTAAATTATCGACGATTTCATCTCGCAGTGGCTTTCGTTCATACACATTAACGAAATTTTTAACATACAGATTGATGTGATTTATACGCTCATTGATATACTTATCACGTTCCGCCTGTTTATCTTGTCGCGATTTCATGTTTTCGATTTGCATACGCACCGATTTCTTTTCAAACTCGGCACGGTCGATTAATTCGGTTTCGCGTTCTGCCAACATTCGCCGCTGTTCCAGAATGACGTTATTCTTTTGTTGCATAGCAACATCAGTTAAGTCATTGTTCATTTCATCCACATCCTTGTCCAATTCTAAATACCATTTGTGGCGAGTCTCATTTGCACTAATAATTGTGTCACAAATATCGGGTTTCTTCAACTGGTCATATCTACGGCGGGCTTCGGACCCTTCTCTTCCTGAAAATTTATTTCTAAAATCGGCAACAACCGTCTCTTGGATGCTAGGACTGGTTTCCATAAGCCGGTCAAATTCTCCCCTGCAGTGTTTAATAAATGTACCCGCATCACCTCGTTCGGCAGGCTTCTTTGCAAGTTCAATGCGAATATTACGCGCGAATTTATCCCATGAAATGGACGCTACACGATGTGCTTCATTCAACTCCGATATTTTCAAATACTGCTGGATAGTAGTTAAAATGCCGATCATAATGTTAATACTACCAATCACTGCTGGTGCATATGCGCGCATCGAATCCGGCAAACTATCTTGTGCAAATGATGCAGTACCACTGAGTGTAGAAAAAATAATTGCAGGTATCGTGAACCAGGCATGGAAATAGGAATATTTTGAATGAGCACGCGTGTTGAGCCATTTATAACACTGTGCAATGTCACACCATTCTACCATAATGACTTCGTTTTCCGGCGACCACTCTACTTTTTTTATTTTGGATTGGTCTGCGGGTTTACCGGCATCTTTGGTTGTATTCGTTTCACTACGGAAAGTTTCCACTTCATCCGTAGTCATCGGCGACGGAGGCGGAATAATATCGGTTTGTTTTTCCGAAGACATTATATTTGGTAGGTACTAATATAATATAATTACAAAAAAACCAGCCCATCCCGTATACCGGCTAAATGATAGTCTACGATTCTACGTTGGAATCATCATCGATAATGACTTAAATTTGGGTAAGGATTCAACTGCTACCGGAACTAACGCATTTACTTCATTTGGACTGACAATAAGAGTATTTGACTCGTTTATTGAGGCGGCTACAGGGCTTTGCTCAGCGGACGGCGCAGGTGCAGCCGGTATATCATCGGCCGGGTCAAGTATATCATCTAGTGTATCTATTGTGTGGTCATCTTTTATGTCTTCAATCGAGAACGTGTAATTCATATTGATGTTCTCGTCTACTTCTTTATAAAAGTCGGCAATACGATGATGTAGTCGCTTCAATTGCTTCTGTTGTGATATGTGAAAAAATGAAATATAGTTAACATACAGTGTGATTTGGTCTTGCAATATGCGGTTTTCATGTGTCAATGTGTTTAAAAAGTTGGAAATGGAGAACCCGACTTTATGGTTGTCATTATAATGTAATATGGAGTTCTCTTTATGCACCGTTTCTAAATATAATGCGTTGAGAAGATTCAATATACTTTCATGCAACGCACTAATATCTTCAATGCAGTACTCCTGGAATGGTTCTAGGTCTTTATACACTGGGAATGAGCGTATGCTTAATGCATCATCGTGCAATCGTTCTTTACAGAATTTGACAATCATATTGTGCAATTTATAGTAATCACAATACATTCGGTTGTTTAATAATGCCCGCAACTTCTTTATGT
>Ga0247722_10000663_pt1 | contig 20368 bp, 26 predicted proteins | sample MSEWelMarce3H_FC_FD_189094 | JGI IMG/M metagenome (GOLD analysis project Ga0247722, IMG submission 189094) | Subsurface sediment microbial communities from gas well in West Virginia, United States - MSEEL Well Study Marcellus 3H_FC | ecosystem: Environmental > Terrestrial > Deep subsurface >... | reverse complement strand
TGCAATGAATGATGATCAACACGTTGAAGTAAACGAAGACTACTATCTCAAGGGTAATCTTGAGGCTGGAGTCGATGGTGTTTTCCGTCAAAACGATAAGTTGTTCAATGAAGTAAAGTCTGGAACTTGGTCACAAACCTTTAAAACCAACAATATTGACTATAAAGTTGGTGCTATTGATGGTGAACGCTATGTTCAGTATGACCAAAAGAACGTAGAAGCCATTCGTGAGTATTGCAAAGGTCGTAGAGAGTTCTACAACATGATTGGCACTACAGATAATCCATTTTTTGCTGGCACTTTTGAGGCAATGAACCTTCCTAAGTGTTTTGCACATGAAATTAGTGGAAAATGGTTTAACAACCGCCCTTGGGAACTGATCAAACAGGATAAAGCAGACAAAATTATGTTTTATGCTATCGTGAATCAGTACTACAGCGATTTTGTTTGCCACCCTAGCGGAAAAATACCACTACCCTATAATCCTCTGGTCAAGACAAAATAAGGATGCGCCATGGCTCTTTTCATCCAATCTGGTAACGCTCTCGTTAGCCGTGTAGCGCAGTGGGTCGGAGCCATTCCATCCTCAATCGGTATCAATGCCACAGCTTTTAACTCTGCAACAGGCGTTATAACAACGTCCTCATCGGCAGTTGGAATTGTTCTGGTTGGCGACTTTATTGGCACAAGCGTTTTAAAGGCTTACACAACAGTTTTGGCAGTTACTAGCACTACCATTACAGTAAGCGACATTGAAGGCATCTGGGCTGATACAACGTATCCTGTAGCCATTCTTAAACTGCCTACTCAATCCACTACAGAAATCTTGTCTTGCATTCAATTGTGCGAGTTAAAGATGCGTACTATTGAGTTGCCAGCATTGCGTACAGACCCTTATGGTGCTACGCCAACAAGTTTGGTTACAGACTCTCAAGGTATGGCAGACATTCCTGCCGACATGAACAAGCCTATTTTGTTCTTCCAAGAAACACCTAACAGTGAAGTCCCACCAGGCACACCTGCGGCTTCCATGGGTCCTTGGATTATTTATGACCGAGTTGGTGATCGAGAGATTATTCGTAGACGAATGATTGACCAACTGTACGTCAAACCATTTGGTGTGCCTCGTGTGATTCGTGCTTCATTCTCTGAGGTTGGTCAGCGTTATGTGTTTACGCCAAATCCTGGTGAAGGCGTAGAAATCAAGGCTTACTATCAACGCACATTCCCATTCTTGTTTGGACCAACAGGTGATGCGCTTGATCCAATTGTGCAAAACAATGCGGCTCTTGCATCTTTCCCTGAAGGTTATATGTATGGCACATTGTGGGCTTACTACGATAAGAACAAAAACAATGAAGAAGCTCAAAAATGGAGCGCAAGGTATGAAGATGCGTATGGTTTGATTGAAGACCAAAACTTTAAAGGTAAGTGGCTTGGCGGTGATCAGCACCTTACCTCAGAGTTCCAACCAAGAAACTATCGCTATTCGTTCAAGTAATTTAAGGAAAAACCATGGCAACAAGTGGTCTTTATGGAAGCAGTCCCACTGGTGCAGTAGTGGCGGCTCCTGGTTCAGAAACAGCGGGTTTGTATGGCAGTGGAACTGTATTTGGCGGTACATACTTTGAGTGGTTTATCTTTAAAGAGTCAGCCACTGCGCCAGCAACTCCAACAGGCGGTTCGTGGAGTTTTACAACCAATACTGGAACGCCTCCATCAGGTTGGTCAAGCTTTCCTCCCACAACACCAACTAATACAGTTTGGTTTTCAATCACACTTGTAAACAGTCGTGATACTTCTGCTTTAGTTTGGTCTGCTCCTGCGCCATTTAGTCAAGAAGGTCCACCAGGCACTGCGGCTACTGTTAACGCAGGCACAACCACAACAGGTGCGCCAGGTTCATCCGCTTCTGTTACCAATGTTGGTACAACAAGTGCGGCAATCTTTAACTTTGTGATTCCTCGTGGCGACACTGGCTCAACAGGTGCGCCTGGTACTGCGGCTACAGTAAATGCCGGAACCACAACGACAGGTGCGGCAGGAACTTCTGCTTCTGTTGTTAATTCAGGTACAACATCAGCGGCTGTATTTGATTTCACAATTCCTCGTGGTGATACAGGTGCAACAGGCGCTACTGGAGCCACAGGTGCAGCAGCTACAATTGCTGTTGGCACAACAACTACGGGCGCACCAGGCACTTCAGCCACAGTAAGCAATGTTGGCACATCAGGTGCGGCAATATTTGACTTCAGCATTCCTCGTGGTGCAGGTGTTATTACTGGCGGTACAACTGGTCAGTTTTTAGCCAAAGCTAGTAACACTGATTACGACACAACATGGTTGTCTATTACTGGTGGATTGAATTACCAAGGTTCTTGGAATGCATCTACCAATACTCCAACATTGACATCTAGTGTTGGCACAAATGGTTATTACTACATTGTGTCTGTTGCAGGTTCTACTAACCTTAACGGCATTACAGACTGGGTTGTTGGCGACTGGGCTATTTTCAACGGCAGTGTCTGGCAAAAGATTGACCAAACCAACTTGGTTACATCGGTTAATGGTGAAACAGGTGCGGTTGTTTTAGATGCGGCTGATGTTGGAGCATTGGCTACTGCGACATCTTCTGATGGCAGTATTACTATCAATCAAGTTGGAACCAATGTTGATTTAACAGTGTCTGTGGCATCTCCTGCCTCTACATTGTTAACTGAAGTACGAAATACAACAGGCGCAACACTGACCAAAGGTACTGTTGTTTACATTTCAGGTGCAACAGGCCAGATTTCGACAGTATCTAAAGCTATTGCAACAGGTGATGCTACATCTGCTCAAACTTTGGGCATGATTACATCTGACTTGCCAAACAACACAAATGGTTATGTAACTGTTTTTGGTTTAATTGAAGACATTAATACATCTGCATATACAGATGGCGCACAACTGTATTTGAGTGGCACAACAGCAGGTGCTGTAACAACTACAAAACCATCAGCTCCAATTCATTTGGTTTATGTTGGTGTTGTTGAATATGCGCATCCAACTCAAGGCAAAATTCTTGTCAAAGTTCAAAACGGATATGAACTTGATGAAATCCATGATGTATCAATTGTTAGTCCTGTAACTGGGCAAACCATTGTTTACAACTCAAGCACCGATTTATGGGTTAACAATACTATTTCGTTGACAGCAGGTGTTAATGGCACTTTGCCTATTGCAAATGGCGGTACAGGTCAGACTACAGCTAACACTGCTTTCAATGCATTAGCTCCTAGCCAAACAAGTAACTCTGGTAAGTATCTGACAACAGATGGAACCAATACATCTTGGGCTACTGTTTCGTCAGGTACATCGGTAACGCTTGCTAACGACACAACAACTGCAACTGATTTATATCCTTTGTTTGCTAACGCAACAACAGGAACTGCCAGTACGATATATACAGGCAATGCCAAGTTACTATACAAACCTTCAACAGGTGAGTTGGCATCTTCTGTAGTAAATGCAACAAATGGTATTGTGGTTAACAGTCAAACTGTTGCGGTAAGTTACACAATTGCAAGCGGTAGTTCAGGTATGTCTGCAGGTCCAGTGACTGTGGCTAGTGGACAATCGGTAACTATCAGTTCTGGATCAAGGTGGGTAATCGTATGAGTTCAATTGTTATTGCTGGCGACACGAGTGGTTCTGTTACGCTACAAGCCCCTGCGGTGGCGGGTTCAACTGTTTTAAACCTGCCATCTACTAGCGGAACAATCCAAACATCAGGTGCGGGTTACACAACCAATGGTGTTGCTTATGCTTCATCTACAAGTGCGTTAACTACTGGTTCTGCGCTTACTTACAACGGGACTGATTTGAAATTTGCTTCTGGTTCTGGTTTGTTTACAAACACATCGGATGGAAGTGACACAGCGACATTAGCAATTGGTGGTGGCGGTGCAAATTCAAGTGCCCGTGGTAGCGTTATTGAGTTTTATGGAAATGAAAACGCATCTGCTGGTGTGCTTGACATAACAAGCGGAAATGTAGCAAATAGTTATGTTCGCATCCAAGGTCGCTCATCTACCAGTTATGTTCGTTTTGATATCAACGCTTCAGAACAAATGCGCCTAACCTCGACAGGTTTGGGTATTGGGACGAGTTCGCCTTCTTATAAGTTGGATGTTTCTTCTAGCGCAATAAGTGGAGTGATAGCAAACTTTCAAGCAACTGCCGCAAATACATACTCGACACTTCGTCTTACTGGTAACAGCCGTGGTGGTGAAGTTGATTTTTACAATGGTGCTACTGCACAAGCGGCTATTGCTAGTAACACTGGTAATTTGTATTTTTATACAAACGGCAATTCAACGCTTCAAGCAACCCTCGACAGCGCGGGCAATTTGCTTGTGGGGACTACGAGTGCAGGTGCAAGAGTTTATGCAGTAGCAAGTGGCGCACAACAAGCAGTTCGTGGTGACCAATCCACAGCAGGGGCTGCCGCTTTTTATGGTGTAAGTTCTGTTAATAGCGGTACAGGATATGTTGCCTACTTTACCAACTCTGGTTCAGGCACAGGTCTTTACATTTCAAACACAGCCGCTTGGCAATCGACTTCTGATGAGCGATTAAAGACAGACATTCAAGATTTAGATGCAACCGCACGATTGTTGCAATTGCGTCCTCGTGACTATTTGTGGAAATCACAAGAAACTTCCGATGAGCCAAGCAAACGCAGTTTTGGTTTTATTGCTCAAGAAGTTAAAGAAGTGTTCCCCGAATTGGTTGGTGTATCTCCTGATGGAATGTTCAGCGTTGAATACACAGGCTTAATTGCACCTTTGGTCAAAGCCATCCAAGAACAACAAGCCCTAATCAATACATTGACAGACCGCATTACAGCGTTAGAAGGAGTTTAAATTGACGACCACAATTAACGCATCCACAAGCGCGGGTTTAATTTCATCCGCTGACACTAGCGGAATTTTGCAACTCCAAACTGGAAATACTGCTGCCCTCACAATTGATGCTTCACAACGAGTTGGTGTGGGAACAAGTTCGCCATCTTATAAGTTGGATGTAAATGGAGTTATTGCAACAGGAAGTGGTTCAAACCGAGGATTTTTCTACAATGATGGAAGCAAAATTCTTCTTGAATCAAGTAGCACATATCCAATTGCAGTTTCTGTGAATGGTGCGGTAAGAGCAACTTTTGACAGCGCAGGCAATCTAGGTCTTGGTGTTACACCCCTTAATGCTTATACTGGAAGTAGCTTTAGAACCTATGAGATGGCTAAAGCAAACCTGTTTAATTTTGACTTAGGTAGCCGTCCTGTTGCGGGTTTAGCCACAAACGCGTATCTTGATGCAAGTGCTAACCCTAAATACATTGGGACAGGCTATGCTACCAAATTTGAAAGTGACCAAGGGAAATTTGCGTTCTACACAGCCGCATCAGGCACAGCAGGAAACGCTATCTCCTTTACCCAAGCAATGACGCTAGATGCGTCTGGGAATTTGGGTGTGGGGACTACAAGTCCTACTTCAAAACTTGGCGTAAATGGTGTTATTCAAGTTACTGCCGCTGGAAACCCAAGTAGTGGTGCTGGTCTAGAAATTGGCTATGGAACAGTCAATGCATCAAGAACTGGATTACAAAGCTACAACAGAACAGGCTCTGCTTGGTTAGGTGCTGACTACAACGCTTTAGACCATTACTTTTATACATCAGGCACAGAACGAGCCAGAATTGACTCGTCAGGCCGATTTGCTATTGCTGTTGCGGGAAATGCTTATTCTCAGGATGCAGGATTAACTGTCAACGGCACAAACTTTACAAGGTCAATTTATTCAAACATCAATGGTACATCAACCGCAACACATTGTTCATTTGCAAATGGTAATGGAGTTGTTGGTTCTATTACAACATCAGGTTCTGCAACAACCTACAACACCTCCTCAGACTACCGCCTAAAGAACATAACAGGCGCATTGACTGGTTACAAAGAACGCTTAATGTCTTTGTTGCCAAAGCAAGGTACTTGGGTTGTTGATGGCTCTGAATTCAGAGGCTTTGTTGCACACGATTTTGCTAACCCATACCCTAAGTCTGTTGTTGGTGAAAAAGATGCCGTAGATGCTAATGGCAATCCAGTCATGCAAGGTATGCAAGCATCAAGTTCAGAAGTAATGGCTGACTTGGTAGCATTAGTGCAAGAACAACAAGCAATCATTGAATCACTCAAGGCACGACTTGATGCCGCTAATCTTTAAAAGGAAACTAACATGACTACTATCACTTGGGGCATTAACACTTTGGACAGAGATGTTGCTACAGGATTTGTTCGCACTTGCCATTGGCAAGCCACAGCAGTAGATGGCGAACACACAGCATCCATTTACAGCACTTGCTCATGGGCAGATGGCACAGTCAACACACCATATTCTGAACTGACACAAGAAACAGTATTGGGTTGGGTGTGGGCTAATGGTGTTGACAAGACTGCTACTGAAGCAACTTTGACAGCTTATATTGAAGCTAAAAAGAATCCTGTAATGCTTTCTGGCACACCTTGGTAAGGAGCCTAATATGGCAATCGTTTTAGATGGCACAAGTGGAATCACAACCCCTGGACTAACCAATACAGGTGTAGAAACAATCTCAGGTGTTACAACTATTCAAGGTATTACTGTAGGTAAAGGTGGTGGTGCTGTTGCTACCAATACTGCGGTGGGTGCTAGTGCTTTGGCGGGAAATACAAGTGGTTACAGAAATACTGCAATTGGTAGTGGCGCTCTTGCAACCGAGACAACTGGAAATTCCAATGTTGCGATTGGAAGAAATGCTCTTAACCTTGCAAATGGTACTGTTCAATCTGTTGGTATTGGCGAATCGACTCTTGCCGTAAATACTACTGGTGGTTACAACACTGCAGTTGGGCAAGCCGCAATGCTTTCTAATACAACAGGTTCAAATAATTCAGCATTTGGACAGCAAGCACTACAAGCCAACACCACAGCATCTAACAACACGGCTGTTGGTTATCAGGCGGCATACTCGACTACGACTGGACAAATTGAAGCAGTAGGTTATCAAGCGTTATATGCTAATACAACTGGTCTTTACAATTCTGCTTTTGGATATACGGCACTAACCGCTAATACAAGCGGGACGCAAAATAACGCATTTGGTCGTGCGACTTTAGCATTTAATACAACTGGTGGGTATAACTCAGGTTTTGGTGTTAATGCATTAAATGCAAATACTACGGGTTCGTATAACTCTGCTTTGGGTAATGGCGCACTCCAAAACAACACAACAGCGTCGGAAAACACCGCTTTAGGTTATCAAGCTGGGTACAGTAATACGACTGGATACAGAAACGTTTTTCTTGGCACGCAAGCTGGCTATGGAAATACAACCGGTGCATTCAACATCGGCATTGGGTGGGGCGTAAATGGGGGTGCTGCTTGTACTGGTAGCGCAAACATTTTTATGGGGATGCAGTCTGGCTACTACAACACCAGCGGTCAACGAAATGTGTTTATTGGTGGAACTGAAACGTCAATTTACCCTGCTGGCGGGTCAAACACCACAGGTAGTTTTAATGTAGGTTTAGGTGCTGGTGCGCTTGGAGGCAACACCACAGCATCTAGCAACACCGCTGTAGGCTATCAGGCGGGGTACTCAAACCAAACTGGTGCAGGAAATACTTTCTTAGGAAATACTGCTGGTTATTACACAACAGGTTCTGGAAACGTATATCTTGGCTATAGAGCAGGTGAGTCTGCAACTACGGCAATTCAAAACGTATTTGTTGGATATACCGCTGGAGTAAGCGTCACCACAGGAACTGCAAACACATTTGTTGGTGCAGGGGCTTCCTCTGCGGCAGGATACTATGTAACAACTGGTTCAAAAAACACCATTCTTGGCGGTTATGGAGGCAACCAAGGTGGCCTAGACATTCGCACAACAAACGGAAGTGTAGTGTTGTCTGATGGAGATGGACATCCTACTTTTTATACAGGAACTACATCTGGTTATGTTTATGCTTATGTAAATACGCCAACTGGTGGTAGGTACTCGCAAATATCTCTTGCTATCAACAGTTCTGTAAAATCAAATTTTTATTGGGACAATACCAATACAAACTTGTATGTTCAAAACTCATCTGGCGGTGTGTATTTAACAAATACAGGCACATCGTGGACTTCAAACTCTGATGAGCGTTTGAAAGAAAACCTTGTTCCAATTGAAAATGGTTTGTCCAAAGTCTGCGGATTGCGTTCTGTTATTGGTAACTTTATTGATGACGAAACCAAAAAGCCAACACCATTTTTAATTGCTCAAGATGTTCAAGCTGTTTTGCCTGAAGCTGTGACTACATCAACACTCAAAGGCGATGAAACAAACACCGAATATCTTGGTGTTGCTTACACTGAAGTCATCCCACTTCTTGTAGCGGCAATTAAAGAACTAAAAACAGAAATTGATATTTTGAAAGGTAACGTATGACTACTGAAACACTAACTCCAGAACAAATTGCTAAGCACTACTCTGCCGCAATGGACTCAGTAAACCTGATAAACGCAGGACAGCCAGAAGGTATGACTGCTGAAGATTGGGCAGACTGCCTATCCCGTAATAAAGAACATCTTCGTATAATGGTTGCCAAGGACTTTTGGACAACAGAAGACCTTACCCCCCTGCAACAAGCATCTATTTAAGGAAAAGCAATGGAATTAGTATTGAAATTATCTGTTGAAGAAGTAAACTCTGTATTGCAAGTTTTGGGTGAATTGCCCTCTAAAACAGGGGCTTGGCCTTTGATTATCAAGATCAAGACTCAAGCTGAAGAGCAACTTCCCAAAGAAGAACCGCCCGTCCAACAAGGCTAAAAAATGAGCGACTATTCCCGCCTGAGAACCCCATTCACACAGATGAGCTTCACGCCAGATGTGCCTAGCAATGCTTTGGGTCCTACAGAATATAACAGCGGGAAGAATATTGAAGCCGATGTCCGATCCATCAAGAAAATCTTTGGTGAAAAACAGATAGCTTCAACAATCACCGATATGCCCATCTTTATGGAAGGTGGTTTTCGCTCTGAGACATCTTGGGTATACATCGTAGCAACTCGTAATTCATCTAGCCAAGGTAAATGGTGGATGATTACTGCTACGGGTATATCCAATATCACCCCTGGTGTGGGCGCAAACCCTTCTGTTTACCTGCCTGGCTATACAGAGGACCTCAACATTACCTTTTCATGGGTTGGCAATGTCTTCTTTATGAATGACACAATCAGCAATCCCATGTATTTCTTGCCTACAAGCAATGAAATTACAGTAACTCCTGATGCCTCATGGAACTATGATGTTGGTGTAACTTCTACTCGAGCAGCTTTTGTTCGTAATTTCTGCTCTCCAAATGTCGGAAACATCCTCATTTCTGGCAATTTGACCAAAGTTATTGGTGGAACGTCCTATAACTACCCAACAACTGTTCGTTGGTCACAGGCTTTTGCCAATCAAGGCTACCCTGCTACATGGGAACCAACCCTGTCTAACGTGGCTAACGAGCAAGAAGTGCCTGTTCGTGGTCCTTTGATTGATGGATTCTTCCTTGGTGGCAATTTCTATGTGTGTTCCTATTGGGATACAGTAGTTTTCTCCCCTATTTCTTACCAAAATAGTACTGCACCAATCTTTGGTGTACGCCTGTTAAACCAAGGCCGTGGTCTGATCAACAATAACTGCTGGACAAATACTGATGCCAATGTCTATGGCGTGGACGCTCGTGACATTTGGGTATTTAATGGCTCAGAATTCCAGTCTTTAGGTAACCAAAAAGTAAAAAATTACTTTTTTAACAACCTGAGTCCTTTGTATTCTCAGCGTATGTTTATGGTGAACAACACTCAGAAGTCACAGATTGAGCTTTACTACCCTGATTTGGAGTCTACAGGGTGGTGCAACAAGATGCTGTCATGGCGCTATGACCTGCAAGTATGGAATGCTCCAAAAGACATCCAAGGCGCTTGTATGGGCACTGAAGGGCCTCGTTGGATAGATAGCTCACCCGACTACTACAATCTGTCTTCTAGGGCTGTTGTGTACGCTCGTGGGGGTGTTTCTAACTCTCGTTTGATTGAGACTGCAACTGGTAACTCATTTGATGGCTCGGCAATTGATGCCCAGTTTGAGCGTACCAATATTGCTTTGCAGACAGAAAAAGGTCCTGTTCCTTATTCTTCCAAGGTCTACATTCATAGAATGTTGCCTGAAATGGCGGGTACTGGAAAGATTGAGGTCACTGTTGGTGGGGCTAACTCTACGCAACAAACACCTACTTATGGTCAAACAGGCACAGTCATTATTGACACTGACAATCCATGGGTGACTACTCAGCAAAACTCTGTGCGTACAGTGGCTATTAAGTTTGGCTCTAATGATGCGACAGACACTTGGAAAGTAAGTGCAATGAACTGGCAAGCAACTGTCACTGAGGATGCTTTCTAATGCCATTTGCACTAACCAGTAACCCCTCCCAATCGGATATTTCCGAGGCCATCAATTATTTGTTGGCTAACTTTGGACCTAACTTAGCTGCCGATCCTGATAATGGGCAGATTAGTGGCCCATCGGGGGTGATTATTGCGTACTTGTATAAGTACATTGCAGTCAAATACGCTGATAGCTTTGATGGTTCTGTTAACTTTAGTAACAGTCCTACCAACAGAACTTACTATGGATTGCGAAACAGTAACGATTCTGTAGAGTCAACCAACTTTGCTGACTACATTTGGTATCAGGCGGCAGGTGGATTTGGCACTACTAAATTCTTGTTCTATCAGACAAGTGGTGGTCGGCAGATTAACTTCTTTGTGGGCACTGTTGCCCCCGATGCGACTTACTTGCAAGAATCAGGCTCGTCTATTGATCTAGATGTGGTAACCACAACAACAGCATATAACACTGCTGCCCCATCTATTTATCAGTGGACATCTAGCTCTACGCCACCTGCTAGACCTACAACAACATCGACATACACATGGGCAACAGGTGCGTACACTGCTCCTAGTGGATGGACAACAACGCCTACATCGAACACAACAGCAGGTGACTACCTGTGGGCAATTACGATTCCTCTAATTGTTTCGTCAAACGTCACAACATCTACTTTGGACTGGACAAACACTGCATATGCCATTTATGCGTTTTCGTCTAATGGAGCTACTGGTGGGGCAGGTGCTAATGGTCTAAGTGCTTTGACTGCTTATCAACAATTAAGCCAGTCTGCATCACCGCCTAGCACCCCTCCAAACACGACAGGTCCTACTGCGCCATCTGGATGGTCGTTGACTGCTCCATCGGTATCTGTTGGCAATGTTTTGTATTACTCATTTGGTCAATACAACTCATCTAGTACAACGATTAGTGGCATTCCTGCGGGACAAACCCAATGGGGAACGCCTACTGCTGCTTCTATTTTCCAAGATATTCGATCTGATAACTGGAATGGAACAACACCTCCAACCTATGGTGTGCCATCTAGTTATGGAACTACTGGTTATTACATCAGCCGATCTACTGGAAACTGCTATTTCAACAATGGCATTTTTAGGGGTGACATTACTGGTGCTTCAGGTACTTTCACAGGTACTGTCCAGTCTGGTTCTACTGGAAACCGAGTTGTTCTGAATGAGTCTTCATCTTCATATTTGAAGGTTTATGACTCTGGCGGTACTGCTATTTACACTCTTTCTGGTGTGGCTGGCTTGTATGCAAATTCCACATTAACTGGTGCTTCAGTACTTAATGCTTTAACTGTAACAAATGCAGTGGGTTATTCTGGTTCTGCAATTAGTGGCACTGCATTAGGAGCAGGACATGGAATTGTTGGTTCAACAAACGATACTGGAACAACTAGGAATGGTGTTTTAGCAATTAGTTCAGGAACTGGTTCTGCCGCAGCAGGTGTCTATGGTTCTGGCAACTATGGTGTTTATTGCAATGGTCTAATGGGCATTAGCAACAGCACTATGGTGACCAACCTGAACTCTGAGTTTTCTAATAAATTACTCGGGTCTGCGGGTTTAAATACTTTAAGATTTGTTCAAGGTACTGTGACGGGTAGTGCTGTCGCTACATTTACAGGAACCAATAAGCCTGGTTCAAACTCATCAGCAGTTTGGATGCAAATTACCATTGATGGTTCAACCTTCTACATTCCAGTTTGGACTTAATATGCCAAGACAAATAGATATTCCTGCCCAAGTTGTTTATGAAGACATCCGAACTATTGAGGAAGTGCCAGGCATTTCTGTCAATGTAATGGTTGGTAAAACTGACGCAACAGGCGAGTTTATTGTTCCACAACAGTTTAGTTTGTACATGATTGATGGCGCAAACTATGTTGAATTGAATGGTCCACCTACTTCATGGGCTCCTGATAAACCAGATGGAACCTATCGGAATGAAGATTTGTGGCACTTTATTGATCTTTTAAGGGGCGAATAATGGGTGGTTTTTCAGCACAAGTACAACCTCCACAATCCTCTGCTCCTGCGGGTAAGGGTGCGGGGATGTCTTCCATGCAGATGGGAATGAACCCTATTGAGGTTTCTCCTGAAGAGCAATTACTGAAAACTCAGCAACTTCAGGTTGAGCAACCTAACTTTCCTATGGCTAACCAAATTACCAATAATGGTGAGGCAGGTACTCAATTAGGTGGTTTGGGTGGTCTTTTGGGTGGCAAGACAACTATGTCAGGATTTAGTGGTCAACCCAAATTAGGTATGCCTAATGCCTATTCAAACACTATGCAACCATGGGATAATCAACCCAATCAATCTAACGGCATAGGGTACAAACCCTTCAAAATGACCGGTAAAGGAGTCTAATCATGGGAAAGTCTACAGGCACTAGTTCTGCGGTTTTAACACCAGAACAAAAGGAATTATTAGGCGTACAGACAGCTGCGCTAAAAGATACCTTTATGCCAGCTTACAAGAAAACCATTGGTGACGCAGGTACTGTTTTGCGTGATGTCCAAGGTTATCAAAATAAAGCGGCTTTGGATGCTTACACTCAAACTGGTGACGTTGCTAAAAGTTCACTAGAGGGTGCAAATGCCATGATTAGCTCTGGCAACAAAACCCTGCAAGCTTTGTTTGATCCTAACTATGAAAAAGGTCAAATTGAAGCCGCCTTGCAAGCAGGTCGTGAATCTGCCCGTGAATCACAAGCAGGTCAAAATGCTATGTATGGAGCAGCAGGTGGCCTAGGTTCATCACGCATGGCTTTGGCTGATCAGAATTTAGCTTCTTTGAATGCACAACGTCAGGCAACTGCAGCTGCTGGCGCACAAGCTCAAGTGCAACAAAATCGTTCTGCTGCCGCTCAAGCGGTTATGGGTCAAGGCCAGAACTTGGCTAACCTTGGTTTAACTGCTGCAGGTCAACGAGTTGGTTATTCTAGTGCGCCTATGGACTTGTACTCTAAGTATGCAAGTATTGTGTATGGTACGCCTCAGGCATCCACAACGCCTAACTTTGCGGGTACTCAGGGCTCTACTGGTACAAGCAAAGGCTTCCGCATTTAAGGAAACATCATGGCAGATAAAGCAGTACCAGGTATGGAGTTTGCAAGTTGGTCATCGCTTCCTGCGGGTCCAATTAGTGATGCTTTAAGTAAATTAAAAGGTCCTTTGCTTGGTATGGCTTTGCAAGGATTAGGTGTTGGTGCTGAATCTACTCCAGAGGGAGCTATTGCTCCTCCCCCTAACGTCCAACCTGTTGCGCCTGTTTCTCCTGTTGCGCCTCAAGTTGGCGTAGGTCCTGTGATGCCTCAATTACAAACACAAACACAACAACCTGATTTGCTTGATCAAGCTAGAGAAGCATTAAGACAACAAATTAGACAGTCTCTGGGGATTAAAAATGGCTGAACCTGTTAAACCCGAAACAACTGTAGAAGCTACTGCTGCTGCCGTTCCACCTCCTACTACACCTGTTGCATCAGAGGTTGTTCAAAAGCCTGTCGTAAGAGATTATGCGGCTGAATATCGTAATGCAGCTGACTCTGGCAACCCTGCAAAAATGTTGGACTTTGCTAACAAAGCTCGTGGGTCAGAGTTTTATGATGCGGCTGTTTCTGCGGCTGACATCATGCAAAAGCAAGGTCAAGAGTTTGATAGTTACATCAAGCCAATATTAGCCAAAGGTGGGATTAATACGCCACAAGGTCGTTTAGCTATTTCCAATACATGGGAAGCAGCTAGTCAAAAGCCACAGATTGGTCGTGCAATTGTTGAGACATTGCTTGGCAATCCTAACGCTCGTTTATTTGTAACTGGTGGCACTGTTAAGTCACAGATTAAATATGACGATGCAGGTAATCCTATTGAGCAATTTACCAATGAGCTTGGTCGTATTGTTCGTGCTACCGATCTAAAAACTGGTCGTGAGATTGGTCCTCGTGAATATGGCGCATTGCAAGCAGGTTTAGACCTTGATAAAACTCTTGGCCGTAAAAATGAATTGGCTATCCAAGAATTCAATGTTAATGAATTCAATCGTTCTGAAAAAGCATCTGAGAATCTTGCGGCTGCTGCCCCTGCACTAAACAACCTGTATGCCAATAAGCAAAAAATGCTTGACCAATTACATGGTAGTGGTTTGAGCAATAAACAACTTGAAGAGTTAGCTTCTTTTAGCTCAAGACAAGTTGGCTACACACAAAGCGTAACAAGTGGTTTTAATGCCATGGACCAGTATGTCAGGTCTAAAGGTGTTGGCATTGATGAGTCTACAAAGAAGGCTGCACAATCAGGCTTTGAAAAGTTTGGCCTCAAGATGGGTGCAGATGGCTCTGTTACTGATTCAAACAATGTCAAAGTTGATAAAAATTATTTGGATCAGTTGCAAAAGAATTACTCAAAGAACAATAACTTTGAGCAAAACTACAGCCAAACTAAAGAAGACGCAATCAAGTCTGAGGTTTATAAAAACCTTTCACCTGCTCAAAAGCAAGTGTTTGATTCCATCTTGGAAAATGATCGTAGGATCGAATCTAAGAATGCAGAATTATTTAATGCTTACGGGGCATTGCCATTCTTAGTTAACCCTACCGCTATGAATGTTGGAGATCAATTTGCTCGTGCTGAAGTGCAAGCAATCTTTGGTCAAATGAATGCTCAAGCCACTTCTTTGTATAACGAGTGGCGCAGGAATCAAGTTGAAGAATTCAGAAAGCGTGGACAAGTTCCTACTGCTGGTCAACTAGAGAATGCATTTGCTAAGACTCCTCAGTTTCAGCAATTGCGTGATGACTATGCAGAGATGGCAACAAAAGTTCGTTTGCGTCCTGTAGAGACTGCACCTGAACAAAAAACATCTATCAGTCAAGGACCTGTAGCAGGAATGAATGCTCAAAAAGAGTTAAACAGAGTTCCTTCTGCGGTTCCTCCTCCTGCCAAAACAGTTGCGGCTGAACCAGTATCTCGTGCATCATTGCGTGAAAAGTTTAGGACTAAGGAGAAATAATCATGCCATTTGACGCAGAAGGCTATCGTAAAGCCGCCCGTGCCCAAGGCATTCCTGATTCAGAAATTGAAAAAGATATTGCTGAAGAATTAGCCGCCACCAGTAAACCTGCTGATTTTGATTTTCCTAAAAAAGGAGATGCAGAAGCCAAAGGTGCAGAGACATGGATGATGCCAGCCGTTATAGCTGGTGGCCTCTCCGCTCTTACTGCTGGTGTTGGATATGCATTAGGAAAACGCAAAGGCAATCTTAATGGCATCAATGACCGGAAAATTGGTCAGAGGCCAGAGATAGATCGAACAATCGATATCCCTATGGATTCGCCTGACAAAAGAGTTACTAATCCATTCCCTGAGCAACTGATTACAACGGGTGGTACACCTCCTGTTTTTGCAGAACCAACGACTAGTCAGCCACCATTAGGTCAGAGAATTGCTGAATTCTCAATGGCTCAAGAAAGACCTAATCCATTCATGGCGGCTCCTGATTCTCAGCCAGCACCATCACAGTTTGATACATCTAAGCTGGGTGAATCACAAGACCCATTGGCTAACAGAGGCTATCAACAGCCTCCACAGGCTATTGCTGCTATTGCGCCAACACCTAGTGTTCAAGAAGGTGTTCAAACTGGTAACACTTCTAAAGCAGTTGAAGCTGTTGTTGCAAAAGAGCTTGATAAAGCTACTGGTGTAGCGCCTACAGTGGAATCATTTAGTCGTGATGCTAATGGCAACATTCAATATCCCAAAGGGATGAGTGCCGCTGCTAAACAAGGTGCTGAAGCATTTGCTGCGCAGTACCCTGACCAAACCAAAGCTTTGGCTGCTGAAGGTCGTTTTGGTATTTTGGGTGCTGGCTCTGGTGATAACAGTTTGTTTAATTCTTACGGCTCTGACATGATGAAGAGAATTCGTAATGAAGTAAATCAAGGCCAAATGGTTGGACCATATACCAACTATGAAACACAAATAAATCCTGCTATCAAAGGCATCTCACCTGAGTCTGCTATTGGTAAAGATTTGGCTCAACTGAGAGAAGCTCAGATTGGTGGCAACTATGGTCCACTTGGCACACCTGCAACAATTGGTGGCAAAAAAGGTGGCTTGATTACTGGGCCAAATTTAGTTCCTAAAGCTATTAAAGCGGGGGGTCCTGCTATGCTTTTGATGGCAATTGCTGATGCTGCTAAAGCCGCTCAACAAGGTAAGTATGGTGAAGCTGCTGCTCGCAGTGCTGATGTTGCAACAGAATATGTTCCATTAGTTTCACAATTAAAACAAGGTTTGGCTCCTACTGAAGTTGGCGCACCTACTGTGTCTTCACAAACAATTGAAAATGCTTATAAACTTGGCAGCCCATATGCTCAAACTGAAGAAGCTAAAAAAGCTCGGTTAAGAGAAAAAGCCGGTGCCGGTCGTGGCATCGCTCCCCCATCTGCTTATTTGAGGTAATCATGTCTGAAGTATCACACGCCCAAATCTATGAGCGCCTGATTGCGGTTGAAAACAAAGTAGACAGCATTGATAAAAATACCAAAGGTCTTGTGGAGGCCATTAATGCCGCCCAAGGTGCTGTCAAAGTACTCAACTGGATAGCTTCATTGGCTAAACCTATTCTGTGGTGCGCTGCAGTGATTACTGCTGTTGGCATTGCTTGGCAAAACTTTAAATCTCATTTTTAAGCGGGGTAGATATGGCTACTAAACCTGGTCTTTATGCAAACATCCATGCAAAGAAAAAGCGTATCGCTGAAGGTTCAGGCGAAAAGATGAGAAAGCCTGGCACTAAGGGCGCACCTACTGCCAAAGCATTTAAACAATCAGCTAAGACTGCCAAGAAGGGGTACTAATGAAATCCCCCGCATGGACACGATCTGAGGGCAAGAACCCTAAAGGTGGCCTCAATGCTAAAGGCAGAGCAAGTGCTAAAGCTCAAGGCATGAACCTGAAAGCACCTGTTAAGTCTGGCGACAATCCTAGACGAGCAAGCTTCTTGGCTCGCATGGGAAACATGGCTGGTCCTGAGTACAAGGACGGCAAACCAACAAGATTATTATTGTCATTGAAGGCTTGGGGTGCTTCATCCAAGGCCGATGCAAAAGCAAAAGCAAAGAATATTTCAGCAAGAAATAAGAAATGAAAAACGATGTCGTTGTCATCTTGGCAGCGACTAGTCTTCTCCTACTTGTCCTATGGGCAGTTTATGTAATGGCATGGCATTGGAATGTTATATAAACTGAGGACAAACTATGTTACCAATAGACCCACTTGCCGCTCTAGAAGGCTTAGAAAAAGCAGTTAGTCTCGTTAAAAAAGCCAGTAAGGTCGCTAACGATATTGGTGGCTTGTCGGTAATGGTCGGGCGTATGCTCGATGCTGAGAGTGGTGCTACTAAATCCATGATTGCCGCCAAAAAAGCAGGTGGCAAATCTAACTTCGAAGTTGCGATGCGTATTGAAAACGCATTGATGAATAGTAGAAAGCTCTTAAAAGAAATCCAGCTCCTCTATATGCAGACTGGAAATATAGATGTCTACAATAAAATGATGGCTCGAAAAGCTGAAATGGACAGAGACGATGCCATTGCTGCTAGAGATGCAAAGGTTGCTGAAAAAAAAAGGAAACAGAAAGAACAAGAGCAAATGGAGATGGCGGCTCTCATTGGCGGGATTGTGTTCGTTCTCCTTCTCGTTGGTATAGGCATTAATGAGTTATTAGATTTCTGCCAAACAACTAAACGCTGTGGTCGATGAATGAGTATCAGAAACAGTTCGACCAATGGCTCAAAATCTTTGTGCGTATGTGCATTGCATGGTATGTACTTGGACTGCTCCGCTTCCTTCCTGATGACTTGTCGGATGGGATCGTTAATAAATTTCTCTCATACATAGGATTAGGATAATGCTTTCACTACTTTCTACACTTGGTGGCTTGCTTATTTCAGGCTTACCAAAGCTTTTGGATTATTTCCAAAACAAAGACGATCAAAAGCATGAGTTGGCTTTGGCGCAGATTCAGGTGCAGATGCAACTTCAAATGATGGCTCAAGGCTTTGCGGCTCAAGAGCGGATGGAAGAGATTCGCACTGATCAAATTGCCATGGAGACTGATGCCAAGATGACTGTGGCGGCTTATGATCACGATAAAGCCATCCTTGCCAAAGCTAGTACTTGGGTGGCAAGTTATATTGGCACTGTGCGTCCGACAGTGACCTATATCTTTATTCTTGAGTTGTGTGCAATCAACGCATGGTTAGCGTATTTTGTGTATTCAAACCCTGGTCTTGTCGTAACAATTGAAGATTTGGTTCGTGTTGCTGACATTATTTTCTCAAGCGATGAAATGGCGATGTTAGGCGCTATTGTCGGATTCTGGTTTGGCTCTCGTGGTTGGGCCAAGAAATGAAATTGAGTAAGGCTGGCGCTGATTTAATGCACCGGTATGAGGGTTACAGGACCAAGCCTTACCTGTGCCCCGCTCACATTTGGACTATTGGTTATGGTCATGTCCTATACCAAGAGCAAATTAGATTGCCTGTAGTTCGTGTAGATGGATATACAGGAATGATTCGTAAAGAAATGCCATTGAAACCGGAGGACAATCGTGTCTGGACTAAAGAAGAGATCGATAAACTATTCGCAAATGATGTCGCTAATTTTGAACGCGGTGTTCTTAGACTTGCTCCCCCTGTTGCTGGTCGCCAAGGCGCTTTCGACTCGTGTGTCAGCTTTGCCTTCAATGCCGGATTGGGCACTTTTCAGCGTTCGTCTATTCGGATGAAGTTAAACAGGGGTGATTGGGAAGGCGCAGCAAATGCACTGTTACTTTATTGCATGGGTGGGGGTAAAGTGCTTGCTGGCCTAAAGAAGCGTAGAGAAGAAGAGAAAGCTTTATTCCTTAATGAATAAACCTTCTTTGTTGAGATGGCCTTTTCGGTCTTTGATCTCGTTATAAGCACCTTCTAGGCACTCAACTAGATCAAGGTCTGCAGTGGCACAACCCATGATGAGGGTAACTAGGATGTCGCCATATGCGTCTGCCATGGCTACTCTATCGTTGGCCTCAATTGCTTCAAACAATTCTTTTAGCTCTTCATTGGTCTTCATTGCTTGAGCGAATGGAGTGCTATTCTGGACAATCTGTCTAGCTTCACCCCACTGAATAACTTTCATTTCCACGTTTGCATAACTCATTCGTCTTCCTCTGATAATTGGTCGCCAAAGTTGGAATTTATTCCAGTACTGGTATTAAAAAAGTTGTCGCCAACCTTTGCCATGAACTCACCATTGTTGTTGATGTAACCACCACCAACTTTGTTGAACACATCACCATCTTGTCTGATTAGCATGGTGTCTGTCTTTGTGTATGTTGTCCCTGAAAAGAAGTCAATGATTGATTTCATACTATTCTCCAGATAGTCATGTGGCGACCATTAGGACCCTTCACACGCTCACCAGAGTCCTCGATTAACCCTTTGTCTACCAATGTAGAGCGTCTGGCTCTGTAGGTTGATTTATGGGTTTGGAAATGCTCATTCAATTGATCGTCTGTAAATCCTTGTTTGCCACGCATGGTGGCGTATTCAAAGACCAGGCTCTCAATATTTGGAAGGGTGGGGGCTATGCTTTTGGCTGCTTCTACTGAAGTGTCTTTAGCATCTTTGCGAAACAGTTTAAATAAATCAATCATTACTTTCTCCTAAAGGGGTGAGGGTACTGGCGTTCGTCCGGCATTGCTGCCCGTTTTCCCCTCGTTAATTAAAACTTCCAAGTAATAGCTTTTACCGCCCACATTTGAGCAGTTTGAGCTTCTGTAATGGCAACACTAGCCA
>Ga0247722_10000662_pt1 | contig 20370 bp, 12 predicted proteins | sample MSEWelMarce3H_FC_FD_189094 | JGI IMG/M metagenome (GOLD analysis project Ga0247722, IMG submission 189094) | Subsurface sediment microbial communities from gas well in West Virginia, United States - MSEEL Well Study Marcellus 3H_FC | ecosystem: Environmental > Terrestrial > Deep subsurface >... | reverse complement strand
GGAACTAAATTTGGAGGGCAGGGGAAAGTGGCCGGGAGTAGTGTTATCGACCCAACAAATACATCACCAGTAGTCGATATTCGCGAACTTACGAAAGTCGCATGCAATAGAGTTGTCCAATTGGTTGCGAATGTAGAGAAATGCCATTCACTCAACGACTTCATGACGATTCCGATGCAGGAACGCGCGGTAGAGAAGTATATCGACCCGTTTCGAGAAAATTGGGAGTTCCGTTATTATGATACCTTGTTTGAAATTGATATTTATGCGAAGACCGGGCGTGGTGCCCCGACAATCGACCGGCTCCAGCAGATTTGTGTGAATTATATCGAAGGTTTAGAATGGACGATGCGGTATTATTCGACTGGTTGTGTGGATTGGCGATGGACGTATAAATATGCTTACGCACCGCTTCTTGTTGATTTGATGCGTTATATGCCGCATTTGGATACTGCGTTGTTTCCTAATGCTACGGAGGTGAAGAACCCAGTTCGCGACCTGGTTCAATTGTGTTACGTCCTCCCGATGGCGTCGCATGGTTTGCTTCCCCCGGCGGTGGCTGAGAAGTTGAAGCGTTATTACTCACATTATTACTGTGATAAGTTGGATTTCAAGTGGTCGTATTGCAAGTATTTCTGGGAGGCGCATACCGAGTTGCCGCATATCCGTATTTCCGACTTGGAGAAGGTGGTGGAGGGAATGTAGTAGCAGGTGAAGCCGGTACTCTGTATAATAATCTACAGTATATAATATATTGTAGATGATTGAATATTTGCCTTTGATAACTGTAGGTGCAACAATCGTATATACATATGTTTCTGATGTATATGAAGAGTTTATAAGGAAAACCGGATTTTGAAATCGGACTAGTGACCCATCCAATCTCTCGTGATAACCGCATCGACGCTTTCCAGCGCGCCTTCTACCCATCCTTGATGACGGCTCACCATCTCTCCAACAACGACCATCCCTTTCATCGGATTTTGCGCGTTACGGATAAATTCTGGTCTATTCTTGTATTCGCGTGTATTCAGCGGGGTGTAATAATGTGTTCCATCATTCCAATAATAATCCCGAATCGCTGTTATATTCAGCGGTGTATCGTTTTTCGGTATTCCAAGTGCGTTTTGAATCCACTTTGAATACATTTCACGAGCTTCAGCCGTATTTTCAAGTGCGCCTTTAGCTTTCAGGAATTTTGCGTGTTGATTATCCGTATATGCAATCATATATACTCCTTTATCTGGGTCCATCGGTATCAGTTTTTGAAGCGGGCCAGGTACCACTGTGAATGTTTGAACATACTTTTTCATGAGTTCAGTGCTCGCGCGGTCAAACTTCGCATACACAATCAGAAAGGGCTGGCCATGTATTTGTTGATATAAACTTGTTGGCGCCGACGCACCTGGAACGAATTTCTTGACTCCTTGTATCGTGGTTGCAACAACGACCTTATTTGCATGGTATGTTTTATTGTTAGTTGTAGTAATATTGAATCGGGATGCGGGGGTGGTGGTGGCGACAGTCGGTTCTATCTTGACCACCTCGGTCGAAAACCGGAAGTGTTCTGCACCTATTTCTTCATACAATCCCTCGGTGAGTTCATTCCAAGGAATGTGGAGAGCGGCCCATCCGCTTACATTATCATCCATACCATAATGATACAACGTTTCATAAATGTCGGCATTTTCGAAATCAGTATAACCCGTCGTTAAAACGAACTCTTTGTATGAATCATTACCGAGTATATCTATAAAAAATTCCTTAAATGTCTTATCTTGATGTCGGTCTGGGTGTTTTTTGTATTCGGTCTTCAGTGTTCGCATCAAAAGCATGATATCTACGGGTTGAAATGTTGCGTAGTTTCGCGTGGATTCAAACTCCGAGTAATGTGTTTTGGTGTCTTTGAGTAGTTTTATCAGTGCGTGGTCTTTCTTTTTTCGACCAACGCCTGCGCCGACAACAACATCCGCGCCATAGAACATTTCATTTCCCGCACGACCGCCCATCCACTTTTTCGGGTTCTTCTCTAAAATGAGAAAGGTTGTATTCGCGGGTGCAATACGTTTGATTTGGTAAGCAGCATATAGTCCGGCGATACCGCCTCCGATTATAATAACATCAACTGTGTTCATTTTATTATAAGGTGGTTTTAATTTTGGTAGTTCGCGATTTACGATTCACCATCTGAAAAGGATAAGGTCGTTATCGTAATCATTTACACATTTTCACATTTCACAAGTACTGATACGTTATTTACTGTATTATTGTTATTGGTATTGGTTGATTCTGGTGCAGGAGTAATATTCGTATTCGTTCTAACATTTGTTAAACTGCCGTGTGAATAACTGTAACATTTGAGACTGATTTGATTTATACATTTCCATCATAGTTGCGGCCATTATCTCGATTGTTGTTTTATCTGATGATTCTGGTTTTGGGATGGGCGCCGGTAATGGTTTGCACTTTTTAGAATGCTGCCATACACCTTTTTTTGAAAAATATGGTTTATTACACGTTTTACAATTATATGTTTTTCTAGTTATCGATGGTTCATCTGGTTCTTCCGTATTTGATGGCTCCGGGTCTGGAACAGCGGGTGGTTCCAAATTCGGACATTTTGATGGAATTGTAATCGTGGTAATCTTGTGCTTCTTCGTGAGCAAATGCTCGTTATAGTTACTGATTTTATTGGTGTAGAAGTCACACTTTTTACAAAAAAATTTAGTGTTTGGCGCCGATGCTATAGGTGTTCCGCACTGTAACAAAGACGATAAAAACTGTTGTTGTATATCGTTCATATTACATATTATGCTGTTGTCTTTCAAAATATCCTCAATATATTTACTTCTATGTTTTGTACATTGTTGTATTTCATTTTCATTCGTAATAATTAAATATATGATATCTATCATACTTTTTTTATTACCTTTAAAATACTCGTTTCCATAAAAGCAGCATTTGTAAAATCGGTCCTTAAATATTTGAAGCACGATAGACTCAATAAACTTACAATCAATACATTCCATTTGAAATAGTAATATAGACCCTTTTGGATAATTATTAAACCTATCCAGATTGGATTGTCGTGTCATTCCGACCTTGTATACATTTTCGGAGGTTCGTATATGTTCGCGTTCATGTAACAAGTATATGTAATTAGTAGTTATTTGGTTCATTATAATACAGCACCAGTCATCAATATATTATAATAACTAATAATTGGGTTTATATCTTAATGATAAACGTTCATCCAAACATACGAGTTTATATTTCATGAATTGTTTATTCTACTAAGCTATTACGTTCGATTACCGTTTCTTTGGCTATATTTTTGATAATTTTGGTTATGTTGTCATCGTCACCATCACACGCGTGCTTCGATAATTTCATATACAACTCATTCGCACGAGTATAGCTTTTCTCGCATTCAGGGTGTTGCTTAGCCCATTCATTAATCAGGTTGATATTCTTATGCCCCACTTGTTTGACAGCATCAATCATCTTTTGAGATTTTATGTCTTCTCGCTCCCATTTATCGTCCTCTTTTACGTATAATATCTCGCGCTTGCGGTCACTACAATGAATCGGCCGTTTATGAATATCAGTGTTCTTGAGATTATCAATGAATATAGTGGATATACCCCTAACATAGCCGTTCCGTCCAACATTTTCCATATCTTCAGTTGATAACTCAATCGACTTAACGAAATCTGTCATATTCATCGCATCTTTACACTTTTCATTAAGAAATACATTCAAATTTAATGTCTGGTTATGTATAACATCACCTTGTATCACAGTATTATTTACACTTGGTTTTTGGTTCTTAATTATTTCAAGAAGTTGATTTTGAAATGTTTGATTTGACTTTATAACTTCTAACATTTCAGAACACATTTTGCTATAATCATGAGTTGTCAGCATTTTCGTTTCGATTTCAGTCGCACTATGTTCAGTCAGGATAGATGCATTTACATCAGATATTATAGAACATGCGTCTTCATTACATTGTTTGAAGTGTCTCCATAGGTTCCGTTTCAACGTATATTTTCTGTCACATTTTTGACATTTATAATACACTTGGTTTGTCATTGAAAACGAAGGTATTACAATATTCTCTGGGGTTTCCGAAGATAATAATGCATGTTTTTCAGTGCTAATATGTTTCATGTAATTAAACCTTCTTGTAGTAGAATAGTTACATTTATCACAGCGAAAGGTGTAGCTAGTATTGCTCATTCTCTATCTCCTTACGATAATTGTTACGATATATATGTAGTATGATATAAAAATAGTACCTGATATGATAGTATATCTGCTACATTCTCTTTATGCTACTTTGGTTAAATGAGTCGGAGTAGCTAATAGGTATAAAATTCAATCATCTAAAAAATGTCAGTAACAAAAAATATCGGGATAAAAACACGTTTGTGAGCATGTCAGTCACAACCATGTTTTTGCATGTTATTTCAAAAGTCTCGGCCGCTATAGCCAAAATGGACATTTATAGAAATGTCCGAAAATAAGTAGCAAACGGAGACAGGCGAAGTAGCAACCTTGAAATATAATTGATTATTACATGTGTTGTAAAACAACTGGATGTATCGTGTCATATTTATTTATAATATATTATTTTCAAGCCGAATATTTTCGGCCAATCACTGACATTTCACACTTCGCGGTTCTTCCAGAACCCGCCATTTTATATTAAACCGTTCTGTTATATTCTATTATATTTCCCATTCTCCAGAAATGGCTATCTTCGATATAATCGCCATGACTCTCCTTACAACTATTCCCATATTCTATACGTTCCCGATGATAGTCGCACATCTTTTCAAAATCCAAGGCTATAAAATTACGGATCAAACCGAATGTAATCAACTAATAAGCAAATTGAACATCAAGCGTTCTGTATTTTACAAGAATGGGAAGCCATTCGGTTTATTTTATGGGAAATGGTATATAGGTCATATTGGTTCAAATGATTCACAGAATGGAAGCCAAGGACAGACTATGCATATTATTATGAAGCGCGCTACTTACGAAACCATCACTGATACAGCCGCCGCTGATACAGCCGATAATAAGTCATCTACCGAGACACCTGAAAAGAAAATCATAGACATTCGTGAGCGACGCGGGAACCCTTGGTGGTGGGAATATTCCGACCGTAAGTATGACGCAACCAAGTTCTTGAAACGAGAACCGAGAGATTACCAACAGAATATTATCGACGATATTCTCTCAGTGACCAAAAGTAAAGCCTCACGTAGCGGGACATTCTTCATTTACGGTGATCCAGGAACAGGTAAATCTCTCCTCACTCTTCTCTTAGCGAAGCAAATCGGCGCATATTACTGTGATACATGGAAGCCAACTGACCCAGGCGATAACTTATCGAAAGTGTATAGCACGATTTCACCGGATGATGATAAACCACTGGTCCTAGTATTAGAAGAGTGTGATAAACTGATTATAAATGTGCTGGAAGGCAATGTGAAGCCGCACCTATATATTCCAATACCAATGATGGATAAATCAGACTGGAATAGTATGTTGGATAAAGTCACAGACCTAGGATTTTATCCAAATTTAATATTGATTTTAACGTCGAATGTCTCTCGTGACGAGATACATGAAAAGGATGCATCAGTGTTGAGAGATGGGCGGATTGATAAATCGTATCATATGAAAATGGTATAAATGATTATAATCTCTATAATACATACATCATGTCTTCATCTCTCACACCGGTCGAGCTAACCCGCGAATCATTTAAGGGGTTACTCGAGTTTAATTCCAAGCAAAGTAAGCACACAATCCTGAAACTCACCGCAGATTGGTGTCGCCCATGCAAGACGATCAAAGACCTCGCGATTCAGCAAGTCGCCAATCTCTCGGGTGCAGCGATTGAATGCTATGAAGTGAATGTGGATGACTCCCTCGATTTTTACGCATTTATGAAGCAGAAACGTATGGTGAATGGAATCCCTGTATTTCTATTTTACAAGTCAGGTAATACCGAATATATTCCGGATGACTCTGTAACAGGCGCCAATCCTCCGGATATCGTTGCGTTCTTTGCCCGATGCGCGAAGGTCTAGGACAACCATTCCGAGAGAATTATATAATCATGTTATTTACTGTGATACAACATAAGTAAATAACATAAACTTAGAATACAATAGAAGATATATACGATATATACGATGGAATCTCTCGACTTGAACATTGACAATTATAATTTACCAGACATTCTTGCACTTTTCAATCTACCGACATTATTCAACGAAGATGATTTGAAACGTGCAAAGTTGGCAGTTCTGAAGACCCATCCAGATAAATGCCAACTTCCGAAAGAGTATTTCCTCTTTTTTACGAAAGCCTATCGTATCGTCCATCAGATATATACGATTCGCCATCCGGCTACCAACGAGCATTATACGCAACATGTTGAGCGAACACCGCGCACATCGGCGGTTCCATCGTTGCGGTGTGTCGGAAAGGATACACTATCCACACCGTATATACCGATTGATGGAGGGACGACGGCGGCGACGGCAGCGGCAAAATCGGTTGTGGATTACGGGCGTTTGATGCGCACCGAAGGCTACCGACACGACGCGGATGACGAGTATGCGAGAGATACACACGAGAGAATGAAGCGCCGCCTGGATGAAATGATGACCGGTACGACGACCACCGCAAACGGGGCAACGAAACAGAATGCAGCAGCGAAGGTGGGTGAATTTAATCGATGGTTTAATGAGAAATTTGAGCAATATCGCTTGAAAGATGATGAAGCTGAGACGGGGTATGAAGCGTGGTTCAGGAGCACATCTGCAGACACCGATGGCCAAGACGAGGGCGATGAGGACGCCGCAGATGATAGCGGGTCATGGGCGGATAAAGTCGCGCGACTGAACCAACGGAAGCAAGCACTACGGAATAAATATGCGCTTGTTGAGAGACAAGAGCTGGAATACGCCGGCGGCGGCGACGGTGGTGGTGGCGGAGGAGGAGGATACGACCTTACGAGAGAACGACCACAAGAGTATTCGAGTGGAATATTTGGTAATTTACGTTATGAAGACTTGAAGAAAGCACATACAGAGTCGGTCATCCCTGTAACAGAGGAGGACTATTATAAGACGAAGCGATTCAATAATGTGAATGAATTGCAGACATTTAGAGACCAATCCCGTCGGGATTTACACAGACAAACGAGTAAAGAAGAGCAAGAACATATCTACCAGAAGGCAAAGATGCGACAAGAAGAGGAAGATACACGACGTGCTTTCATTTTAGCCAAACAGGACGAAATCTCTCGTGATATTCATAAGAAATTATACTCGGATATCTTCCGGTTGGAGAATTGACCGTCGTCGGCATCGGCATCGGCATCGGCATCGGCGTCGGCGTCGGTTTTATTCTCTTGTCTATATAATAGATAACAATAGACTTACACGATGTTTGAAAACAAAGTCGTCAAACTGGCGATTGCCTACCTCCTCATCATGATGGTTGGTTTCATTTATAACAAATATAAGAAAACAATCGATATACAAGAGCAATATGATGATGGGGAACTTATCCAAAAGTATCTTTTAAATGGTAGTAGTATCACCAGGAATAACAAACCGATTCTGTGGGTCCATATTGAATTTGATAAGAATGCCAGATCATGGGAGAGTTTCGGGGCAAGAACTAGTGATAATCTGAACCAGCCATACCAATATTTAACCATCCGGAATATTATTGAACACTGCGGCGACAGCTTTAATGTATGCCTTATTGATGATGAAGCGTTCGTGAAGATAATACCGGAATGGCGTACTCGCGTAGAACACCTTCCTCGTCCTCTTCGTAGTCATGTGCGTGACCTCGGACTCGCAACGATTCTTCATATATACGGCGGCCTTGTATTACCGAGTTCGTTTATTTGCTTTCATGACTTGCGCTCATTATATGATGCACATATCGAAAAGGCGAATGTTGTAATGGGTGAACTCCGCACCACGTCATCTCTCGCTGCTGAAAAGCAGTATTCGCCATCCACGAAGATAATGGGATGCCGCAAATTCGACCCGGTCATGAAGGAGTATATGGAGTACTTGATAGAACTGAATGGACGTGACCATACACAAGAAATGGACTTTACAGGCGAAGGGACACGCTGGTGGTTGGCAAAACAGGCGACGATACCGGTTTCGGTGAGTATTATACCAGCTGAGGAACTTGGTGCAAAAACCACCACGAATAAACCGGTTCTCATCGAAGAATTACTTGCGGACGCCGACATTCCCCTATCACCGACTAGTGCAGGATTGTATATACCAGAACAAGATATATTGAAACGCAGTAAATTTCAGTGGTTCGCACGTCTCTCACCAAAACAAGTTTTAGAGTCGAATACACTTATTGGGAAGTACTTATTGGTAAATGCGACATGTGGTGCGTCTGGGGTTGCGCCTGGGGTTGCGCCTGGGGTTGCGCCTGGGGTTGCGCCCCCACACGACGCAAGGCTATAGGCGGTGCCATAACCGGTGAAATAGTAGGAACAACCTAACCGGGTCACATGTCAAACCCAGGGGTTTTGGGTCACATGTCAAACCCAGGGTTTTGGGTCACATGTCAAACCCAGGGTTTTGGGTCACATGTCAAACCCAGGGGTTTTGGGTCACATGTCAAACCCAGGGTTTTGGGTCACATGTCAAACCGCCTGTCCGGGCAGCTTATCGCCCTGCGTCGTGTGGGGGCGCAACCCCAGGTGCAACCCTACCAGGTTATTCGTGAATAATGCCAATTCAATATCATGCTCATGTATGTTATGGAATATTGTGATGTATTTACAGATGAGTGATGTAATACGGTATTTTATATCTTCACCGAATAATGGTGTTAATTTAACGAATAAGAAATAATTATCCAAGATGTCAAGAACTGAATATCCCTCGTCATTTAACTGGAATAATATCGTATTTGCAGCGCGGACTCGCGCATTCACATCCATTTCGTTATCCAAAATAACACTGGTATATTCTTCAAAACGATGAAAACTGATATTTGTGCATATTTTATTTGCGAGGTCAATCGTAATCTCTCGGTTAATCAGTTTGATTTTCTCAAGATAATTAATGAGAGTCCGCACAGAACCGTTTGAGATTTGAAGTAAAAAATCTTCCGCGTCTTTTGTTATCATCAAGCGTTCATTATTTTTTATCTTTAGCATAATTTTATTTAGACATCCTCGATTCAATTGATTAATTTTGATAATAATATTTCGTGTTTGAAAGGTATCTACCACCTTTTGAATATTAGTACACGAAGATATGAAATGAACGTTATGACTATATTTATCGATACAGTTTCGAAATACTTGTTGTCCCTGCTCGTTGATTAAATCGATATCATCCAATAAGACAATTTTCTTACGACCGGGTATCATCGTCATCGTCTGACAGAATACCTTGACATCATTTCGGTAATATTGAATTCCTTGTTCTTTTAGACTATTTAAAACAAGAATATTCTCTTTTATCACGGTATTAGTGAACCCTGACTTTTTATAATATTCGCGAATCATCGCGTTAATAATAGACGTTTTTCCCGAGCCCGAATCACCATAAAACATAATATTAAGATTATCCATCTCAATAAGACTATTAATAATCGTAACCGTATTTTCGTCTAGTTGTTCGAACTCATGAACTTTTAATGGCTGGTATTTTGCGATAAATGGAATATCTGGTGATGCACATGTAGTAGTCATTATTTATGACGTTGTGATACGTTGGTTGCGTCCCGATAAAGTATATAAAATATAATCTTTAAATAATAACAATCATTCCATTCCATTATGTTCTTCAACTTCCCTTTCGGCGGCGCCGGCGGTCCAGGACATGGCCCAGAAATGTTTTTTGAATCCGATGAATTTCCGCACACGGGCATGGGTATGGACGGAAATAATATCGATAAAGACAAAGATTATTACAAAATTCTAGGCGTGGATGAAAAGTCAGGCGATGACGAAATTAAGAAAGCGTATCGCAAAATGTCTATGTTGCATCACCCGGATAAAAACGGAAATACGGAAGAAAGCAAACAAATGTTTCAAGAACTGAATAATGCTTATGCAGCGTTATCTGACTCAAACAAACGACGAACGTATGATATGATGCGTAAAGGGGGCGGCGGTCCCGGATTTGGAGGTATGCACGGCCATCCAGGAGGTAATGTATTTCATTTCGGAGGAGGTGTGCCAGGAGGAGGAGGAGGCGGGTTCCCACCAGGTATTCCAGAAGAACTGCTCCATATGTTATTCGGAGGCGGTCTTGGACAGCAGCAGCAGCAGAATGGCCACCCAGGCCAAGGACCGAAGGTCGTATTTCAAACATTTCATAATGGCCGCCCTACCGGTGGCGTCAATATCAACGGAATGAATGGTTTCATGCAGCAGCAGCAGCAGCATCAATCACATCCGACTACCCCACCCACCCCGAATGTTCGCGTGTATCAAGTACCTGAAACAATAATCAAAACAGTTTCTCTTTCTCTCGAGCAGTGCTATAATGGATGCTCTATTCCACTAGAAATAGACCGCCAAGTTCCAGATAATGACATCGTCAAAATCGAGAAAGAGACGATACACGCTCAAATCCCAAAGGGTATTCTTCAAGGAGATTCGATTATATTAACTGAATGTGGTCATATGAATGAAGCCGGTATGAAAGGCGATATTCGTATCGTAATTAATGTTCTTCAACACGCATTATTCAAGGTAGAACATCTGGACCTCACAATTGAAAAAACAATCACACTTAAATCGGCACTTTGTGGGTTTGATTTTGAGATAACGCATCTTAACGGGCGTGTATTTAAATTGGCAAATAAACCAGGAAACGTGATTAAACCAGGTAATATCAAAACAATACCAGGTTTGGGACTAGAGAGAAATGGCGAATCTGGTGTCCTTAAAATCAAATTCAATATTGATTTCCCAGATATATTAACACAAGAACAAATACAAACACTACAGGATGGTCTCTAAATTTCAATATAATCCACATTCGAATAATCCGAATAATAGTCATACAGATATGGTTCGGATAACCCGTTTTTGCGTGAAAGTAAGCGAACCTTTATACCGTATGCAAGTACGGTACTCTTACATACAATCGTAAATCGTTGATTACCGGTGATGGATGCTGACGTAGTCCGCAACTTCCCATTTGTTAATATTGCCGTATTATCTGCAATATTTGCTATTCCATTATTTGGATCGAATATTCCATTCCACACGGCCCCAAAACTTCCAACAGGTGTGTAAGAAATATCACAGTCATAATAATCTGCGTTGCCATTATAATTGGGATAATCAACGATAAATGTTAGACCGTTATTTATACCACTCGCGGTGTTCGTTCTGTCAGCAAATCGTAGGTTTGGCACGGTTGATTTATACGGATATACAGACGCAATAACGAAATTTCCAGAGCTTTCAAGTTGAGGTATATTGTTAATGAAGCTCATATAGGTATATTCTGAAAATGTACGCTGACTGGTATAATCATTAATAATTACGGTGCGAATACGAAATTGATATGATCGTTCATTTGTAAGTCCAGATACAGTATATTGTGTTTGATATCCTGCAACACCTCCATTATTGGAGTCTGGTATCAACATTTCATTTGAAACGTCGGTCCAAACCGGACTTGATGCCGATACATCTCGTTGTTCAAGTGTATAATATCTATATCTATAATATGCCGGCGTATAATCAGTTTTATAAAAATTGGGGTCATTATTAAAATCTGGCAAATTCCACTTCAAATATATAATTCCATCATCACCTTGACAAGATAATGAAAGTGGACGTAACGGCTGTCTAAACGGTATAATGTATGTACCATCTGAATACATATTACGCAGAGGTGCAGGTATATTTTTAATTTCACCGGCAAGTTCAAAAGATTGAATGGGTGAAACACTAATATAATATCCCCGTCCAGATTTCAAATATCTTTGAGCATTTGACATGCTTATATCGTTCTCTAAATTTGACGGTATTGTATACGAAACCAAACCACGTTCGGATTTTAAACTCGATGCTAGAATGGAATATGATGTTCCATCTGTTTGTAAAAGCAAAGGATATTCTTCCGGGAAAAGGTCTTGTTTTGAGTATTCAATAGGTATTGTAATATTAATGTAATAATCTGCTGGCGGGGAATATTTCCATTGAAGAAATACTTTTCCACCTTCACTAGTTGAAATAAGCGAGTAACTCATTTCTGTAATTGGTTCGCTAAGGTCGGTACCCATTTTTAACTCAATTTGGCTTTTCCCGTTAATTTTTGACCCATTAATTATTTCATTCGCAGAAGGGTCAGGGAAAAAATCGTTGATATTAAAAGGCGTTATTGTAAAACGGTATGTTTTGTTATTAACAAATTGTGTATATACGTTACTCTGTAACTTTAATGTAAATTCTGTATTTAGTCCAGAATATGTCCGAACAGGGGATATTCCATTAATAATTACTGGTCCAGAATACAAAATAAAACGATAGTCACTTCGCGAAATATTAGTCATGGTGTAAACCAGTTTTAGTTTATAACCGTGATTAATATTGTAACTATCGATACGCGGAAGTTTGGGCACCAGAATCGTGGGTATATTCAAAATATTTACTCCATCTGTAATTACATTTCCATTTAAATAATTAATATATTTATAAGTACCAGCTGTAGAAAACTTTGTGCGGTCTACGATATAAGTCCCAGAAATATCAAATATTTCTGGAATGTCGATTGTGGGATTATTAGGACCACGTATTAAGTCGCAGCGAATCGACAACTTAAACGAAGATGTAATAATATCATCATCCCAAACAGAATCTGGGAAATAATACCATTTCAACTGAATATTCGCAATATCGAATACATTTTGAGAAAGTACCTCACTTATATATGTGAATGATGATGACGTATTCGAATATCTTAAATTAACGGTCTTATCCGTTAGAGGTTGCAGGATATTATTCGAGTAACGAGTTAAATAATAGTCCATCTCATTTAATGTAATTGGCCTAGGTGGTATAACGTATTTTGTTAATTCCGCGCGTAATGCCGCTAGTCGGGTTTGTTCGTCCGAAGACTTCGACGAAAATATTTTATAGCCAGAATAGACGGTACGAAAATCATCAAATGGATATGATAGACGACCTTTATCCTTTATATTGTCTGGATTGGGGGGCTCGTATCTATCTAATTTATATCGGGTCTTGTTGATATAGCTTTTTGGTGAAGTTGTCTCAATAACCTCTTCATAATCAATAATATAATTTAAAATAGGCGAACCAGCATCATCTTGTGGTATTTTCCATGTAAGAATAACCATTTCATTACCACGAATTGGGGCCCCCATATATTGGATTGTCGAATTAACCGGTCGTGAAAATGGGATACCTGACAAAACTGACGAAAACGCGGAATATCCTAATTGATTCACACTAGCCAGCCGAAAATAATATTTGTATCCGTTGAGGATAGAACCATTTATTGTAGTATTCGCACCGGGAAATAATAAATTAAAATATTGTCGAATCGAATCTGTTTTATAGGAATATGTATTAATTGTTTTAGTATATATAGTATCGGTTTCATTGGTTATAGGTACTATTGTATCGTCAAACATGTCGAATGTTATCAGATTACTCGACCGGTCCGGCGTATAATCAAGAATGTTTAACCATTTACCGGAAATATCGATGGTCATTTGAATGACAAAAAACTGGATTTCATAACCAGAAAAAACCGGTTTTTCCCAATAAATAATTACACGGTTGGCTGTTCGTTCAGACTCGACCGTTAATGTATCAGACCCAAGACTATTCACAGTATTTACGATTGTATTTGGAAGAGAACCACAACGACGCGTTAATAATTCGGAAAAAGGACTCGTTCCAACAATATTATTAGATGCAATACGATATGAATAAAATACGCCATTTGTCAAATTAAAAAATTGGTAAAATGAAGGTATCTTTGTATAATAATCATTAATATTGTATAAGGTATTGGTTAGGCTTGTCAAAGAATTCGACGATGGTAATGTTGGGTCTGGACCGGCAAAACGGTATTCTTGATAAGGAGTAAAAGTTTGTGACAACAGTTTCACTTGAAATGAGTTCGACGCGGAACTTATCGACTGAAAATATGCATTATAACTTGGGTCGGTTATCATGAGTTGAAAAATAAATACGAATTGTGTGTGAGTAAAGTCTTGAATATCGGCAATTTGAGAAAACCCGGTCGCGCCAGATATGTCAAATGTATGTGAAACGATGCCAAATGAAGTATCAGTAGCTACTATTTTCGCATAACTTGCAGTATCGTTGAATGAAACGTCGAACAGAGGTCGCGTATTATATTGTGTATTAGAAACATTCGTCAAAAAAAGTGGAACAGACGTTGTATTATAACTACTATCTGAAATTGCAGAAAACATTTTTGCGTATGGACGAGAATATCCGCGAATTCGAATATTGAATGGGATACTCAAATTAGTAATCACGCCTCCGATTACAGGTAAAAATGATATATCTGTTGTCAATTTTGAGAGATTTGCAGCATAATTCCATGAAAATGTCCATGAAGCCTTATTGTAATCGGTTAAAGGCCGTGTCATTTTTGGCATATAATATAAAATTCCAGTCGTGTTAAGTGGCGCAGATGCATTAACAGTAGAAACGGAAAACCCATTTCCGGTAGTATAACTTCCTAGTCCAAAACTTAGTGACGTAAAATCTCTCGTAATCGGAAAACGGAACGGTGCAATACGGATACTTTTTATGATAATACTATATTCTCGGGTAGTAGTTGGTGCGTCAGCCGGAGAATATGTATTACTTGATATCGTAACACGGCCAGATACGATATCGGTTGGTTTTAAATATTTTAATGCTCTATTGACGGTCCCTGCAAATACGAGAGTAAAGATATCAGTAAGTGTTTTGTTATTGTTTTGAGGCATCGGACCCAGGCAATTTATAATCGAGTCATAATTCCGCGATACACTCAATAAAAAATCGATTCGATTATCTCCAATTTGGGTACTGGCTTCTTTATATATAGAAAGTGTCATTGTAGTTGATGCGGGCTTATCAGGATTTATTTCGACAATTGGTTTATCATTATGATACACCCAATTTACTTCGATTTCGCCGTAATACCCCAAATCGAAATAATTTTTATTGGTATATTGAAGTAAAGTGGATATGTTGAAAGATGTACTCGAAGAATTAATATCAATACCGGTCGGCAAACCAGACGCTGCTAATACTTGTGTTGAATATGGTATCGGTAATGCAAATGAAGAATAATAATTATTTGTTGCGGCAGTATTTTCTATGACAGTACTAACTGATGGCGCGGGTGACACGCTTGTCATTCGTTCTTCTGTGTAAAAAAAGTAATTTTTAATGGTTGCTCCATTTTCTCGTGGAATATTCCACGATAAATCAATACGATTCTGATTACCGACGCGAACGATGCTTGTCAATACATCGAATGACGCAATAACAAACCCGGACGTATAATTCGTTGCGGCACTTTGCGTTGCTTTAATTTGTGCTCGCCCAACCCGTTTTAATGTTGCAAGTCGATTAGAAATAGATACAATATCCGGTGTTAAACTTTCAAATGAAAATGAACCAGTGCTATTCGAAGATAGGTCATGTAAATTAAATGAACCGTCTTGAAACTCTTTCGCAGAAATTGTGAAATTCCCGATCACAGGGGTCACAACATTCACAGTAAAATTTGCAGTTATAGATGCAGAAGTATATCCTGGAGTAGCCGCTTGTGTTGCAGTAATTATGGTTTGTCCGGCATTAATAATCGTTACTGTTCTTCCAACGATTGTTGCTACAGAAGTATTGCTACTGTCGAATGTAAATATTGCCGCAGTATTGGTATTATTAGATGATGGATCAGATAGTTGAAATGAATTTGCACCAAAAATACGCGGTACAACCGTAAAATTAGATAATGTAGTCGTAATTAACGACATTACGAAAGTCTATTTCGATTTCTATTTTTATTATAAACCTATACATAATAAAAATATTGTAAAACAACCTAGATGGCCGCATTATGTTCTTAATTCTGCAATAATCGATGGAGTTGTTCTGGGACGTAGAACACGCGGAACAGTAAGTCCTTCGTATATATCCTCTACTAATGGTAACTCATGTAAATACACATTATTTTCTGTATTTGTAAAACCCACAGAATTTTCTGCATAAATTTTCATGACGTAACTATTTGTCGTTGAATCCGGTCGTTCAGTTACATTATTATTTAAACCAGTTACAATAACATTAAATGTGACATTTGTACTACCGTCGTTAAATACTACACTATTCGCATAATCAAATGTTTGCCGTTTTGAATATCCGGATGGATTTGTGTTTGATAAAGCTATATCATAATCGACAATAAACCGTATAATCTGTTCTGAATTAGTAATATCCGCCCCGGACCATTTAATAGAAACATTACTATCGCCATTTATATATTCAACATTCACCAACCGGCCGGGCACTTTTCCAATAATGACCGGACGCTGTAAATATGGGCTGTTTGAACCGATTACATTCATTAATCCTATCATTTTGCGTCGTGCGCTATCTTGTGTAACGGCCGCAACACGAAATACGAATGGCTTATTATTAATAAGATCGCGAATTGTATACGATGGGTTTGAAGAATTTGTAAATATTTTTTGTTCATTATTTAATAGTTTTGCCCAAAGTGCGTCATTTACTAAAATAGAGTTCATATCTTGTACCGTATTTGAAAACGTATTTATGCCGGAAAATGTACCAACAATATTTCCAACCGGAATATTAGAAATATCAGTAAAATAAAATTCCTTATATTCGATATAATATTGTACGATTGGTGTATCGGATATAGTAATAGGCGCATACCATGAAAGAGTAATTTGACCGTTATCAACAGATGAGGTTACATTCCGGACAATATCTGATTTACGTGAAGGAATTGCAGTTACGCTAGTATATTGTGTTGAAAGACCAAATGCGTTTCGTGAAAATACCCGATATTGATATTCAACCCCATTAAAGCGTATATCGAAAGTATCTTCATAGTATGGGCCGGCAATATTTTCAAATACAGCATTACTAGTGGATGAAATAGTGAAAATACCGCCGGCGCGGCTCACAATATATCTCTCGATACGATAGTCTAAAATCGGCAACCCACCGGTTACATCCAAGCTAGGTGGGCGTGGTATCCAATCAAAATAAAGTTTTACCAAACGGTCTCCGGTCGATGCATTAAATTTTGGAGGTGGATTCGGCAACTTTCCAGGAATAGATGATACCAAAGACAAATTCGAACTTGTGACTTGAGTATATTCGCTTGTATCTCCTCCCGCATTTACGACACAGTATCTTACATAATACCTACGACCATTAATGACATTACGACTTATATCTATAAAATATTCAAAATCGGCGGTCCCCGAACCCACGCTTGTACGGTCATATTCACGAGTATATTCGGGAAATTTTGCGGTATATGGCATAGATACCGATACGGGCGGATAATACCAGTTATCTTTATCATCGGTGTATTGAATACGATACACCCAACCAGAATATGCGTCTGATCCGGTGCTTCCGGTTCCTGTACCGCGATATTGTTTCCAATGAAACCGAAATGTTGTATCTCCCGGGGTAATACTCACGATACCTCCGTTGGCGGGTATGCTATATGACGCGAATGTCGGTGAAGTAAATCTCGCGATGGCTGACGTATTCGCATCGGTATTAGAGTATAATTGAAGGACAAACGAGAGATCGGGTACAGCAGATATACCGTAAATATTTGATGAAAATGCCTGAAAACGATATATGCCGCTTTGAAAGCCAGATGCGCCGGTAGGCGGTGTTATTTCTTTTCGTATATAATTTCCCTTTTCACCATTTGTAGTTATAGTGGGCATACCATATGCGTCAACCATGATTTCATTCGTTTGAATGCTATAGAGTTCTATGTATGATATATCACTCATCGCGTTGGCGCTGTTCAGGAGTGTATATTTTGCAGTAAATGTGAGTGATTGTGAACCATTTTGAGTCAAAGGCGGTGTAAACTCTATTCCAACCTTTTGAGGATTACTTCCATCAATACCGTTGCCCGATGTAGTAGAATGATATGTCGGACGTATAAATTGAATTGCAGACGGAGCAGCACCTGGAGTGACACTAATAGTGGGTGAATGTGGACTTTCACCAAACCGGTTCTTAGCGACCACCCAAAAATCATATGAAACGCCGTTCGAAAGACCAGAGATAATCACGGACGGGAAAAAAGTAAGGACTTCGCTAAGTGTTTGTGATAGAGGTGCGCCTGCGAGTTTATACCGTACGATATACGACTCTATAAGAATATTTTCGGTATTTGGCGGAACTGGCCATTCTAATCGAGCAGAACGATTTAATGGATACCCCGATACACTACTAACACGCGCAGGTGCGCCTAATGTTGTATATAAAGGAGTACAGTCACTTAAATATATAATAGACGATGCCATAATGTTGTTTTATATATACCAGCGTATAATCAGTATAATTCTTATAATAATAAATTCTTATAATAATAAATTCTTATAATCAGTATAATTCTTATAATAATTATACTGATTATAAGAATATAATAGCACCGCTGTTATTCGATACGTTAATCATGATACATGGAATTAGTTGATTCTTCTGGTGCTGATATCCGCTGACACAATATAAATCGAATTAGCAGTAACAATAATGTATTCGGTGTCGACCTTAAAAATCTTCGCGATTGGACTAGTGTACTCATCCTCACTTTTAACAAGGAGCTTCTCGTTATTGGAACGAACCCCGATAAGACATGTTTTATCCAACGAGCTAGTCCAATAATCCAATATAATTGGCTTGTCTTCTAAAATAGCAACCTTTGTAGCGTGCTGAAAACATGCATACGTTGGAATGCGACTAATCTGTTGATTGTTTTGATTATCACTTGAAGCTGCTGCTGCTGCGGGCATCACTGCGCCACCTCCAGTTTGTGTGGATGACATAAGAAGTAAAAAATATCGCGTATATAGAATACTCAATTTTTAAATCTTTATATTCTTTACGAACGAACGATATCTAATTATGCTAAATAAACTATTCATGATTTCACGCCATTTCATTCATTCCGTTTCATTATAAAACCGAATATTCGTTATGCTTATTTTCTTTTTCCGCGTATTTTTGACCCCTTTCACCAAGACGCCATTCGGCCCTGCCGTCATCTTTGTTTCATCAATTGGTATGTCGCCCATTTGTATTCCAGAATACTCTGTAAGAAGTATTGAACAGATAAATCGATATATCACGCGAAGAATGTCCTCGTTACATTTCCCTACAATCAATATACTACCGGTTCTGAATATCATAAACGAAACTTCGTAATATGGCATATCCATAGATATCGGTTGTTGTCCATTTTGGTCGTCGGGTCTCCTTTCAGGAATATAGTAGAATTTGCTTTGAATGCCTGGATATGAACAAGAATCGTAGTTACAGTTCATGCGGTATTTGTATTTGAGTAATTGAAAGAGTTTATCTCGGTCAATATAAAACCCACAGTTGAAGTTAGAATTGATAAGTGCAGTTTCGCACCGATTTTTTATATAGTCTAACTCTTCTCCTAGATATGGACGCAAAACCGACACAAGAAGTTGCAATACATGAGTGAGTGTAGAGTCTTCTTGAATACCGGGTATTTCCAATTTCCCAGTATTAAATACCTTTACATGCATTTCTTTGTATAAGACGTCGTCTTCTGGTGCACGTTCATCCGGTGATGCAATTCCTCCATTAATTCGCAGAATAACGACAAAACAATTAAAGAATGCGCGTTTCTTTTTCAAATTCCCCCCTTGAAGGTCCTTTTTACAAAGACCGATACTTACCTTGCGCTGGTCCTTATACGTTATACGCCCGTTTGGATTCTCGATATGTTCTATGACATATTCGTCATAACAGCGTGGTTGTTGTTCTAGTTTTTCTTTGATGGATGCAATAAATGCTGGGTCGGTTGTTTGAAATTTGATTTGTTTTTTGATAACGCCTTCGCATCTGCGATAGTAGTGCTGAACTGGGATTTCCCAAAATATGTCATAAATATTAACTGGTCGGTTTAAATATGCAATCTTTGTTTTTGTTGAAATATAAATTGGTGTGATTTTTGACTGTATTGAAGATACGACTACATCTTCTGAATTCAAAGTAGTTGCACCACC
>Ga0247722_10000660_pt1 | contig 20393 bp, 15 predicted proteins | sample MSEWelMarce3H_FC_FD_189094 | JGI IMG/M metagenome (GOLD analysis project Ga0247722, IMG submission 189094) | Subsurface sediment microbial communities from gas well in West Virginia, United States - MSEEL Well Study Marcellus 3H_FC | ecosystem: Environmental > Terrestrial > Deep subsurface >... | reverse complement strand
TTCCTGAAGGTGTTGAAATTATATGCGTAATAAATCGAATTTTTTTAGGTTGTGCATAAATTGGAAGTTCACGCTTACAAATTTCACGAATGCTTTTTTCTTCTTGTGACGATTGACTTTTTTCGACAATCATAATAATTATTTCTCCATAGGTAAGATCAGGTTCTTTCGTGAAAAAGAAAAGTGATGAAATGTAAGGTGCTATTGTGAATTCTAGTTGTTCAGGTTGGAATTTGTATCCTCCAGAATTTATGGTGAAGTCAGCTCTACCAATCCATTCAAATTTAGTGGAGGAAGTAGTACGAATAAGATCATTTGTAAGTAATTGATGAACACCGATTTCAGGGGCATTGATGATTAATTTCCCCTCAGTTTCACTGATGCTGTAAGAGGAAAGTGTTGTGAATGAAGTTTCGTTTTTTGTGAGATTTTTTAATGCGATATGAGAAATTGTTTCAGTCATTCCAAAACCTTCAAAAAATTCAGTTTGATAAGGTTGAATTTGAGGAAGTAGGGTTTGCTCAATTGGTGCGCCACCAAGGAGAATATATTTGAATAATTTAATTTTCTCTGGCGATACTTTAAGGATTTGTTTCAGTTGTAAAGGCACTAAAGAACAAAAATGAATAGGGATTTCTAGATGTTCAAAAGGATTTCTTGTTGGAGGAATCACAATTAACTCCATATCAAATTCTAGAGCTCTAACAATTTGCATCTTTCCACCAATCGTGGAAGGATGTAGGCATAATAGTAGATTTTTGGTGGGTGAAAAATCAAAAAAATCTCCAGTGATTCGTGCTGAATGTCTCATGTGAGACTTTTGAAGAGAAATTTTTTTTGGAATCCCTGTAGAACCAGATGTTTGACATTCAATTGTTTCAGTGTCAGACTTCCAAAGTTCAATGAATTCTTTGATGCAAGAATTGATCGTTTTATCGTATTCGAGGTGAGTGACCCTGAACATTGGATTAATCAATTAATTCACCCAAACCACTTCGAACAATGACAGGAGCTCCAGAGGTACAATCTACAATTGTAGATGCTTCTAATTTCCCAAATCCACCATCGATGATTAAACTCACAGAGTTTTCGTAACGTTCGTAGATTTCAACAGGATCATTAAAATATTCTACTACCGCATTCTCATCTTCTTTAAGCGAGGTTGTTGCAATTGGATTACCTAATGCTTCGGTAAGTTTTAGTATGATTTTATTGTCTGGTATTCTAATTCCAATTTCTTTTCTATTTGTATCAAAAAGCCTTGGAATCTCATTTGTTGCTTGTAAAATAAATGTAAACGGACCCGGTAAGTTCGAGTTGAGAACTTTGAATATTGGACGGTCAATTTGCTTTACATATTTTGAAAGATCACTCATCCCTGTGCAAATGATGGAGAAATTTGCTTTACTAAGTTTAACTCCTTTTATACGCGCAAGTTCTTCAAGTGCTTTTTTATTGTAAAGATCACAGCCCATAGCATATACTGTGTCAGTTGGGAAAATGATGATTCCTCCTTTTTTTAATATTTCTACAGCTCTCGCAATATATCTTTCGTCTATATTTTCTGGATTGATTTCTAATAACATAGTTTAAGGGTATTTATTCGGTTTTTTTCCAAACCTCACAATTTATAGCACGGTGGTCGGAGTAGACTTCTTTTTGTATTGTAAAGTTAGATGAATTTAAATCTTTTGAATGAAAAATATAATCAATTCTTCCTGCAGGGACTTTTCCTGCGTATGTGATTCCTAAACCGCTAGAGGAGTTTCTGAATGCATCTGTATAAGTACTAGCAAATTTATTGTACGTATAGGACAATGGAGTATCGTTAAAATCACCACAAATAATAACAGGAAAAGGAGAGTTGTTCATGTGTTCAACTACTTTTTTGGCTTGTTCTGAACGTTTAGGGTAAGCGATTTTTAATTTTTCTAACAATAATTGAATGGTACTTTTTTTCTTTTGTGGAAGTTGTTGGTGTTTGCTAAATACAGTGTAATCGTCTTTTTTAAATTTTATCGATTGTAAGTGTACATTATAGATTCTGAAGGTATCCTTATCTTTTACGATGTCTGAGAAAATACAATAGTTGTTATCTACATTTTCAGGGTCTTCAAACATGATGTCTCCTTTTGTAATAATTGGATATTTAGAAAGCATTGCAATTCCAAAATTTTGTCTTCCATTTAATTTGTGACTGTAACGTTCATGACAGAATGGTGTATTCAATAATATTTTTAGTGTATCTCTGGTAGGGAATTTTGTTGGTTTATCTTGATGGTAAAATTCTTGAAAACAAAACACATCAGATTCTTGATTTTGCAAGTAATTAAAAATGGCATTTCGATTCACATATTTCCCATCTTCACCCCATTCGTATAGATCAAAGAGTCGTACGTTGTAACTAGTGATTTTTAGTGAAGGAATCGAATCTTCTTTGTTTGATAGTACTATTGGTAATGAAAGTGTTCTAAAATGAAGTTTTCCACCGATTACAATTGTAATTAATATTACAATGACCATTCTTGATTTAAGGATAACCCAATAAATTAAAAAAAGTAAAACAAATAAAATAATGACCGGGTAGGCTAAACCAAAAAATGGTAAAATCCAAAAATTAGCAGGGTGAATAAAAGGGCAGAGGTAAGAAAGCAATAAACATCCTAACGCAATAAATGTAGCTATGCGAATGTAGGTAGAGAATTTTGCCAATTTGAGAAGGTACTTAACCATTTTTACTTTGATTAAAAAGAAATTCTTTCTCTGATTTTGTTAATGATTCGTAGCCTGATTTTGAAATTTTGTCTAAGATAGCATCTATTTTGTCTTGATTGTTTTTTTTCTGAATGTTAAATTCTTCATCACTTAGTGGTCTTCCTCCTTTTTTCACTTTAAAATGATTGTTAGAGCCGTAATTTCTTTTTTTAAATAATTGGTTATTAATTTGATGAATCCAATTTTCAACGGATTCGATAATCTTTTTAAACCAATCTTTTTTAATGGCTAGGTATCCCGCTACAGCACCTCCAATATGAGCAAAATGTGCGGTTCCATCCGCTAATCCTAAGCTTAATAAGTCATACAAAAAGTATATGAGTGCTAAAATTCCAATTTTAACAGGTAAAATCCCAAATAAGTTTACTTTTTGATGTGGTGCGTACGTTGCGCAAGCAACAAATAAGGCCATTATCGATCCAGAAGCACCTACTATCATTGAGTTTTGATCAGAAAAAGAAATGAATAAAGTATGAGCAATTACTTCAAAAAGCCCTCCTAAAAGCCCTCCGATAAGGTAAATTGAAAGTATTCTTTGATGACTTAGAAAATTCTCTAAAAGTTGTCCCGCAAAATAAAGGAACAACATATTAAAAATAAAATGGAAGAGTCCAAAGTGGGTAAAAATACTCGTGATGATTCCCCAAGGATGAGTTAAAAATTGAAAAGTATCAGTTTGTAAAGCCAAGATAGTATGGAGAAAAGAACTAAAGTCTAATCCAATGAGTCTACCAACGACAGTGATTATGCTCACCGTAACAAATACAATTGCATTAATTATAATTAACCGAATGGTCATTCCTCCTCGAGAATACTGTGATTTTAATTCGTTTAGTAATGAAGAGTTCATAACATTAATAAAATGTAGATTTGTTTTTATTCCAAATAATTACCAAAATAAACCCAACTATTGCACCCCCTACGTGTGCAAGATGTGCCACATTATCTCCTTGGTGTGAAGTAAAACTTGAATATAATTCAAACAGAAAATAAACGGATATTAAATATTTTGCCTTGATTGGAATTGGAGGAAACAATAACATTAATTCAGTATTTGGAAACAGATATGCAAATGCAGCCATAATACCAAAAACAGCGCCTGAAGCTCCTACCATTGGTGTGTTGCATTTTAGTATATAGGAGGTGATGATTGCTTCGTCATTACTATTTTTTAGTAAGATATTACTAAAATCTTTCTGAATTATGTCGGTATTTAGCAAGGTTATGTCATAACCTTTGTTGGTTAAAAGAGATTTTAATTCCATGATTTGATAAACGCCAATTATATTGTACAATGCAAAAGCACCTATGGCAGCTGAAACATAAAATATAAAAAATCGTTTTGGACCCCATATTCGTTCCAAATGTGCACCAAACATTACTAGCATTAACATATTAAAGAGGATGTGAAAAAAATCCTTTGAATGCATAAAAAAATATGTGACAATTTGAAAAGGTTGAAATAATGGAGAGTTTACATAATGTGCTCCCAACAGACTTATTAAGTCAATACCTTTTCCTCCGAGAACAAGTGTTGCAAGGTAAAATAGAATATTTAAAATGAGAAGGTTTTTTGTGACTGCGGGTATAGATGAAAAATTAAACATAATTAAAATAAGTTGGAGATGTCGTTTAAAGTTAAATTTTGTAGAATTCTTTTACCACTCGGTGAAAATTGATGTTCTGTTAAACTAAAGAGCGTTTCTGTAAGATAAGTAGCTGTTTCTTGTGAAAATTGAAATGTGCTATTGGATTTTGCTTTTGAAATACCCAATGCGATTTCATGTGCTATTTCTCCTTTGTCAATTGTTTCTTCAATAATTTTTGAGGAAATAAGCTCGATTGCATTTTGAGCAGATTGCTCATCGAGTGTTACAGGAATTCCACTTACTTCTAACTGGTTATTTTTGTTTTCCCATGTAAAACCCATTCTTTCCAAAGTGGTTTTGTGTGACTCCCATAATTCTAATGTCGTTTGGGAACAGGGATATTCTAGAGGGAATAACAACTGTTGAGAGGGAATTGCATTGTAAATAAACGTACTCATGATTTGTTCGTACACTATCCGTTCTTGTGCTCTTTTTACATGAATGATCAATAATCCACTCATAGTAGTACCTACAATGTAGTTACCTTTATATAGGTATTGTTTTTGTTGTGTAAGGTCTGAATCAAAGGATAATTCTTCGTTTTCTGCAGTTGTTTCTTCAGGTATGTTATCCGTATTGTAAAAGTTTTTCCAATCTTCTGATTGAAAATTTTCATTGCCAAAACCTGCTTTTTTAATGGCAGAACTATTTCCGTTTCCAACAGATTTATTTGGAAAGGATGTAAATCCTGAGGTAGTATGAAAAGGATTGTATTCTGGATTTATTGTAATGCCTGGTGCAACTAAAGGTTGTGAATACGTCGCATAAGGAAGTTCAAAACTGGTTTCTTGTTCAAAATCAAGTGTTGGAGCAATGTTAAATTTACCAAGACCTTGACGAATTGCACTCTTCAGTATCGCATAAATTTCTTTGTCTTCTTCGAATTTAATCTCAGTTTTAGTAGGGTGCACATTGACATCTATTGAAGCAGGATCGGTTTCAAAAAATAAAAAGTAAGATGCGAATGTTTTTGGTGCTAATAAATTTTCGTAGGCCGATTGTATGGCATGGTTAAAGTAGTTGTCTTTGAAAAAACGATTGTTTACAAACAAATATTGTTCACCACGTGATTTTTTTGCAGCTTCAGGTTTTCCAATGAATCCTGAAATTTTCACGATACCAGTTGCTTCTTCAATAGGTACTAATTTGTCGTTGATGTTTTTACCAAACAAATCAACGATTCTTTTTCTCAAGTTAGATCCAGTAAGTGTGTATTGTGTTACATCGTTGTGCGTTAAAATGAATTCAATCTCTGGATGAGCGAGTGTCACACGAATGAATTCTTCTTCAATGTGTTTGAATTCAATAATGTCACTTTTTAAGAAGTTCCTGCGAGCAGGCACATTGTAGAATAGATTTTTTATAGCAAAAGAAGCACCTTGTTTACATGTAATTGGTTCTTGGAAAATCACTTTACTTCCTTCAATTTCTAAACGTGTCCCTATTTCCTTGTTTTCTTGTTTTGTTTTTAATTCAACATGTGCGATAGCTGCAACAGATGCTAATGCTTCGCCTCTGAATCCTTTTGTTTGTAATGAAAATAAATCATCAATGGAACTTACTTTACTTGTTGCATGTCTTTCAAAAGCCATTCTAGCATCTGAGTCGGACATTCCTTTACCATTGTCAATAAGTTGTATTAAAGTTCTTCCTGCGTGTTTAATATGAACTTCAATGCGAGTAGCAGCAGCATCAATTGCATTTTCCATCAATTCTTTTACTACGGAAGCTGGTCGTTGAATTACTTCACCCGCAGCAATCTGATTTGCGATATGGTCTGGAAGTAATCGAATTATGTCTGACATACTGCTGTATTGTTTAATACGATGTTTTAAATGAATAACAAATATAGCTGTTTTGTTATGTATTTACAAGTTGTGTTTAGTCAATTTATGTTCCTTTACATTGAAATTATAATGAGATTTTCAACATTAAATTATTTTAGAAGTTAAATTAGAGATGAATTAATTGTATTTAATTGAAGTGTTTAATTTACTAAATAGTAAGTTTAAAAAGTGTTTTTTTAATTGAAACTATTTTTAGAATACAGATTAATAATAACTTCGCAAAAATAAATCTTCAACAATGATGAAATTAAAAAATATTACAATCTATTTAACCATTTTATGTTTCAATGGTTTATTCGCTCAAGAGAAACCTATTCTATTTAATTTAAAATCAGAATATGGTGTCGTTAAAGACGAAGAAGGGCACGAATACATGACTGTTCAAATTGGTAGTCAGACATGGATGGCGGAAAATCTAAGAGCTACAAAATATCGAAATGGTGACGATATTGCATTGTCTTCTAGAGAATTGAAAGATATTTCTAAAGACGAGACACCGAAATACCAGTGGAGTTATAGTGGTGATGAAAAAAATATTGAGAGTTATGGTAGGTTATACACGTGGTTCATTGTAGATGACACTCGAGGTATATGTCCAACCGGATGGCATGTTCCAACTGATTCCGAATGGAGTGAGTTAATTAATGTAGTTGATGGTGATTCGAAAGCCGCAATTAAGTTACGTGAATCCGGAACTCAACATTGGATGAAATCAAAAGTTGAAACCACAAATGAAAGTGGGTTTACTGCATTACCAGGAGGTTTTAGAGATGCAAAAGGAACTTTTTTCGTTATGGGATTTAATGGCTATTGGTGGTCTACAAAAGGTTTTGTGAAAATGGAGTTTAATAAATCCACGTTTTCTTTAAGTGCTTTGGTTGGTGCTCAAGAGAAGATTAAGAAAAATGGGTTGTCAATACGTTGTTTGAAGGATTAATTAGTTTATTTTTAGTATTATGAAATTTTTATTTGGTGCAATCCTATTTTTGTTGTTGTTTTCTGCTTGTAAAAAATATGAAAAAACAAATGAGTTGGAATCTGCTGTGACTACCTTATCTGCTTCAAATATTACGTATTCCTCCGCAACTATTGGAGGGAATATTGAGTCAGATGCAGGCGATCCAGTAGTCGAAAAAGGGTTTTGTTGGAGTAGTTTACCAAACCCAACGATAGATGGTGTAAAGATAGTTAGCGGAAAAGGGATAGGCTCGTATACTTATGAACTAACTGGTTTGTCTGACGGGGTAAATTACTATGTTCGAACTTATTTAATCAACAGTAAGGGTGTGAAGTATGGTAATCAGATTGTTTTTAATACTTTGTCGAAACCAGTGAAAGATGTAGACGGAAATAGTTACAATACTGTAGTTATTGGAAATCAAGTTTGGATGGCGGAGAATTTAAGGACTTCTTCTTATAAAAATGGTAGTAAGATCTTTTTTGCTAGCGAAGAGTCTGAATGGTATTCCTCTCAGGTTGGTACTTATTGTTTTCAATGTCACGAACCAGAATACGATGCTATTTTTGGTAAACTCTACAATAAATACATTGCTAAATCGCAAGATGTGTGTCCAACTGGATGGCATGTACCGTCAAGTCAAGAATGGAATCAACTGTTAGATGATTTAGGAGGTGAAAATGTGGCAGGCGGAAAAATGAAGAAAGTTGCAACAGATTTATGGATAAGTACTTCTGAAGGAGCAACAAATAGCTCTGGGTTTAGTGGATTGCCTGGCGGACATTATGTTTCTGTGGGGAGTAATATTGGTTGTAATAGTTCAAATATAGCGTACAGTGGGTATTGGTGGAGTTCTAACAATCAAATCTACGAGCTTAATGCTTCTAGAGATAATGTAAATATAACAACTGCTTTACCAACTTATGGGTATTCTATTCGTTGTGTTAGGGATTAAAGATAATTTGTTATGAAGAAGTTTGTTATACTCAGTTTGGTAGTTTTTGTTTTTTACATTTTTTCAGCATGTAAAAAAGTTGAACGAGATAATCAATTAGATGGTTTTGCTCTTGTGGAAACAAAAAAAATAACCAATTTAGATGCTTCTTCAGTCGCGATAGCTGCAAAAATAGATCGAATTGACGAAAGTGTAACTGTTACTCAAAGAGGTATTTGTTACAGTGTACAAAAAAATCCTACAATAGAAGATTCGATTGTGATTAATGGAAACGGGTACGGTGAATATGAAACAACAATTTCCAATTTGAAAGGTTATACAACGTATTACGCACGCGCTTTTGCAAAGACTTCAAAAGGTGTAGCTTATGGAAATCACGTGGTGTTTAGTTCAAATAAATATGGGACTAAAATTTCAGATTTAAATGGAAATTATTATACCACTGTTTCAATTGCGGGACAGTTTTGGATGGCTGAAAATTTAAAAGCGAGTAGTTTTAATGATGGCACAAGCATTCCTCAAGTGAAAGAGAAATTTGAATGGGACAATACTACAAAGCCTGCTTGGTCGTTCTATGAGAATGATTTTCAGTATAATTCAGTTCATGGGAAATTATATAATTGGTACACAATCCATCCATCTACAAATGGAAATAAAAATATTTGTCCGGTTGGGTGGCATGTTCCTTCGGTTGATGAAGTAGAACAGTTAAAGTCTGTTATGTATTCTAAGAAACTAGAAATGCAAAGTGAATTTGGATGGGAATATACCAACGGCACAAACTCAAGTGGGTTTAATGGCACGCCTAGTGGCACGCGATCAAGTGATTATGGTTTTATGGCGTTAGGTAGAAATGCCATGTGGTGGACAACCACAGAAGTTTATTCCTATTCAGCTCGCACACTGCAGTTAAGAGACGTAGATGAAATTCCTCAAACGTTCACAGAGAATAAGGCAAGTGGGTTGTCTGTAAGGTGTGTCATGGATAAGCTCTAATTTCTTTGTTAATTGTATTTTGATTTTTATATGTGGTTTAAATTTTCAGTTTTTTTCGTTTTTTTATCTTTAATTGTTTCATGCAAAAAAATGGAGCGTACTAATACGTTGGATGGATTATCTGAGGTTACTACTTCAAGTATTGTGTATGAATCGTTAAGTTCTGTGCGTGTTTCATCGATCGTTGTTCAAAAAGAAGGTGCAGAAAAAGTAGTTGAGAGAGGTGTATGTTACAGCGAATCTTCGAGCCCAACTAGGGAAAGTTTAAAAATAACTGCGGGTGAGGGTTTTGGTAATTTTGATGTCTACCTCACTGACTTAAAGGTTAACACTACTTATTATGTTAAGGCGTATGCTTTCAATGGAACAAAAACTTCCTATGGAAATGAATTGATCGTTCGTGTTACTGATCCAATGGTTGTGACGAGTAATATTGTTTCAATTACACCAAATACTGCAACTGTAAATGCACGTTTATTAAGTTCTCAACCAGTTAAGGAAAGAGGTGTATGTTGGTCGACGAGTGCTCAGCCAACGCTTGCTTCTAATAAACGCTCGGATGAAATCGGTGCTGAGTCTTATTCTATACAGTTAACCACATTAAAACCGGCAACATTGTACTACGTAAGAGCGTATGCTATTTTGGAGTCAGGGGTGATTTACGGAAATCAGGTAAGCTTTACTACTAAGGAAAAGTTTCCTGTTGCGATTACTACATTTGATGTGTCAGAAGTTAACAATACCTCTGCGATGTCTGGAGGAATGATTTTGTCCGATGGCGGTATGCAAATAACACAACGCGGCATTTGTTGGAGTAAGAACAGTTATCCTACAATTGCTGATAATGTTACAAATGATGGAGCGGGAGTAGGAAGTTTTACCAGCACAATGAAAGGTTTGGAAATTGGAACGACTTATTATGTTCGATCTTATGCAATCAACAGTGAGGGAGTATCTTATGGCAACGAAACCTATTTTAGAACCACCCAGCCTACAAGCGGAGAAGCGCCTCTTATTTATGATGTGAATGGGAATAGTTATAAAACGGTTTACATTGGAACCCAACGTTGGATGTCACAAAATTTAAAAGCGAGCACTTTTAATGATGGAACTTCAATACCAATGCTTACTGATAATTCGAAATGGGAAAGTGTCAAAACTGCTGCTTGGTGTTATTTTAACAACGATGCTTCAACAAACAACTCTAAAGGTAAATTGTACAATTGGTATTTTCTTGATAAAAATTCTGTGGGGGATAAAAATATTTGTCCGACTGGTTGGCACATTCCTTCCATTGAAGAAATTGAGTTGTTGATTAATTATGTAGGTTCGGATGCTCAAAAATTGAAAAGTATCTCTGGTTGGTCATTGGGTTCAGGTAACAATCAAAGTGGATTTAACGGACTACCAGCAGGTTATAGAGCTACAAACGGTAGTTATTATGGCGAAGGTCAATTGGGAGTGTTTTGGTCAAAATCAGAGGTGTATTCTTACGATGCACGTATACTTGAGTTAAATACAAACAACTATCCTCAGACTTTCCGAGAAGACAAAAGAAATGGGTATTCTATTCGATGTGTGAAGGATTAGTAATTAGTTTACAGTCATTAGTTTTTAGTCACTAGTTTGTAGTGATTAGTTTTTGGTCGCTAGTTTTTAGTCATTAGGTGTTAAAAAAGTATTTTTTGATTATCCAAAACTGAAGTATTTTTTTGAAAAATAGTAATGATCTGCTTTGTAATGATTGTATTTCATTCTTACTTTTAACCATCTTATTCCATATTCTTATTAAATTTGATTACTTAATTTGTAATTAATGAGATTGTTCATCCTTTTGTTAGTGCTCGGTAGTGGAAATTTCATTTCTGCTCAAACCCTCTCGAACATTGATTTTTTTGCGGAAGGAAAAAAAGTGGTGATTACCTACGATTTATCCGATTGCGAACCAGGAGAGTTTTACGATGTAACGTTGAACTTTGTGGAACAAAGTACTCTTAAAGTTACAGTTCCCAAAACCATTTCGGGCGACATTAAAAAGTTAACCTGTGGTTCAAAACGCATTGTGTGGGACATTGGTGCAGATGTAAGCACAATTTCAGGTAGGTTTTACCCTGAACTAGAGGTAATGAAAGCGAAAAAAAGTACTATTTATAAAAGAAATTCAGTTGAAATTGAATTTGTTGATATTCCTGCTGGAACATTTACGATGGGTAGCCCAAGCAATGAAGCTGATAGAGAATCGGACGAACAACAACACCAAGTTACCTTATCTGCATTTAAGATGAGTAAAAATGAAATCACCTTTGCGCAGTACGATGCTTTTTGCGATTTTACTGGAAGAAGCAAGCCTGGTGATGAAGGTTGGGGAAGAGGAAATCGACCAGTTATTAATGTAAGTTGGGAGGATGCAAAAGCCTTTGCCGATTGGATGGGGTGTCGCCTACCTACTGAAGCAGAATGGGAATATGCCTGTCGAGCCGGAACAACGACACCTTTTAATACAGGAAATAAATTGACATTAAATAATGCTAATTACGATAGTGAATTAGAGGAAACCCAACCAGTGGGGAGTTACCCTTCTAATGGCTGGGGATTGAACGACATGCATGGCAATGTATGGGAATGGTGTAGTGATTGGTATGAATCAAATTACAGTTCAAGCAGTCAAACGAATCCAATTGGTCCTAGTTTAGGGGTTAGCCGAGTTTTTCGTGGTGGTGGCTGGGACGGCCATGAGCGGTTTTGTCGCTCTTCTGATCGTAACGACTACGATTTCCCGTGGAATAGTTTAGTCGATTTGGGGTTCCGCCTTGTTGCCCCTTAGCTTATATAGGATTCTATACATACACATAAGCTAAAAAAGGGAAAAAGCAACTGAAAAGCAAGCGAGAGGGACTAACGCGAAGCTTGTGCGAAGGCACGGATTTTTTTTAAGTTCAACTAAAAAAATTACTTTCATTTCCTGGATTTAGTATTTGAAATTAACATTGTTGCAAAATCCTTAACTCATCATTGAATTAAAAAGTTAACATCCTCATTTACAATAGTAATTCCGATCAGTATTGGAACCGGTACATAATTATTAATCTGCCTCGAATTATAGCTTTTGCAACGGTCTTTTCTTACTTTTAACCATCTAATTCCATATTCTTATTAAATTTGATTACTTAATTTGTAATTAATGAGATTGTTCATCCTTTTGTTAGTGCTCGGTAGTGGAAATTTCATTTCTGCTCAAACCCTCTCGAACATTGATTTTTTTGCGGAAGGAAAAAAAGTGGTGATTACCTACGATTTATCCGATTGCGAGCCAGGAGAATTTTACGATGTAATGTTGAATTTTGTGGAACAAAGCACACTAAAAGTGACCGTGCCAAAAACCATTTCCGGTGACATTAAAAAGTTAACCTGTGGTTCAAAACGTATTTTATGGGACATTGGCGCAGATGTAAGCACACTTTCTGGGAGGTTTTACCCTGAAATGGAAGTGATGAAAACGAATAAAAGTTCCATTTACAAAAGAAATTCAGTTGAAATTGAGTTTGTTGATGTTCCTGCGGGAATATTTACGATGGGAAGCCCAAGTAACGAAGCTGATAGAGAATCTGACGAAAAACAACACAACGTTACCTTATCTGCATTTAAGATGAGTAAGAATGAAATTACGTTTGCACAGTACGATGCTTTTTGTGACGCTACTGGTAGAAGCAAGCCAGGTGATGAAGGTTGGGGGAGAGGAAATCGACCAGTTATTAACGTAAGTTGGAATGACGGGAAAGCCTTTGCGGATTGGATGGGTTGTCGATTGCCAACGGAAGCAGAATGGGAGTACGCATGTAGGGCAGGAACAACAACACCGTTTAACACAGGTAGTAATTTAATTACGAGCCATACAAATTATGATGGTAATAATCCCTACAACAGCAATCCAAAAGGTACTTATTTAAGTAAAACACAACCCGTAGGAAATTATCCTTCAAATGCATGGGGTTTGAACGACATGCATGGCAATGTGAGGGAATGGTGCAGTGATTGGTACGGTGATTATGGAATAGGTAGTCAAACGAATCCAACCGGACCTAGTTCGGGGTCTAGTCGCGTGAATCGTGGCGGTGGCTGGCTCAGCTTTGCGCGGTATTGTCGCTCTTCGGATCGCTCCGGCAGCAACCCGTCGAATAGTGGCCACGCTTTAGGCTTCCGCCTTGTTGCCCCTTAGTTTTTTTAGCAATTAGCTAAAAGGTATTAGTGGGTTCTGTTTCTTTTGAAAGGGAAGCAACAGTAAATTAAAACAAAGAAAAATTTCATTTTTTGGATTTAGATTTTGAAATCATAATTTAGTAATGAAAACCAAACTGAATTCAATAAAAAAATGTATTTTTAAAATTCTGAATTAAAAACAACCTTTTTTGAAGAAGATAGCAGTAGGTATTTTTGCAAGCTGTTTATAAATAGATGTTTAATTATGAGGGTATTTGTAGGTGTAATTTTATTTCTTGGATGTTCGTTGACGAGTTTTGCTCAAAGTGTGCGAAATGTAGATTTTAGTGTGCGAAATAATAAGTTGTTCATCACGTATGATTTAATGAATTGTCCACGAAACGTATTGTATGACGTGAGTGTAACGATTACGGATCGCCAAAGCGGAAAAATTTATCCCTATTCGATTTCTGGAGACGTATACAAGGTTGATTGCGGATCTGGTAAAGAAATAGTGTGGGATGTACTAAAAGACAATGTTGAATTAAAATCAGAAATAAAAGTTGGAATAAAAGTTGAAAAAGAATACTCAACAGTTGTTACAAAAGGTCCTTCGAATGTGTTTTGGTCGATGTTATTGCCTGGAACAGGTAGTTTAATTGTTGCAGACGAACCTTCTGTTTTATCCTTGGTGGCGATGGGGGGGTATTTATACGGTGCCTATAAAGCGATTTCATTGAAGGTTGAAGCAGATAATTATTATAAAAACTATACATTGGCAACAGATCAAATTGAAATGAATACGCAATACGAATTGGCATCAAGAACGATGGATACAGCTAAGATTTACATGGGATTAGCAGGAGCAATTTGGACGGTAGATGTGTTGTATACCTTGTTTAAAGGGATTAGTAACCGAAGAAAACAATTGCGTTATTTGTCTGAATTTGATCGTAGAAACAATTTTTATGTAACTGCAACACCAGCTGTTTTTAAAGTTGGTTGGGTACACAAATTTTAATTTAAAATTCGTATCTTTAATAGGATACTATTTTAGGAGATTTTTAAGAGAATATATAAACTACTACTTTATTATAAATTTTAAAATAAATCAATATGAAAAGATTCTTTTTTCTTTTAACGCTTTTATCCATCATTGGAAACAGTGTTGCACAAGTTCAATCTGAAAGTGTGTACAAAAAAGTTTACATATCAAAGATTCCAAAGCCTTCAGCACCAGCTCGATTGAATGTTTCTTCTATTTCATTTAGCGATCAATTAGGTAACAATAACAAAGCCTTAGACGCAGGTGAGACAGGCGAAATGAAGTTTACAATTTCCAATAAAGGAAAAGGGGATGCCTACGGATTAACAGTTCGTTTGAAACAAGAAGAAGACGTAATTGATGGAATCTCTTACGATCGAAATGTGGATGTAGAAAAATTATTAGCGGGTGAATCCTATACGTGTGTGATTAAAGTAAAGGCAAATTCATCGATCCCTTCTTCTAAAGCAAATTTTAAAGTAGAGATTACTGAGGCAAATGGATTTGATGCAGATCCTTTTTACATCTCTTTCAATACATTTAAATTCAAGAATCCACAATTAGTGGTGGCCGATCATACGTTTACCAACAAGGACGGTGAAGGGAAAATTATTCTTGGAGAAATGGTGAATTTAAGAATCATCGTTCAAAACAAAGGACAAGGTGTAGCGAATAATGTAGTTGTTGAATTTATCAATCCAGAACATATTTTCCCAGGTAATGAGTCTGTTTTTACAATCTCAAAGCTTGAACCAAATGAGTCTAAAATTATTAGTTATGATTTCTTTGCTAATAAACAGTACCGTGACGAGAACATCCCTATTCGTGTAAAAATGGAGGAACAATTAAAAAAATATGGGGATTCAAAAGTGTTATTGGTTTCTCTCGAACAATCATTGGCAAAAACACAATTCGTGGATGTGGATGCTGTTGAACAATCCAGTGTAAAGATTACCGAGGTTTCATTGGTGTCAGATGTCGATAGAGATATACCTAGAGTGAATTCTACCAACGAAAATAGGTATGCATTGATCATCGGAAATGAGGATTATAATACGTACCAACATGGTTCGAATACAGAGGAAAATGTAGTCTATGCAAGGAATGATGCTAAGGTTTTTAAAGATTATTGCGTTCAAACACTCGGTATTCCTGAAGAAAACATTGATCATTTATCGGATGCAACAGCTGCAGTTATGGAGCAAGGAATTGACAAAATGAAGTCATTAATGAGAAATCTTGATGGTAAAATGGAATTAATTGTTTATTATGCTGGTCACGGATTACCTGATGAATCGACACGTGAAGCTTATTTGATTCCAGTAGACGTAAGTGGTTCTAGTTTGAAATCTGCGATTAAATTGAATGATATGTACACCGCGTTTTCAGAGTCGCCTGCTCAGCGTGTAACGATATTTTTAGATGCATGTTTCAGTGGTGGTGCTCGTGATAAATCTCTTATTGCAGGTAATCGTGGACTTAAAATTAAGCCAAAAGATTTTTATTTAAGAGGAAATACAGTAGTGTTTGCCGCAAGTAGTGGCGATCAAAGTTCGATGCCTTACAAAGAAAAAATGCACGGAATGTTTACGTATTTTTTATTAAAGAAATTAAAAGAAACGAAAGGTGAAGTTTCTTATAAAGAGTTGAGCGATTATTTGAAATTAAGTGTAAGTGTTGAGGCTTTAAAGAAAAAAAATAAAGAACAAAATCCACAAGTTCAAGCAAGCGAAGAGATGAACTCAGACTGGGAAAAATGGCTGTTTTCTGTAAATTAAATTATTTTTCAAACCCGTATTGAATGAAGTTATTTGTTGTTATTGCTGTTTTATTGACTACAGGGTTTGTTCAGTCTCAAAACACGTTGTCTGATTTAGAAAAAGAATTCGAAGCGTTTAAACAATCTTCAAACAAAGAATTTGATGATTTTATTGCTAAAAACAATGCTGAGTTTGCTGCGTTTCTTAAGAAAAACTGGGAACAATACGATGTAGAGAAACCATTGATTCCAGTATTGAAACCAAAACCAATTACACTGCCTAAAGCTCCAGTTGAAAAAACACCTCAGTTGGATTCAACAATTATAGTTCGTCCAAAAATAGTAGTTCCATTAGACAATCGTTCATCTGATTTAGACAAGGAAGACAACTTGCCTCAGCAAGAAGAAAATGAAACACCGATAGATCAGCCAATAACAGGTCGTGCTATTGAATTTACTTTTTATGGCGTAGAGCAAACTATTAACATTGATACAGCAACCATTGTAAAATGTGAAGAAGCCACAGAATTGGCTGTAAGTAAATACTGGAGTAAACTATCCTCTACCAATTATAAAAGTGTTTACAATCAATTGATTCTTACTAAGGAGAAGTATCAATTGAATGATTGGGGTATTTATGATTATACGAAGAAAGTCTCTGAAAACGTGTATTCAGATTTAAATTCCCAGATAGCATTTCAATTTTTTTATTTAACACAGTTGGGATACGATGTAAAGGTAGCAAGAGCGGGTTCATCCCTGTTGTTGTTAGTGAATTTTCTACATCAAATTTATCGTATTTCGTATCTAACGATTGAAGGTAAAAAGTATTTCATCATGACAAATGATCAGAATCAATCCATTTATACATTCAAAGAAAAATTTTCTACAGCTACAAAAAAAATGGATTTAACAGTTCAAAATTCGTTGAATTTTTCATCAACGAATGCTACACGAAAGTTAGCCATTAATGCTACAGAAAGTGCTGTTCAAATAAATTATCCGTTTGATAACATTCAGTTTTTTAGTCAAATGCCTCAAACAGATTTTTCAGTTTATTTTAACTCTACAATTTCTGATCCTACATTAAAATCGTTAAAAAAATCACTTGAACCATATTTAGTGGGGAAAAGTGAACAAGAGAAAGTACAGTTTTTATTAACTTTTGTACAGACAAGTTTTGAGTATAAAACAGATCAGGAACAATTTGGTAAAGAAAAATATTTTATGACAGATGAAATAATCCATTATCCTTTTGCTGATTGTGAGGACCGTTCCTTCTTTTTTGCGCAATTGGTAAGAACGTTTGTTGGGTTAGAGGTAATTGGTTTGAGCTATCCTCAGCATGTTGCCACAGCTGTAAAATTTAATCATCCTGTAAACGGTGATGCAATTTTAGTCAATCAAACGAAATACATTGTGTGCGATCCAACATATATCGGCGCATCGATAGGAATGTGTATGCCAGAGTTTCAACGAGTATCACCAACAGTCATTCAAGTTAGAAAGTAATTCAAGTATCGTTATTACTTAACTTTTCCTTTGTTTTTTAAGGAGACACTAGAAGTTTTTCTCAATAAATCGGCTTTACTTTTCGGACGAAGGAATGGATTCCAGCTAAAACCTGGAATAAATTGTTCTTCTTTATTGATGCCATTCATAGGATACATTAAACCATCAGCTTGATCGATGTAAATAACTTTTTTAAACTGATTGCTGTCAATGTGAACTTTTATTTCGCTTGCATACAAGCGATTCATCCCTTTGCGTTGAATTTCAATGAGACTATCTTTTTTTAATGATTCTTCAGGGAAATAGATTGTCTGTGCATTTCCTTGAACATGAATTTGTTTTAGATTATTCAAGGTGTCAAAATAAGCAATCATTTTTTTTCCAGCGATTTGGTTGTAATAATTCCCAGTGTCAACTTCCATGATGGCGTTCGAATTTGGAGCAATTGTAGCATACTTTAGGATCGTATCTTTTAAATACAAACGAATGGTATCTCCTTTTAATTCAGTGTTTTTATTCCAAAGAATAGGTTTCTTTAAAAGTTCAATTTCATTGATTGTTTTTTTAGTGAAGATCAAACTGTCGCAAACTCCTTGTGTTTTGTGGCTATAAATACGGGTATTATGGTAGGCTTTTACTTTGTTGATTTGGTCTGTGCTGTCGGTAAATGTGAAAAGTGTATCGGCGTGAATGTGTAACGTATCGTCTTTCAATTGATAGGAGAAAATAGCATTTCCAGTTAGGTAATTTTTGTTTTCAATTTTAGATTGTGAGAATCGATTTCCAGTAAATGATATTCCTTTTTTCTTTTCAGTATACGTAATATTCCCTTTACCAAAAGCGGACTTGTTTTTCGGGTTGTAATACAAAGTATCTCCAAAAATGTGTTGTTTTGGTTTTATGATTTTTGCATTTCCTTCTAGTAAAGCTTCTTCAGTGTTGGTGTAGAACCAACCTCTGTTACAGAATAGTTCTGTACTGTCGGTTTGGTAGACACTTGTTTTTGTAAGAAAGGTTACTTTTTTCTTTGCTGAATTGTACTTCAGTGAGTCAGTGAACATTTTAGTGGTCACCCCATGAAATTCGACATTCTTTGCAACGGTGATGTTTTTAGTTTTTGGGTAAAAATAGCCGCGTAAGCTAGTTAAATATTCTTTGTTTGTATTGTTTTCAATTTTACCGAAATTTCTATAAATGGCTATTTCTAATCTTGAATCGTAATCGAGACTGTCGGTTGTTATTTTGTAGACGTTGTCTCTTATTTTTACATTTCCCCATAATTTAGCTATGCGCGTATTTCCATTATAGTGCAGTGAATCACAATATAAATTTAGGGTGTCGTGTTTGTTTAAATGAACATGACCATACGCTTTGATAAGTTGTTTTGAATCAAAATAGGAAGCAGAATCACAGTAAATAATGTTGGATTGGTAGTTGATGTTAATTTTACCAATTAACCGATGTTCTCCAGTTTCTTTGAAATAAATTAATTTTTCAGCTCCGGGCTTTAGTTCCATTAAATTGTTTTGCCCCTTCAATACAGTTGATAAAATAACAAAAAAAGCGCTTAAAAAAAGCGCTAGTTGTTTGTTATGTAACGTGTATTTCACGAATTATTTTTGATTGTTTAGGGTTTGTTTTCTATCCGGACCAACAGATACAACAGTGATAGGAACTTCTAAAGCTTTTTCTAAGTAAGTTACGTAGTTTTTAAGTGCTAGTGGTGCATTATCGTAGCTGTCTAGTTCAGTTAAGTCACAATTCCAACCTTCTAACTCTTCGTAAATTGGTTCAATTTCTAAATTAGTGATGTCATAAGGAAGGTATTCTACCAATTCACCATTAATTTTGTAGTGTGTACACACTTTTATTTTTTCAAACACACTTAAAACATCTGCTTTCATCATTGAAAGTTCTGTAACACCATTGATCATTACCGCATATTTTAATGCAGGTAAGTCAACCCAACCACATCTTCTTGGTCTTCCTGTCGTAGAGCCAAATTCATTTCCTTCTTTACGGATATTTTCACCATCTTGATCATGCAATTCGGTAGGAAAGGGACCACTACCTACACGTGTACAATAGGCTTTAAAAATTCCGATAACATTTCCAATTTTTGTTGGAGCTACCCCTAAACCTGTACAAGTACCTGCAGTTACAGTATTTGAAGACGTTACAAAAGGATAAGTACCGAAATCGATGTCTAACATCGTACCTTGAGCACCTTCAGCAAGAATCTTTTTACCTTCTTTTAACGCATTGTTTAAGTAGATTTCACTGTCGATACAGGTAAATTTCTTTAACAATTCGATTCCTTCAAAAAACGGAGCTTCCAATTCTTCAAGGTTGTATGTAAAGTCAGGTGTATGTTTTAAAATTCCTTTATGTTTTTCTACCATTGCTGCATACTTCTCATTAAAGTTTGGAGCAAAAATATCACCCACACGGATTCCATTTCTTCCAGTTTTATCCATATAAGTTGGTCCGATACCTTTCAATGTTGAACCAATTTTATTGGTTCCTTTAGAAGCTTCAGAAGCCGCATCCAATAATCGATGTGTTGGTAAAATTAGGTGCGCTTTTTTAGAAATGATTAAATTGTTAAATATGTCCATGTTGAATGGTGCTAATTTCTCAATTTCTTTTTGAAAAACAACAGGGTCAATAACCACACCGTTACCAATCAGATTTTTTACG
>Ga0247722_10000659_pt1 | contig 20411 bp, 24 predicted proteins | sample MSEWelMarce3H_FC_FD_189094 | JGI IMG/M metagenome (GOLD analysis project Ga0247722, IMG submission 189094) | Subsurface sediment microbial communities from gas well in West Virginia, United States - MSEEL Well Study Marcellus 3H_FC | ecosystem: Environmental > Terrestrial > Deep subsurface >... | reverse complement strand
ATACCCATCCGTATCTGGATCAGGAATATGTGTCTGCTCAAACATCTGATTGAATGCATTCAAATCAAGATTCTTTGCATTGAGTCGTACTGGTTCTGTGTGTTGCCAGGCCTGTGATTCATTTGTACGATTTCCCTCTAGTACAGTGGGTGCCTCTACAACACCAGGTGCCCTCTCGCGTCCACCTTGAACACGTAGTAAAATATCGGACAGGTATGCATATGCACGAGTAACTGCCTCGAACTGCTCTTCGGATCCACCTTTATCAGGATGTGAGCGGACTGCCATACGTTTGTACGCCTTTTTGAGTGCCTCGGGCGTAAGTGCAACCTCCTCTTGAATGCCGAGAACCTCTAAACAACTGGCAAAGTAAGTGACTGCTTTGCGCTCACGACTAATAGTCATCTGTTGCCACACAGGCCCATCGGATGCAGAATTCCTGTAGGAACTGATTTGCATTTGGAGTTGTGGAGGGGGTGCCATAGAGCGTGGAACTTGAATTGAGTTTGTTGCACCTGATCCACTGCCCGTCATAGGAGGAGCAATCTGCTGACGGGGTGCGGGTGCACGACCTGCCCCACCTGTCACAAGGGTGGTTGACCCCTCTCCAGGCAATGGCCGAGGTGTATGACCGGACTGTACTGCACTCACGTATCCGAGCAAATAGCTGTATAATCCTGCACGTTTAGAAGATGCGATAAATTCGTGACCTGCCATACAGGTCTGAATCATCTGCGCACGTGTTGCAGGATTTTGAATATGTAATATATTGGAATAAATGCGAACGTGTGCGGGATCAAATGCCTCTGTTGATATATTTGCACCCATTGCACCAAAGTCTATTCTAACAAAAGAAGCAAATCATATTCTTTTATCGCAGGGGGGGTAGCAAGCTACCCCCTCGCCCCCCTTTTTTCGTGGTTGGGGGTAACTTCGTTTCCACGAAAGCAAGCTTTCGTTAGACCCCATACCCCCTTCCTTCACATCCATACCCCCTTCCTTCACGTCAGCAATACCTTCACCTGCGCGATAGACGGTACAGGAATTTCAGCCTCGCATTCCCAGAAAAACCGTTTCCCAACTGTACTGAATCCAAATTCGCGTGGAAAGAGCCACGGCGCCCGTACAAGGAGTTGCCGTTCACGAGGCGCGTGTGCAAGCAGATGCCAGCTATCAGGTGGCAGTACAAGACAGAGCTGTTCCACAGGCTGAATATCCTCTGCGCGAACATCCACTGTTCCAGTAAATACAGGTGCTCCACCACTACGTAGCTTACAAAGAATGTCGCTCCATAGCGGTGGCATTCCTACAGGATAGCACCAATTGAAGCACACTGTATCCATCTTCCCAGTATAATATGCCCAAATCCACTGCATACCATAGAGATAGTCGGCACATAGTTGATCCACCTCTTTTCCACCGAGCCACGCATTGCAGTAACGACTGTGCCAATCATCAACAAAAAAGTTGTCTCCTTCATTCATCAGAATCGTCTCTTCTTTGCAGAAAAGAGGCCAGTTCTCATCGCCAATAACACACGTAGGTACAACACCTGACGCTAAACTCAGCTTTTTATTTACAAACCTGCGCATACGCCATTCTTCATTCTTTGCAAGCCAGGCAAGTAGCGCCTCCACTCCATCCCACGCAATGCTCCCATCATCGCAAATTAGACGGACAGGCAGTTGTTGCAGACATTCCAGCAAACTCGTATGTCCATCATCTCGCATTTTGAAACTCAGTGAGGATGGCAAAAAGTCATTGCCAAGAACTGACATTGCAAATGCATAATCCTCAATGCGCATACCCTCACCAATCTGTGTTTGAATATAGTCGCGCAGAATATTCATAGACAGCCAGCAATATTGTTCATCACCTGGCTCTCCACGTTGACCCATCTCCATCTCTTCGCGAAAGAGCCAGCACGGATGCTCTCCCGCATTCAACAGCGACAGTACAATCAAATCTGCATCAAGACCATACACCGCATAGGAGCCATTGTACTCCCCTGTACGCCACTGTTGCATAATTTTGTGCTCACCCTCGCCAGGTTCATCACTGGAACTGAGAATGTAGCGCATAGAATCCGTGCTCTTTTTAGTGCAGAATCCCTCGAGTACCTTACGCAGTGATGTCATAAATTGTGTGCCAGGTGTGATAGAATTCGTATCCCACTGATCCGTCTCAGCCCTGTCCGCGAGCCAGGCTGATTTGAAACGGCGCAGACGTTGCTGGCGCATTTTTGCCATTGGAACAACACCGTCTACTGCGATGTAGACACCCTGCATAGGACGAACTTCGTGTACAATTTTCGCAAGATAGGCCTGAATCTCCGCTAGAAATGCCTTTTCCCATTCACGAAGTGCATCGCTCGATGCCGTGTTCCCAGGATATGCAGGCATTGAGGGACGACGAAGACAATGATAAATCATACAATTAAAATCCATCCATAGCCAATCAATTGACCCTGGATGGCTTTTCCGTGAGAGCCCATTGACACTGTCAAGCAGGCGTTTGTAATACGATGGAATACCCATTGTAGTATAAAAATAAGCTAATAATTATATGTGCAAAATCCTTAGATTCCTCCTGCAGTTTATTTATTGGTACGACGTGTATTTCTCTTGTTATTTGGTGCACTTGGATCATTATTATTTCCGAGTGTTGTTGCCAGTGTGCCTGAATTACACCGTCTCTGTAAATCAATGAGTGCACGAGTGCTTTCTGCTGCAGCCGTACGACTTCTAATAATTTCATCACGCATTTCAATTTCACGACGTGCTGATACTGCAAGTAGATGGTGTGCCTCTTCAAGCTGTGAACTAACGCGCGCCAATTTTTCTATACAGTCTGCATTTGCCTCTTTATTATATGTATTTCCATTACCAGTACCACCGCCACCACCGTCGCCATTTTCTGCAGATACTTCCAATAATGGTAAAAGTGCATGTATCTTTCTAATTTTTGCTCTATCACCTTTTGTGTGAATAGATTTGCCATTATCTATTTTTCGTGTAAGACGCTTTTCTGTTTTACGAAGATACGCAATATTTTTTAATCTAGTTGTTTCATTTCTTTTGTAAATACCAGAGCGGAGCTTGTCTTCAATATCATGATATGATATAATGCTGCGTATGCTCGGAGAAGTACTTAATATCCTCTCTACATGCGTAGGTTTAGGCGCGTTTCTTTTTTTGTCCGCCATTTATATTATGTATGTATAAATTAATCCTCTACATACTAAATGCCCTCTTACGTCGTACAATCGTAGAAGGCTGTTTTGCGGTTCGATACGTAGTTAGAATATTGGGCTCATAGGACATAACTGGAATAGAGATACCCGTGTAATAGGGCTGACCTGTATTGCATTCTGCCAATTGCAAATTATGAGAGAGGCGAATAATACGCATTTCCTGTGAAAGATTCGTCGCATACAGTTTATCCATCATTACCAGCATCCATACGAGAATAACGAGTGAGAATGATACAAAGGTAACTTCAGTGCTATCAACGTTGAGCATTTTACACGTAATACCCACACTACCTACAAACACCTCTATCAAATTTTCAGCAGTATTAATAAGGAAATGGCGTCACCAGTCCCACAAATGCAACAACAATCTGGACAGTCGGCACTCGTCAATTCAATCAAAACAGTGCTTGCAGGCGGTATGAGTACAATACAGGAACTCCAGCGTCTGTTCCCTGACTCGGTACTGTTCGGCTCACTGATACTTTATATGATTACGCTTTCTGCCCCATATGGCATTCTCTCAATATTTATGGTACTCACTATCACAGCACATTGGATTATATCATTTTTAATTGAAAAGATATATGGTAAAATAAGCACTGGTTCTTCCGGCAATTCCGCATATATTGAATCGTGTACACCAGGATTCCGAGTGGCTCGTAAGGAAATTGACAGAATTCTGCGCAATCGCGCATACCCGTCCCTCTCTATTATGTCGCTCGTCTCGCTTGCCACGTATATGATAAGCAGTATGGCACAATTCTCAGATACACTTGATTCGCTGGGTCCCGAATGGACAGGGCGTCTCGTTTTCGGCCTGATCTTCTGTATTCTAATCCCCGTTGCAGTCATTCTGATCCGCGTCTTTGGAAAGGGCTGTGAATCAATGTCAGAGGTTGCGCTTGCAACACTCTTTGGCTCAATAGTGGGTGTGGGGCTCTTCTTTCTGCTGAAGGCACAGTTCGGCGTAGAGGGCATCAATCTTCTTGGACTGCCATATCTTGTAAATAAGACGGAACAGGGCAGTGATATATATGTGTGCGCACCTGTTGCACCTCAGGCGTAGTCAGGGGTGGGCAAAACCCACCCCTTGAACCCCTTTTGAACCATTCTTATATAAATGAGGGACAACTTGAAATATAAATTAATTATAATCTACTTTTCAAGTTATTTTAATAGACACTATTTTGCCATCCCTGGGCGTAGTTTGTGAGATCTAATTAGGGTGAATGTCAACGTCAGCGCCATCATTACTAACACTGATAGGAGATGTCAAAGCATTCTTCATAGGCGGATTTCTAAATATGCCTCTTGCACTTGTGGGCACACTGCTCATAGTCAGTCTTATGACTGCAAACTATTCAATGCTGTTTATGGCAATTGGTGTCCTGATCGGTGTACCTGCATTATGGTACATACTTAATATTCTCTCAGAATTTGCAGGGTCTACGTTCGGTGCACCAGGTCTATTTGCAATCAACAAGTCAGACATTTCTACGCTCATTGCACCATATCCTGCAAATGCAACAAACAATGGACCCGTCTATACGACAGCAGGTATGTGGGCAGGAATGATGATGTTTATTCTCGGTTATCTGCTAAATAATGCAGTAGACCTGTACAAGTATGAATCAAAATACCCTGTAATTGCATCCGAGTCAACAAAGAAACTACTCGAAGAGGGCACATCCAATCGTAAATCACAGGCTGTAATTAGTATTGCAATTATTGTGATCTTTATAGTAACAATTGTTGTATACAGACTCGCAAATAAACTTGACCCTATCCTAAGTGGTCTCATTGGAATGATCATATTTGGCAGTGCGGGAGCGTCATGGTACAGCACACTCTCTGCAAATACGGAGGGTCGTCTATCGGATGTCTTCGGTATTGCAAATCGGATTCTGAAACCGATGGCGATGCAGGACGAGCCACTCGCCTGTCTCCCACAGGGTCAGGCACAGCGTTAAAACTCGTGCCTAATCATAAAATTTGCGCATATTATTGATAATTGTAGTAAATCGCCCCATCATATCTTGCCGAATAATCCGTAAATATGCTGCGCGTGCCATATGTGATAGAACCATTTTACAGTCTGCATCAAGTGTACTTGGCACATATGACGCATAAATAAATGGAATTGCCTCCAGGGAAAGAATAGTGTTCTGTCCTTTCCGTGTACGTATATTATTATGAAGAGTCCAGAGCCACGTGCGAACAGCAACACGTCTGGGCTCACCCCCATCTATCGCAAATGCATCGGTATATGGATTTGTACTTTTATATCCGCTGTAATGTGATTGACACGATGAACAGGGCATAGATTCACTCAACACACCGAGAAGTGCCATCCAGAGTTCATATTCGTGTTGATGTCCTCCTGTTGACCCACGTTTTCCCACCCTTTCTGCAAATGTATGAAGAATTCTCCAAAGAGCTGGCCCCCATTCTGTAATATTCGGCGCCTCCATAGAACTATAGTAAAATCCTAAAAAATTGATGTTATGGACACGCGCGTGTGAACCGGTACTCATCAAGCAAACAATGGCAGAATATCAAGTTCCGCGTATCCTATGGGAGACACTGGAGAGTGTTCTTCTCGCACAAGGGCGCGCATTTGTGAAAGATGTTGCAAAACGTCTCGAGGTCAATGAAAAGGAATTGCTCCGCCAAGTTATGCCATCCTCTAAAATCAGCGTCTATTTGCACGATACACAGACGGAAGATATGCAATGTCACGCATATGTTCAGACGGGGTCGGTCACACATCATTGTAGACGCCCTGTTACGATCGGATCCGAGTTCTGTTTCCTCCATTTTCGGGAAAGGCTTCAGGTCTTTGAGCCTTCGGAATCATCGCACGTGATTCAACTTGCTAACTCTCCTGACCGCCCACCACTCTGGAAACGCCCTGATGGGTCAGTTATTAATGCAGAGGGTGCTGTTGTGGGAGAATATGATACAGAAAATAATATTCTCACCCTATTTCGGACGGATTAAATAATCTTTGCTAATTAGTACTATATTTTACTGAAAACCACACAAGAATGCCAAGAATACAAATACCAATAAGAGTGAACAACAGTTTCATTGCGAACGACCATTTTTTACCCTGCTCATCTGTGCAAATGCGTTTTTGTGGCGGATGTGCAACAGTGAGGGCGTGTAGCCAGGGAAGACTGCATCGCGGACAAACGGCGTGAATGGATGAGCGAAGGGCGCTCTGCAGACATTCCTGATGGACAGGGAGAACACATCCACAGGGACACATCATATGTTGCGCAGATTGATATGATCCTGCAACTTTGCAGAACGAACAGATATCATACACCTGGTCAATTCCAATACTCACGTAATTATTGGAAGACATAGTGTGGGTACGTGTGCTCTGCTATAAAATAAATGATCAATTTTCCTATGAAACCCTCCCTGGTTAATGAGTACTACGTCTAGTCCTGCGACGTCTGCGCGAAATGCGACTGTTTTGTGAGGTACGGTTTCGTCTAGAGCGAACAGGTTGTGGTCTTTCGCCGAATATTTTAGGCGATCCATCTTCATTGATTAGAATTATAACATCTGTATCGTTTCGTATGACAACTGCTGTATCCTTAGGATATGTATATTTAAGATTATCTCCTATTTTAAATGTAAATGCTTGACGAAGTTTACCATGTTTATAACCACTATGGAGATTATTTTGGCGCGTTGGCATAAATACAATATCACGTGGTTTCAAACGTAAATTACGTAATATGCGAAGTATTGCATCTGTACAAAATGTATCATTATATTCCGTAGTATTTGGTATAAGAGACCTACAATACTGCTCTTTCAGTATATGTATAAAATATGTTGTTTCTTCGCTAAATGTAACCCCATACGACATACCATTATTAGGCATTTTCTATTTAGCACTAACAAAATAATAGAGTGATTTTAATATATTGTTTACACAGCCTCAAATATCTACAACAAACTCACGCCGAACAGGTCGAAGATGCTGTTCCATATTTGCACATTTCCACACAGGTAGTCGCTCAATCTCCGTATATGTAGCGCACCTGCCGAATACACTGTGCATACCCGACTCTGTCCCCCACGCGCCAAGAATACTCGCACCTGTTGGTAACCAGCACCGTGCCCAACGCGAACCTGATACTCCAACTTCATCGGGACGCAACGTTCCTGTACCGTGCGACTTTTTCTGATCAGCGAGCGACCATTCATCAGGAATGTCGTCAGGAAAGTATGTGGAATAGAATGTCTCCTTCGCATCATCGGACACCCACACTCGTGTGGCAACATTAAGTCCAGCACTTTTCATAGTGTCCCACCAGAATCCAGCGCCATCGTTACATACACTGGACTCGAAGGAATAGAGACGGCGAAGATTTGTTTCTGATTTCTGAATATTCCAACGGGGACCATATCCACAGATGGAACTGACAGGGATAGCTACAGAACGACGTGCCCTCCTCCCTTTCAGTGTATCCCATTGACCAATCTGTGCGTCAAGTTCCTTCGATACAGCATACCATTTGATAGTTGCATCTGCACGTCTACCGTGTAGAAGGCTCACAAAGGCTACTGCACCGCATAGCCAGATTGGTTCATTCTTTGACAATTCACGGAGCATCTGAATGCAATCGCGGTAGCGTCCCTCGTGGAATTCCGCGAGTAGATCCCATACACGACCATACCCTATGTCCTGTGCCGCCCACCACGCACTGCGAACACGACATTGGCATACAGCCCGCTGAAAGTAAGCTTCCATAGTATTGGCACCTGCATCACCAGTAACACGATCAACTGGTTCAGACTGCTGGGCAAGAACTGCAAATGGCGTAACATCACGATCAGGGCATAGAATGAGATTGATACCGAGTTCTTGGCCTGTCACATCTTCACCGCGCCACGACACAAGGGCTCGAGTAAGCCATGATGGATGATTCGCACCGATATAGAGCAACCACGTCCCAACCGTTGCACGGAATGCGTCATATGACATATTGGAATCAGTTAGTTCCTGCATCCAAAATGCCATTTCAAGTGTGCGCCCCTGTAGAATAGTATATTGCAACGCGCCGATAACTTCATCGGATTCGTAGAAATGACGAGTTAGCATTTGGAGCGTAATGGACTCACTTCTCCGTGGCAATATCAATTTTTGCACCGTCAGCATTCTCTTCAGGAATGCTAGTCATTTGTGGAGATGGTGGCGAGGGCGGTAATTCAGGAGAGACAATATCATTTGTTGTTCCTACGCCAAAATCACCATTTGTTGCCAAAAGGCGCTCAGTAATTGCACTTGCGTCTAACGTAAACTGCTTGGATGGCGGTAATGTAGATACACTTGGTTGTAGCGATGGACGTGGAATAAGTGGTGGTTGTATAGTATTACCTGATGCATCAGGTACAAGAGTATTCCCTGATGCATCTTTGAGTGCAGTTATACTTGCCCTTCTTCCTGCACGAATCATTGCACCCAAGAGTGCTTGGACAGGTTGTGGTGCATCTTTGAATTGCTGTGTCATCGCATAAAATCGGTCAATATCATCTGAAAATGTGGGTGGATAAAGCTCTTTTGTAGATGATGGTGCCACAGTTGTATCGACTGCGCCCGTCCCAGAGACAGCACCAGAGACAGTACCTGCACCCGTGCTTGCACCAGTACCTGTACCTGCACCTGCACCCGCATTCTGAATATTCCGTGCCTGAATACTCGCCGTCTGATTCGCTTCATCATTCTTATAGTACTCTTCTTCAATCTGGCGCATTCGAATCTTCTCCACATTATGGCAAAAGAAGACGAGCTGATTTTTGTGTGTTGGCGCGACCCTGTATTGTAAAAGACCGCCTGCATACCGCCCCGTGAGTTGAATATACTGCCATCCCTCACTTCGCAACCTCTCACGTGTTGTATGAAGAAAGAAGTATTTCTTATCAACCTTATACAATACGATAATTCCGTTGAACATTGTTACAAGTAGAGATAGACTCCATGTCAGCCAGTAGATATTTGCCTGCATATTTGACATCGGAATAAAATTAATATCATTACTTGTGTATTGTACAGAGAGTAGTGCAGGAACAATGAGTGAACCAACCGTGATAATTAGATGGCCCATGTGATAGAGGACAGAATAACGCGTACACCGCGACGAAAACTCCTCGAGAATATGAATGAAACGTAGACGAATTGCGTCACGCTGGACATCATCCAAATCAGTCAAACGTGAGAAATGCTGGACGAGACGTGCAGACTCGTTATTTCCTGTGATTAATCGGCAGACTTTTCGTACATTACACATTGTACAATCGTAACCTTCTACACTGTACTCTTTAGGATCTATATGGTTTAGACCCCTGTAAAATTTGACAGAATCAGCCTCTCATAGCAAACCGTCGCCCAACAAACCAAGAGAATGCTCCAATTTGCAAGCAAACTATTCGTTGAGACGCGCTACCCGTCACTCTCCTTTCATCATCTACTTCGTCCAGGTACAGCGCCCATTCTCTGTCTACTTGGTGATATCTGCTCACCGTATTCACACAAAGGTAAGGAATTTCTGTCGTGGTGCTCACAGAACTGGGATCACGTTCTCTGGGTACCAGGATATTATGAAATTCACTATATGCATTCTGCGCAACATCAGGCATCAATGGAAGAACGAATCGCAAATGTATCAGCATCTGTGAAACAGTATTCGAATATTACAATGATGACAAATACGTCCTGGACACACCCCTCTATCAAAAACACTGTTCTTCTCGGCACGCCACTCTATACGCGATTTATGAAAATCGGCGATAAATATATTGGAATGAATAATACGATTGTTGAACGAAATATGAGATGGCTTGCGTCCCACATTGCAGAAGCAGAGGATATGGATGAGAATGCGATTGTTCTATCGTATTCACCGCCGTCTCAGCAGATTCTAATGGGGGATGATGTGGATGCGAAGAATCCAACCATAGATATGTCACATTTAGTTGCAAAGAAGCCAGTGCGTCTATGGATGATGGGGGATACGATGTATTGTTATCGTTCGGTTGAGAACTGGCGTCGTGGAAAACGCCCCTTTGATTACCCGTGCGTTCTCGTATCCAACACTCTACAGAATGTTCTTGCATCAGGAACGGCATATATGCCAAATGCAAATATACTCGTCTAATTACTCTTCTCCTCAATCATTGGGCGAATATTGCTATGAAAGTATTCATCAAAATACTCAATTGATTTCAAGAAGTTTGCGCGCGGGAAGAATGCAATAGACCGTTTTGAACGAATGAACTGAATTGCCTCAGTCGTATGGCACTTCGCGTGACAAATCAGAAACATAGCCACCGCACATGCCGACCGTTGCATCCCTGCCATACAATGTATGAGAATACGATCACCATTTTTGTAATGTTGCATAATTGTGTACACTGTCTGAGGGGACCAATGTGCCATATTGCGAATCTCAGCCTCTTCTAGATTATCATCTACAGGAATACGATACTGTTTAGGAGCGTGTCCAGAAAATGGGATGTCTTTCGTACAGTTAATGACGACATTGATTTGATGAGTGCGAAAAAAAGTTTCGTCTGCGGCGGCATGGGCATTTCCGAGCCACAAACGTGGAATAATTTCGTTTGCAGGTTGTGCGTGAACACGTGGGTCCATATCTACATAGATGTGTATATCCAACCCATTTAGACCGATGCGGATTTAAAATGAGTGTTTTGGGCTAGGGCGGCCAACGGGTAGGTCTAGATCAACTCCGCACGTCGTATCATTCTATAAAATGCCACCACATACTCTATCTTAAATATAAGTCGATCAAATCCTGCAGCGACCCACACAAAGACCCTTGCGCACATAGACTAACAGTCAGAGATTTAAAGATGTTAGGGAATAGGCGCATCGATGATGTCCAAACTTAAATTGATAAATATCCAGAACCTAGTATATATGCTCATTTAAAATCAGCACGGGTCTAAACGCCCGCATACACCGTCCATGCACATCGCATGCGACATATCGGACATTTATCTAACGCAAGAGCGCCCTCGGAACAGGCGTGTCCGCATTGTGCAACGGCAACAGACGTAAGAGATGTAATAGGTTCCAATGTAATTGGACATACATCATTGGATTCTTTTGCAAATGCAATGGCAGCCTTTGCCATACGTGATGTCAATGGTTGCACGACAACCGCATCACGTCCCTGAACAAACGCTACGTTATACCAATATCCAGGATCACCGATTGCAGAAATACAATACTGTTGTGTAGCGCCGAATAGGCGCTCAATTGATTCAGTATATGCGCTAAATGGAATATTCTCTACGTATATAGAACGTGCAAATCCCCACGATTTAGATGCATAGAACCGAAACATTAGCTCTGGATGGGGAGACCTGTTCCGCGCATCACGCATTCCAACATCAATTGCATTATGAACTTGCTCTCGCAACTCCGCGATGATTTCACCGTAATTATATACAGTAGTCTTGCGAAACCAGGACATTTTCCTGAATGAGTGCATGTATTTCCCATGCATTTCCATGCTCAAATTTCCCCGCCCCTACAATAGGTACACGCATGCAAGCACGGTGTCAATGCATGTCTGGATGTAAATTACCTCCAGAAAATGGTAAATCATTTTGTAAAAAACACGCAACACAGTGCCCTATTCGTTCACCCCTGTCAGGATGGGAACCTTTCTATGAGCCCCATGTGTATAACAAAACACGGCGTATGCGCGAATCCCACAATTGTTTTGCATACGCATTTAATCATAAGGAACTTCCGCCAGAGAATGAATGCAATGAGAAACAGTGCACAACACCGTTTCATCAGCCAGGACGTCGCGCGGGATTTCCACGCTGGAATGAAATTCAAGGAAAACGATGCCCCGACCTTCTTGCGCGTCTATTCGCAGAGGTTCCTGGACTCTCCAAAACGACATTCACCCGTCGCTGTCCGAAAGGCACGAGCAAAATTGCATATGTTGTAGATCCACAGGAAGACTACCATTTTTACAGACAGGACAGAGATGGATTGTGGTCACATAAACCAGGTGCAACACCTGTCAAGCGTACAGATGCGACTGGACGCTTGATTTATAACCCTGATCTTGCATCACGTAATTACACCGATAAAGGGGGCAGATTGAACTACAAATACTTCTGTGGATATCTCTGTGCCCCCCGCACAAAAGAGCTACATTTTAAACGTGGCGGCAAACATCGTAGAACACGTCGCCAAAAGCACAAACACTAATGTCAGCGTGAACGCCAACACTAACGCCCTTTCCGCGCATCCAGCCATTTCCGTCCATATGTCCGAATAATATAATTGTCTGCGTCCAGTCGCGCCAAAGCCTGAACACAATCAATCCGTTTCGTAGGATTGCACTGAAGCATATCCCGCAGAACAGGGAGTAATCTGTGTTTATATGTCTGATACTCGCCCCTTGCAAATGTAGGCCACCGCAAATTATCTATAAGTAACATTACCATATTCATTCCAACAGCCCACGTGTCCACAGTATGCCAATACGTCTGAAACCATTTTACAATATTACCTGTCTGTACGGACTTACTGTGCCTGACATAATACTGGAGTTCATTTCGCATATCATCCTTGGTTATACCCAGCAGACTCTGTACTTTCACTAAACTTTTGCGTAACTGAAGGAATTTCTCAATTGCATCAAACCCGTCTTTTCCCTGTGCAACTGCATTAATAATACACGAATCAGGCGGTTCTTGGAACAGGTCGTATCCAATCCCGTGAAGGAGTTCGGTCTGGTCAACAAGCGGTCTCCGAATATCAATGGATAGATTAAAATCAATAATACGAGGAACACCTGCAGAATCTACTAGAATATTACCCTGATGCAGATCACGATGCACTATACCAAACATCTGTAGCATTGCACATCCCTCAAGAAAATGTACAAGAAATGAATATACGGCATCTCCATCCCTGTCCATTCGCAGATAAGCGTGCGACAGAGGCATTCCACCGAATGGCATACGAAGCAGACGGAATTGCTGAATTGGATTACCGTCAATCACATCACACATACGTAGCTGTTGCTCTGACTGCTGTGCCTCGGGTGCAGGTGTGCAGGTGGATACAGGGACGATAAAATAGTTCTTCCATAATGGAATACGACGGACGTGTTGTGCAACAGTGTATTCAATGAGAGCATTATCAGGGTCCATCAGTTTATCAATAAAACGAATTCCTGAACCAGACTCTTCATCGGTTGCTCGCTGTTCCGACCCAGGCGCACAGGTTAATGTGGGTAGAAAGACGCATCCATATCCGCCTTGATCATACAGTTTCCCCCCGGTTTGTTTCATATCTGACATCATAATGGTCAGTACCCTCTGACAAGTGTTTATGAATAAATTGCGAAAAATCAAACATAGGAACAAGCAGGGATGATCCAGCTTCTGCTCTGGATAGGTGTTGTTCTTTTACTCATAATTGCGTGTATTGAACTTTTCTACCCTACTGCGATTACAGAGGGTTTTGAAGGACTCGTTGGACTCGGAGATAGTCCATTCTGGGCAAAATTTGTCCCGCGTCGCGGAGACGTAGGGTCGTATGCAGAGGAGAAGGGCTATGTCCGCGATGACCGCTACTTCAATGGCTATGCAGACATTCAGCGTCTCGGGTCAAAACAGGATTATTGTCGTATGGTTGCAAAAGAATCTGACCCAACGGACACTTTTTTTGCGTGTGCACTCGGTGGAACAGATGGTCTCTCGTCTCTCCAATTCAGAACACCCTCTGCGAAACAGGGGTTTATTCTGTCCCGTGATGACTATATGCGGAGGTTGGAAAGTGGTCGTGACGGATACTGTCGGATTGTAAAGGCTGGCGAGGGCTCATTTGAAGTCAGATGTAATACGGCAAATGACACTGAGTTTAGTAAAAAGACGATAATGGATGCGAATCCACCACCCGATATTCAGACTCTTCTACTTTTCTATGAGGGCGTAATCATATGGCTACGTCTCCGCGATGACATGGTAGATTATGCGAAAAACATACAGCTCTATAAGGCCGGTTCCATCACAATGGAGGAAATGCCTCCGATTCCGCGCCTAATCCCAGAGGCTCGTACACTGGAATTCAACGGTATAGATCAGTATCTGCGAATTGGTGATAACAGGGATATGGAACTTGGCGATAAGGTTGAACTCAGATATATGCGCGCCGTCTGTTTCTGGGTCTATTTTGACGAATTCACAAATAATGCGCACATTTTTGATTTTGGAAATGGTGCGGGTAAAGACAATGTCTGGTGCGGAATTATTGGACGTGGCAATGAGGGCACCACCGCAAAATCGATTCGCGAGAGGATATGTGCAGGAGACGAAACAACTGTGCCTGAGGCGCCGTCGGGTGCCCAACCTGTCCAAATCGTATCTCCGCAAACCTTGATGAAGACAACGGCTGCCAATGTGAATGAATACAAATGTCCGAAGGCAGAAGCCTATGGTCGTATTATGTCACCTGTGCAACCACAGTCCTCTGCACCAGGAGTTTCTACAAATGCAGACCTTGTCTATGAAATCTGGGACCATCAGCAACGTAAATTCCGTATGCAAGTGAAAAATGCCATCTCTCTGAGACAATGGGTTCATATTACAATTACTGCGAAAACGGCGGATGCACTGCGCCCTGATATTGAAGTGTATGTGAATGGGGAGCTTGCGTTATTGGAGCCTGCTGGATGGTTGCCACAGTCCAATACAACGACACACAATTACATAGGCAAGTCCAATTGGTCATCTGTGACGAGCCTGTATGAGAACGCGGACGAACTCTTCAAGGGCAAACTCTTTGATTTCCGTTGCTATCGCACACCGCTCTCGGAAAAAAAGATAACGGAAATTGTGAAATGGGGAAAGCCAATGTTGGGTTTAGAGGCGCCCACAACAACTACCGTATAGGCAGGGGTGGGCAAAAACCCACCCCCGTACCCCCTCCTTGACCATTCTCATATAACTAAGGGACAATCTGAAATATAAAATTATATAAACCTACTTTTCAAGATAATTATATAAACTTATTTTGCCCATCCCTGTTGTATAGGGCGCGACTCCAAAATAACCTCTGTATACTCTGGACCAGGCCGATGTGACGCAATTTCAAAGAACCATTTCCGATCATTCAGAGTAAGGACAAAGTATCGGTCACGACACGGAGTTTTTGCTAGATATGTGCGCAAGAGGGTGCGCATTTTGCTCCTCTCTACTGCACCTTTTACATAAGGCCCAAGGAACTTCCAAACAGTTTCAAACCGACAATCGGATAATACGATGATCGGTTTGGAACCAATTACAACAGATGGTGAAATATCAAGACGGGTACACGATGCGCCCATTTTGCTTGGATGTGTACTTCACACCCGCCTCACAATATTTTCAATTTTAACTGCGCCCACTTGCAAGCCACGCTTGAAACTTATCAATGGCCTGCTGACGCATCTCATCACCTGACCCCTTGTGCAGAGTAATAAGCCACGAGTCAAAATCGGCAGCCCCCGCCATCTGCTGGAATTCCCCATGCGTTTTGAGCTCATTCTGGAATTCCACAACTTTGCATCGCGCAGGAAGTGCCCACAGTTTTGGCCACGTGTTATTAAGTTTTTCGCCCCCAAAGAATACGCACATCTCCTTGCCTACAAGACGTCTGTACGCATCAAGACCCGATGCATTAATATCCATAACATCTACACTCCATCCCTCACCCAGGCTCGCGCGAATACCATCCACAACCGCATCCGTAAATGGAGAAATACGCTCATCTTCCGTACGATTTACCAGTACAACACACGTCTTCGGCACAATCACATCTGACCACCCTACAAAATGGCTACGTAGTGCTTGAATATCATCGCGACTGATTTCATATACAGATGGCATATACCCGACAATACGGTCACTAAAGATAGACGTTGATGGTGTGACAAGAATCGCATTCATAGGTTGAGAAAGACCACGTTGGAATGATTCAATAACACCCTGTGCATATGGAGGGGCCAGGAAATGTCCTTGCATATTGGTAGTGGCACCCACTTGAAATGCACGAGACAGATAATAGAGCAGATAATTATCAATTAGATTGAACGTAGACGTCTGTTGTACAGGGACTGCATAATACAGTGGCACATGCGTCTTCGTGCTTGCAGGATCAATAGACAGCGATATATTCGCTTCCTTTGCAAAATCCTGTAGGGACTTTCCTACATACGTATCGCGCGTCGTATACACAATCCCAGCAATAGTTGCCATTGCATGCGACCATGAGTAGACAGGGCGCACAGGCTGTACGCGATGCTCCACACCGTGTTCCCATACAAACCGTCCGTGGCGCCCAATCATCGTACACCAAGTGACACCATTTGCAGGAGTAGGACAGCGAATCTGTACACTATATTCTTGGCCCTTACCCTTATCTACAACATCCCTACACTGTTCCACAAGATTCGTGTCGTAAATCTGCGTATTGTACGGATATACATAGTACGGTGACATAATAATGTCACGGCGATTGTAATCACGCACAGCTGACGTATGGATATGGAGCGTCTGAATTGTATCGGCTGGATTGATAATCATAAAACGGTTCGCAAGCATATCTGCCGTGAAACGATTATCACATCCTGCGCGACCGAGCTGATAATCAAACCGCCCATAGTCGAGCGTAGAAGCCCGTGCCCGTGCGTGAATAGAATCAGAGAGGACAATCCACGTATCCTGTGAATCACAGTACGGGCCGAAAATGACAGGTGCAGTGCCCCTCTCATCCGTGTCCCAACGTAGCAGTGCGAGCATTTTATCATTCATATCAAGATCAAACACGTGTTTAATCGTATCATTTAGATAAATATCAGCATTCATATATGCAACAACTGTGTTTGGTGCAACGTGCTCTACAGTTCCACGCAGAAGGTCAGTATACGTGAGACGCGTCCCAATAATATATTGGCGAATCTTCTCACGACCACTGAATGATGCCCATTCACGCGAGAGATCCGTCTCCGTGAGAAGTACAATCGTATCCACGAGGGGATTGCTACAATTATTCATCAGACACTTACGGATCTCACGTGCCCGCTTTGCATTCCCGTGTACAAAGTACTGGGTCATCACACAGAGTGACGGAGGTACACAGTCCTTGTCCTCCTTCCAGCGAACATTGTTTACGGTGAGCGAATTCTTGCGTGCATCACTGCCATTCCAATACGCAATATGACGGAAGAGAAATACAGTAGCAATACAAGCCACTGCATCTTCGAGAGAGCCATCCCACTCGTGGAGCAGGTGCGGATAAATAGCAAACATTCCGTTCATCCGAACAAACTGGAATCCAATCGTCTGCCACTCATTTGTAGGCATTACACTAAGCACGTCGTCGGTAATGAAGAAAATAATATTGTCCTTTGGAATTGCCTTTAGAATAGGTACATCCTCTGCCGTAATTGTGCGAAGAACGATATAACGTACATTTGCAATGGTCTGCCACTTCTGATAATCCTCAATTGATGTTACGAGACCCTGCCACCGTTTCCAGGTCGTTGCACTGGACACATCCTGGTCACGTAGCCAGAGCAGTGTTTTCCCATCCCTGTACGCTTTCGTATGCAGACGGATTACTTTGGGAGGGGTTACCGTTGACTGTTGTGTAGTTGCAACTGACATTTCTCTAGATGTAGAATCGCAGAGGAATGTTTAAATTCTTTTTTATAATGCACATGTTAAGTAGAGAAATGTCAGGTTGCTGTGATTCCAGTTCTGTATGTGTTCGTCCACAAACACTATGTCCTCCACCACCTCAGCAGACATACCCCTATAATGTGCCGTACACGGGCACGGAAACACCGCTCAGATCGAACTGGATTGTGAGTCAAACAGATACGAGTATGAACCCTGCCCCATTTACCACAAATCCGAACTGGCCATTGAATACGGGTGCAGATACAAATCAGATACGTACAAACACACAGGCAAAGACTGTGTTCAATAATGTGAATCTTCGCAAGCAGAATGGCACACTTTTTGGAACAGGTATGCCCGTATTCAGAACACAGCACGAGAAGATACTCTATATTCAGGCACAGTATTCACAGCCTCTCGGCTACCCAGGCGATAGCAATGTTCCAAAGAAGGGAATTAATACCTTATTCTCATAAACCCTCTCCCCGTCCGAAAAGTTTCCCTCGCTCTTTAAATAGAGAATGTCAACGTGTGAATGTACGAATGCAAATCAGGTTGCGCCTTTGGTAGTCTGTCCCATCCCACCTCTACAGAATTTTCAGTACAATACACCGAATACAGCAACAGAAGAGGTTGCTCTGCGTTCAATCTGGCTTGCAAATCAGGCAAATCCGACACTGAATACTGAGCAATTCACAACAAATCCCACTGTACCATACAATACGGGTGCAGATATAAGTGAACTGCGTGAAAATAAACAGGCCACCGCAATATTTAATACAATTAACCAGCGCAAACAGTCTGGTACACTGATTGGAACGGGTTGCCCTATATTCAGAACACAGCAGGAAAAAATACGTTATATTCAGGCCCAATATACACAGCCAACCGGCTTTCCAGGTGATGGCAGTCGCGTTAAATTAGGTATTAGTACGCTGTTCTCGTGATGCGATGCGTTCAACGTGGCGCCTGTACTGTGTGAGAACCGAGACCATACACTCGAAGTCAGTGCGTGAAATACGAAGTATTTTAGGGCTTGGTGGCAGACTTTCCAGCAGACTTTCGGGAGCGACTTTGCTTTGGAGGCTTGTAGAGCTCACGGATCTTTCCACGCTCAGTGGGAACAAGATGGGTTCGCCATGACATAATTCGTTCCTCGGTGACCTCCCGCCAATCAGTGTGAAGCTGGAGGGTGTTATCCGAAGGGCTAATGGATCCGATGGGGATAGGAGGCGATCCTCCTGCGAGAGGTTCGTATGTGTAGACGACGCGGGACTCATCAACGAGGAATGGGATCCCTTGGATGTTGACATGTTCGTACTTTGGCATTCGGTGCGCGTACCGATACAGACCCTGGACCTGAACCTATCAAATTTTCCACCCGAAAAATTGATAGATTTTAATACAATTACCCGATGCCACCCTCACTCACACCCAGCATAATGAATATTTTCGCCCTGCACCCCAATCCAAGAAAGTGTGCTCGATGGCACGTAGATAAACACGTTGTGAAAATGCTCCTAGAAACGTGTCAGCTCCTGTACACTGCACACTGGGTACTTGCATATGGTGAACTACTGGCATGTCGTTCACCACAGGCACTTTCGCGCGCACAGAAACTCCTCGCACCACCCGTGTCTCTAGTATGTGCCCCTCGTGCAAAGTCCACGGGACAGGTGTATCGTCCGTGTCACGTGAGTCATCCATGTGCCGTTTGGACGCGCGAGACGTATGGAAACTACAGATGGCTTGCACGACTAGGAAAAGAGTTGGCGCGTGAATTTCGGCACAGGTTTGGTCACGAACATTCGTGTGAGGAACACGTGCGATGGTTGTACAGTAATCCGCCACCGACCATTCTACGATTTCCTCGTCGTGGATTTGCTGTAGCGATGGATGATCAGTATAAAATTTGTGGAGATCCAATTCGGTGTTATAGGCATTATTACAAGACGTCAAAGGCTGAACGAGGACTCATTAAATATACGGGACGACATGTGCCACATTGGCTTTAGAGTTTTACTGTTCCTCAAATTGTAAAATTATTTCTTTTTAGTAGAGATGTCTAGTGTTGAACAAAACATTAATTCAAATAAAGATTTGCAGAGATATTTAAAATATAACACGGCACTTGAATTTATAACACGTGCACAACTGAATATTCTTGGAAATGATATTAATAACTACTTACTTAATAATAATTTAATTGACCCATCGTTATTATTACATATAGTATCATCTGTTAAAAATCATCAGAACAGGCTAATGATCAGGGATGGGCAAAACCCACCCCTTGAACCCCTTTTGAACCATTTTCAAATAACTAAGGGACAACTTGAAATATAAATTTATTATAATCTACTTTTCAAGTTATTTGAATAGATCCTATTTGCCCATCCCTGGTTAAGAGTTCATTCAGGTC
>Ga0247722_10000658_pt1 | contig 20434 bp, 24 predicted proteins | sample MSEWelMarce3H_FC_FD_189094 | JGI IMG/M metagenome (GOLD analysis project Ga0247722, IMG submission 189094) | Subsurface sediment microbial communities from gas well in West Virginia, United States - MSEEL Well Study Marcellus 3H_FC | ecosystem: Environmental > Terrestrial > Deep subsurface >... | reverse complement strand
GTATTGGTCTTGGTAATGGTAAAGTAGGCGATCTCTGCACTAAAATTAAAAAGAAACCTGCTATTCTTAAAAACTGGCTTCAATGTGAAATGCTTATCATTGACGAAATCTCCATGATGTCCATTGAACTCTTTGAAAAATTAGATGAAATTGGTCAAACCTTGCGCAGGTCATCAAAGCCATTTGGTGGTATCCAATTAGTACTTGTTGGCGACTTCTTCCAGCTTCCCCCTATCAATAAAAATAAAGAAGATGTAATGCAATTTGTATTTGAATCCGAAAGATGGTCGCGTATTATTCATACTACATTTGAACTCAAAAGTATTCAAAGACAAAAAGACCCCATCTTCCAAGATATCCTAAATGCAGCACGTTATGGTAAAATTACAGAACAACATATTAATAAACTCAAAGAGCGTGAAGGACTTGATTGGAAGACCCATAAAATTAAACCCACACTTCTATTCAGTCGTCGTGTTGACGTTGATACAGTTAATGAATCTAACCTAAAAGCCCTTACTGGTGAACGTCATACTTACACAGCAAAAACAGTTAAAGATGAAAAAGCTCCTCCAGCACTCTCAACTAAATCACCAGAAGTGGAAGTCCTAATTGAAATATATGATAAAAATGCACCATATCAGAAAGACCTAGTATTATCGGTAGGTGCACAGGTAATGCTAGTTCATAATTTAGATATTGAACTTGGACTTGTAAATGGTTCACGTGGTGTTGTTGTTTCGTTTTCAAAAGATGATGCAGCACTTCCTGTTGTAGAATTCATAAATGGTAATCGTGTTGTAATTGAACCTCATACATGGCTGATTGATTCTCTTGATTGTCTTGTTGGTCGTCAACAAGTTCCTTTACGTCTAGCATATGCATTGTCAATCCACAAATCACAAGGTGCTACTCTTGATTGTGCCCTAATTGATATTGGTGAAAGTACTTTTGAATATGGTCAGGCTTATGTAGCATTGTCACGTGTACGCGATTTTAATAGTCTATATATTTGGTCAATTAATTCGCGTGCATTCAAAGTACATCCAAAGGTGCTGAAATTTTATGAAGGGATTTAGCAACTGATAGTTGACAGCACCTAACAGAATTTACAGCCAATAATACCAGTTTTTGCACAGCGTTGTATGACGGGAGGACCTGGAGAACGAATCATTTTTTGACAGCATTCTCCTTTGACAGCTTCAAGTTGCTTACAGATGCTGTCCCATACTTGAATAAAATTACCCGCTCCAACTGTCAATCCAAGTACTTGTGATAAATTCTTATTCAACCATGCAGGTATCTGTGACGACTTTCCTATCCTAATCGCCTTTGCTGTTAAATAATTCCAATTCTCGGATTCACGTGGGTCGGGTAGAAGAGGCATTCCCAAAGCTTTATCCATCATATGCACCAAAATATGAATAAGCCCTAATAGTCTTCCTCCATCTGCAGAAAACCAATCAAAAATTCTAAATTCTAAACCATGATTCTTATGTTTATTAAAGTTAATATCAACTCCTACTTTATTAAGAGCAGTATAAGCACTATTAGCATGAAAGCCATTATACCACGATTTAGGATGAACGCCACTAACATCTATCTGTAAAATTTTACCCGTAGGCATTTCACATGTATCATAAAAACCAATACCAATATAACGTGAAAGAGCTCCGCGTAATGAACCTGCAGCAAAACGCATATCACCTCCATCAGAAAATACATCAGGAGTACCATATACTGCTATCATAAATGGTTCAAGCCATTGGAAATAACGAGCAATCTTCTGGTGTCTCAAAACAAAATCCTTCATATTCTTAATATTTCCTGCTGAATCAAGTTGTGTAGGTGCTGTTAGGTTAATATGATAAGTACCATTATTGAATATTGCAAGATTACCTGGATTTGATGCCATAATAGCAAGTCCATAGTTTTTACGCATCCAACATAAAGGAAAATCTATTTCAGCTTTCTTAAAAGAATCATTCAAAGCCTTTTCAATTAGGTTACTGGTCTCTAAAAGTTCATCCACAGCAGCATCAGCAGTTGCCTTATAGAAATTCTGTGTCATAACTTCAATAGAATCTCCATCAAATGTGAATTTGACATCACATATATCAACAAAAACATCAGGGCGATTGCGACGAGCTACATCAAAAAATGTTTCTCCTGCAAACTTTGGATTAGGTTTGGGCTCCTTCTCGTATGTTGTCATATGATTTCCTAATGGGTCCATCTTTGTCAAAGCATGAGCATTTATTAAAAAAGGCAACTGAATTGTACCATTAATTGGATATGATTTATTGATTACATCACCCAATACACCACTTATGTATGATGTGTAGTAATTGACGGAGTAACGTTCTCTTTTTTGATTCGCCAAAAAACTAACAGGCATTATAGCAGGTGTATCAGTTTCAAAGTAGGATTCACGCTCAATTCCTACACCCCAAAATACCTCGTTCGGTTTATAATGAACCATATAGCGACGATGCTTTTCTATCGGAGGAGTTTTATTTAATAAAATTTCGTCTTCAGACATACTTGTTGGATGGGAATTCATATATATTGTACTATAATTAATTTATTTATTTATAAACATACTTTATTTCAATTAGGCATCCATAATCCTTCAATCACTACACTAGAACACACATACTACAACACTAAAAGTACTAGCAATACAAATTAAAAATGATTTCTGGACACACGTTACTATTATCACGAAACACGAAACCTGAATTTTCCCGGACGATACTAATAGTTGCACGAAATGTACTCCCAACTTATCCACAATGGTACATTAAATACTGAATCACAACAAGAGACCAAAAAACATACTACTACTGACCTATCAGCCGCCTGGGTTGAGCCAATCTTGAGACCCAGCGTAGACAGATTTGCCCTCTTTCCCATTAAACATAATAACTTATATGCTAAATACAAGCAACACGTCGCAGTCTTCTGGACTGTTGAAGAAGTTGACTTGAGTAAAGACTTGAAGGATTGGGAGAAACTTGACCAGAATAAACAGCACTTTATCAAAAATGTTCTAGGATTCTTTCACGGGTCTGATGGAATTGTAATGGAAAATCTTTCCCTGAACTTCGCAAATGAAGTACAACTCCCTGAAGCTCGCTGCTTCTATGCCATGCAAAATATGATTGAATCAATCCATAGTGAAATGTATGCACTCCTAATTGACACTTATATTGAGGACCGTGATGAGAAACTTCGTATCCAGCATGCTATTACAACAATTCCTTCTATTCAGAAAAAAGCTGCATGGGCGCAGAAATGGATTTCTACTGATGAGGAATTTGCAATCAGACTAATCGCTTTTGCCGCTGTTGAAGGCATCTTCTTCAGCGGTTCCTTCTGTGCCATCTTCTGGCTAAAAGAACAAGGTCTCATGCCTGGACTCACTACAAGTAATGAGTTTATCGCACGTGATGAAGGCCTTCACACAGAGTTTGCATGTGAACTCTATAAGGAATTAGAGCGCAAAGTTCCTGAACATACTGTTAGGGATATCATTGGTAATGCTGTTGAGATTGAAAAAGAGTTTATTACAGAGTCTCTTCCTTGTGAACTAATTGGAATGAATAGTACTTTAATGAAACAGTATATTGAGTTTGTGGCAGACCGCTTACTTGTACAGCTTGGCTATAAAAAAATGTTTTCTACAGCAAATCCGTTTGATTTTATGGAACGCATCTCACTTGAAGGAAAAGATAACTTCTTTGAGAAACGCGTGACAGCTTATGGTAAAGCTGGCGTTGGTCGTGACCGTAAAGAAATGGTCTTTTCAACTACTGATGACTTTTAGGTGCATTTTCCATAATAGCATTCTCTAGGAAAAGGTGGGAAATCAGTTAAGCCCATCATCTGAAGAGGCTGCACTATCCAGCAAACAGCATATTCCTTTAGCCAGCTATAAGCTTTTTCATCACTGCATTTTTTACAAATAGTAAAGTATATAGTTTCATATAAGTATCTAAAACCAAATGATGCATCTGCACTAAAAGGACATTCCTCCTTGCAACATATATCGTATAAATCAATCATAATAGATTTCCATCAATAGTCACCATATTCTTCAGAATCTCCTAAGTATGCTTCAAAAGCACTCTTCAAAAGCACTCTTAATAGTTTCTTTTATTTGCGTCATTATATAGTGTACAACAAAACTTTAATATGCAGAAATAACCTCTTCATAAACTCCAGTATCTTTATAAAGTACTCTAAATGAATTAACAACCGATATATATAACTCAATTACTCTATTATGAGCAATATGATATTGACTAATTGCATACCAGCGTACCCCATCTGTATCTGTAATTGGTTTTACGTGAGGAAAGAAAGTGTTTACTAACTGATTTTTTGATACTCTAAAAGTATACTCTGAACCACTTGCAACTTTAACTTTTAGGTCACGCTCATTTATATTAAAAAGTGTACTAATAATATTATGTTGTTCAATTGAATTATCATGTGGCATAATACAATCAGACATAGTAATATCCATTTATTTATGTAAATGTATATATTATTTAAATACTTAAATTTGAAATTTATTTATCATTGGCAAAGTGTACATTAAAAGAATGACGCATCCAGTTAAGAAAAATATTTGGGAAAGTTTTGAAAGAGCTCTTGTAGCCAAATCAAAAGTTTTCATCAAAGACATCGCATCTCGTTTGGAGATTGATGAAAGCTCTCTTGTAAAAGAAATCTTTAACGGAAAAAACAACATCAAAACATATCTATTTGATACATGTAATGACGACTGTTTCTGTAAAGCAGCTGTACCAATTGCGAATGGTAAGTTTGCAGCTCGGTGTCGTGCCCCTACACATTCTGGTACATCTTATTGTATTCAACATCAATACTCGCGCCCTATGATTCAGACGTGTATTGACCATGGAATTCCTACGCCACGAATGCTTTCACGTCTAAAAGAATCAGATGACTTGCCGCCTCTTTGGTTTAATGATGTTGGAACAGTGCTTGATGCATCGCTTGCGCCGAGAGGGCATTTCAATAAAGACACTAAAAAACTAATCATTGCTAAAATCACTACTCCACAAACTTCTTAATCACAATAGGCGCCATCTTCTTCTTGTCTGCATCAGTCACTTGTAAATTATTATAATCAATATTATCTATAAGATTAATTATACTATTATCTTTTTCACTCAATAAATCCACCAATTTTTTGTAATATTGCATAGGAATCCATTTATGAAACCATTCATACCAAGGAGCCCCCACTTCACATCCTAATAGTCTTAATTTGTTTCGGTCTTCATGTGACCATTCATCAGGAATATCGTCAGGGAATGCATGCTCTGTAAAATCTTCCATAGTCTCATCTGATTCCCATACATCTTCCATTCCCATCTCAATCATATATGAGCGCCAATAATGAGAATTATAAATTTGTTCATTTGTACATAGGTCAAGTGGATTAAACACTTCTTTACATTTAGATGTGTCTACAAAGTATTGGATTTGTGGAGGCAATATAGGACACTTCTTAATCCATTCACGGCCTCTTTCTGGTATGGACTGCTCTTCCATACCTTTATGAGAAACTTGAACTTCTCCTTGATCGCCAACGGCACATCCTAATAGGATTTTCATGCAGATATACTCATAAGGTTTGAAGATTTGATTATAAGGTTCAATTTCACCAAATGGCATACGAAGAGCAGCCCAACAAGCAGCAAGAGCATTTTTATTAGAAATAGCACGTTCATAGTATCCTTCAATCTGGTTTTTAGAACCAGAGCTAGGATAGGCTCCATTTTTAATGGAGGTGTATCCTTCAATACCTTTCTTTCCAGAAGAAGAGCCATTCAAAGAGCCAGGAATACTGCCATCAACTAATAGGATAATGTTGAAGAGAGGAAGACGAGGACGTTCTAAAAGGATATCTAAAACAAGACGTAAGTCTGTAAGGAAGTCAAGAGGAGGTAGACAAGCAGGTCCGCAAAGAAGCCAAGCATATCGTAACAAATCTAGAATAGCACATGAATTATATGATTCTAATAGTTCGTCATACCAGAATAAGGTATCTACCCGGCGACGTTCAACAACAGCAACAAGGAAAGCTGCTGCGATATCGCAGCCACGAAACCAATTTCGTGAAATAATAGTTGGGTCATTAAACATGAATACTTTAAATTATAGTTTACTAGAAACCGTATTTAAACAAGAAAACAAACCACAAGTCAATTTTTTTAAAGATTATCCTCACAAAGGAATAATACAATCATCTAATAACTCTCCAATGTTTCCTCATGCAAATGAAATAATTCCTCGTCTATGGCTTGGAAATAGATATGCTGCTGCAAATGAAGATGATTTCCTATTAAAACATAATATAACAACAGTATTTAATGCATCAAAAGAAATACCTTTTCATGACAGTGTTAAGACACGTTATAGAATTGCAGTAGATGATAATTTGAGACCTTCAGAAATAGCCAATATGACTAAATGGGCTCCTGAAATTGTCTATAATGTTCTAAAAGAATATAATGCAGGTAAACCAATATTAGTACATTGTGCTGCTGGTATGCAGCGGTCAGCCGCAATTGTTGCAATGTTCTTAATTGCATATAAAAATATGACAGCTGATGAAGCAATACAATATATTCACGAAAGAAGACCAATCGCATTTACACCTGCCGCCAATTTTGAAGATTCTATTCGCAACTTTGAACATTATTATAAGAATGATTTAATTCCAAAAATAAAAGGTTCTGTCATTGAAGCTTCTGAATAATACTTTTAGAACCAATATCAGTATACCATTCTCCATTAAAACCTTTGTTACCATATTCATTAGAACATATGAACATATTTTTTTCCTTAATAGTTCCTGTTCCTTGCCCATGAAACCAATAGATAGGTTCATTAATCATAGAAGAACGCAGGCAAATACTATAAGTTGGTGGAGCATAACTCAAACATACCAATGGTTCATATTGCCGTGAAATATTAGTTTGAAAGAATCCAATGTCTTCGGTAATAATACCAGTGCTTTTACCCTCAATAGGTGCACCCATAAAAGTAACACCATTATAAAAGAATATACGCTGTATCATATAGTGAATATTCTTTTTTTCCCAATGAAGCATTTCATTCATATACTTATTAGAATAGTCGTCTTTACCAATTGGTACTACAAATACTTTTTCCCATTTATGGGCAATGAATGCAATATCTTTTACATTTCCACATGACCCTAATAATGCTAATACATTTCCAGTAGGTTTAAGGTCATTTAAATTACGCATAAGTCCCGATGCATATTGAATTTTCATTATTGCGGTCTATAATAATAACACACAGCAGAAAGATCACACTAATAGTATATTTAAATAAGTCTTTAATATAGATAATGGGTCCCGAATTAGCAGCGGCTGGTTCAATGTTGGGCCAAAGTATGGCTTCATTGATACCAATCTTAATCAAAAAAGTAGATACAAATTTACTTACACAAACTATAGCACGTTTCTTATTTTATCCTCTTGTTGCAACCTTGCTTGGTGGCAAATTACCAGATTGGTCAACTCCCATACTCGCAGCAAAAGGTCTCGCTCTAGGCGGTATGAATTTAGCCCATGTAGGGTCCAGTTATTTAGCTTTTAGGGATTTGCCTGCAGGTATTGCAATGACTATATTCTATTCATATCCATTTTTCAATCTAATTGGATCAAAAATATTCTTTGGCGAATCAATACCTCTAAAAGTGATTCCCTTGTTTATCCTTGCATTCATTGGTGTCATCCTCGTTGCATTTGCCTCATCTGATGATATAGCATATACACAGGAAGGCCGTGAAGCACCAAATGCTGGTAGAGGTATTATAATGGCTTTACTTGCTGCACTAACAGAAACTGGTATATTTTTAGCAGTACGTGGTGCACCATCAATGGGTGGTTTTGATAATATAAATTATATGTATGTTGGCGGATTGCTGTTGCTGTTAGCTGGTATATTTATATTTGGAAAGCAGGGTGAGGTAGATACAAAAGAAACATCATGGTTGCAACTTGGTGGATTTAATTCTATTATCGGGCTTGGTGGAACTACTCTATTATTTTTAACAAACCATTTCTTGCCGACACATATTTATTCTCTTGTTTCATTTATTGGGTTAGCGACATCATATATATTTGGATTAATATTTGCACAAGAAAAACCGTCAATTAGTGCATTGACTGGAACTGGGTTGCTGTTGGCTGCCGTTGCTGGATTAAATTTTATTTGATTCATAAAACTGTAGACGAGCTGCGCGAACTTCTGCTGCTGTTTTTAGTTGTGGTTGCTCTGGCTGTTGCTGTTGATGTTGCTCTGGCTGTTGATGTTGCTCTGGCTGTTGTTGTTGCTCTGGCTGTTGCTGCAAAGGCTGCATCATATCACTAATAGTATTTCCTTCACCCCAATTATGTTTTTTATTCCACAACATTTCTGGTATAGTTTGCTGTACTTCTTCCTCTCTAGTTAATGCATCCCCAAGTCCTGAAATAATTTCATTCATAATACTATCATCTTCATCTATGGGTATAGGTGTATCAGCACGAGTACGGGCACAAGCAAGAGGCGCAACTTCTGATGGAATAATAGGTTCACCAATGTCAATTGCTACTTCTCCACCAAGTTTACAAATAGGCGCCGGTTCAATCTTATCAATATGCACTAAATGTTCTTCGTCAAATATATTAAGCCTAATAGTAATACCTTCTTGTAATACATAATACTTATCAAGTTCTTGCTGTAGAATATCAGCTAAATCATATGCGAAAAGGGAATCATTGTATGGTCTAATAGTAATTTTTGTAGCAAACGGGGGTTCTTCAGTTATTGCTTCAATCCATACATTTTCCTTTTCTTTATTCATAATATTCAAGTCCTCTAATATGTGTGGAGGAATATATAAACTGAATCTATCTTTATCATGTGGAGCTCCTACAGAACATACGCGAAAATCATCATTTTCATTGTAAATTTTTATAGTCATTATTCCTGCCATATTTGAAAATAATCTATTAAAATCATATGCACTTAAGTGTGCACAAACATCTGCAGGGTCATATGTCTCAAGATATATATTAGAATATACATCTCTTGATACAGTATTATCTTGGGAAGCCATTTTATGCGTAAGTTGAGTAATGTCTAGGTAATAAATAAAAATTTTTCAAATTTAAGTATAGATATGCCGTCAACAGAAATAATAATTCAATCGATATCAGGAATAACAGAATTCCAAAAGCAAATGTTAAAAGACCGTTATGTAAATATATTAAATGAATTTGCCCGTCGTTGTTTTTTTTATGCTATTATATTTCATACATTTAGATTTGTTGTAACAGTTGGCTCTCTATTAGTTCCTGCATTGCTATCAGTTGATTTCACCGGTTCAAATAGTGATAAATCATTTAGAGATTCAGTCTATTGGAGCACTTGGGCTCTCTCCGTTGCTGTTACAACATCTAATGGTATTATGACTCTCTTTAAAGTTGATAAAAAGTATTATTTTCTTCATACAACATATGAACAGTTAAGGAGTGAGGGTTGGCAGTATATGGGGCTAACAGGAAGATATAGTGGTCAGCTGACAAGACAGTTAAATGAGCCTGCATCGCATGCGAATCAGTTTATCCACTTTTGTGCAAACATTGAGAAAATTAAGATGAAACAGGTTGAAGAGGAGTACTATAAGTTAACAGACCATGCTACAAATACACCAGCAAAAGGCTCACATTCTCCTGATGGTCCTAATAGGGGTATTACAGGAGGACAGCAAAATGATGTAGTACCTAGTATAGTAGACAGCCTTTATCCACCGACACCAGACCACTATGGTTTAACAATTAAGAATATGCCGAAAGAAACAATGAATACAATGCAAGCAATTTTGGCAGCAATGCAGCCGGCATCTCAACAACAACAACAACAACAACAACAACAACAACAGCAGCAACAACAACAACAACAACAACAGCAACAACAGCAACAACAACAAGAAAAGAAAATAGCAACCGCAACAGCAACAGCATCTAGACGTAACTCAATACATACTTTACAGCCAATTTTACAGCCACCATATAATCAAATACCTAATATTATAACACAATTCAGCCAACAAATTTCACAATCACCTGCAAGTACTTCACCAACACATAGAAATACAGTAACAGAACATATTTCAACAATATCAGAAAATAATTCAATAACAGGACTTGCTCTAAATTAAATTAACAGTCTCAAATAGATATGCAGCCCCCTAACAAATTAGAAAGAAAGAAACCTTATTGTCAATGCGACCCTAATTGTTTAGGAAAGCCATTGGAAGGAAAACCGTTCTGTTCATATCATCTTAAAAAAGGATGTCCGAATAGAAGTCCCTTAACAGGAAGTGAACCGCGCTATGAACCAGATAAATATAATAAGAACCCTATTAGAACTATTCATAATTGTTTTGCATATGCATATAATATATATGAGAAGCCGCCTGCAAATGTATGTAAAGATAAAGAGGATTGCCCAATACCATATCCACAACCAGGATATTATGCAGGATACCCTAAATGGAGTCAACAAAAGAACAAATCGTGTTTTGATATGTGGGCACGTCTAAAAGGAGATAATCCAGATATAATGTTAACAGATTTTAAATCACAATGCCCTAAAGGTACATCTAAAATAGCATTTGTTGTAGACCCTAAAAGAGATTATCATTTTTACAGACAAGATAGTAATGGAAAATGGTCAGATAAGCATGGTGCAATGCCTGTGACAAATAAAGATGCTGATGGAAAACCAATTTATAATCCTGCATTAGCAAATAGAAATTATACAGATTCAAATCCCCATCTGAATTATACAGATTTTTGTGGATTTGTATGTATTGCACGTAATAAACCATTAAAGTCTAAAAGAGGTGGTGGTAAACTTATAAAGCTTACAAAGCGAACAAAGCTTCTAAAGACTAGAAAAGCAAAAAAAACAAGAAGGCATTAATGCTTAACAGGAGCTCCTTGAGCTTTCTGCACAAGTCTTGCCTTTAACCAATCACGCCCATATTTCTTAAGAATATAACTATTAGGGTTTATCATATAAAGAGCTTCAACTAAATCTACACGCTTTCTTGGATCTAATTCCAAGAGAGCACGTACAACTTGATGTATCTTATCCTTGTGAGCAGTATAATGCTGATTTGTATAGAATCCAGGGAATGCCTGTAATTTATTTATAAGACCAGCAATAATAGTACCAATACCCCATGCATCTACTTTGCTCCAATAAGTCTCCCACCATTTAGAGAAATCACGGTCAATAAAAGATTTGCTTTGATTTGTATAATCTTCCAAATCATCTAACTGGTTTTCGCGAGTCTTCTTTGTTATTGCACGTGATGCCCCTATAATTTGCTTTCCATCAACAATTTCCTGAATGACATTTTTAAAAGACTTTTTCATATAAAACATGGATTTACTGTCTTCAACTGCATTCCATAAGGAATATTCAGGAGGTTCTTGGTTATATTTAGGGTCAAATCCAAATAGGAATGTATCAATTTGATATTGTTTTTGTTTAAAAAGAGCAAGACCAAAGTCAATAAGACGAGGGATACCATTTTTATCTAAAAGTATATTACCACGATGTATATCACGATGAATGATTCCATGAAGAGTTAAAAGAGCACCAGCTTCCAACAAGTTTACTATAAAAGTATAAATATTAAAGTAAGCAGGTTTGAAGTTAAAAGATTCAATAGGTGTTCCAGCATATGTCATACGGGCTGCATGAAGGTCCTGGATACCATAGCGTTGAACAATATCACATTTAGGTACATTTTTATCTTGGAGAACATCTTTATCAAGAGAGAATTGTTTACCTTTTAGAAGTCCAAAGTAGCGCTGGTGTTCTTTTACTTTTAAATGTAAAATTTCAGAGGCAATTATTTCAGTTTCTAATCCATTTCCTTTTGCAATCTTTGTTAAATTGTTTGGATCATTTGTTAGATGAGGCTTTCTGTTTTTAGAACTTAATGGGTGATTTAATACACAACCATATGTACCTTCGCCTAATATACTACCTCCAATTAAACGTGATACAAACATACTTAATAGTATAATAGATAATTAACATGGACTGTATATGACACATGGCAAGTAAAATATGTGCCAAATCTTGTATATTTTAAACAAGCCGTAAAAGTAATGTGGTCGGCTCTTACAGTCGGTGCGATAGCACTTTTAATTGTAATTATTTGGGAACTTGCTGTTCCAGCCCGGTTAAAAGATAAAGCTATGAGTCGTATTGAAAAAGGCTTATTTGGTATCAAGGAAGGCTTTTCAAGTATGGTATCTCCTTCAGAAAGTGATGCTGGATTCCTTGGTGCTATTTTCCCAGCACGCGGTGATATCGGAGATAATATGGAAGAAAAAGGATATCAACAAGACCCTCGTTATTTTCACGGATACACCGATGTACAATCATTGAAATTGAATAAGGATTATTGTCGTATGGTTGTACCTATAAAAGCATCCACAAAGAAAGAAGATTCTTTAGAAGCATTTTTTGCATGTGCTCTTGCAGGCACAGAAGGACTTTCTAGTGTTCGTTTCAGAACCCCTTCAATTAAACAAGGGTTCCGGTGTTCACGTGATGATTATATGCGTGATATAGCAAAAGATGGACGGAATGCATATTGTTCTATTGTGAAAGTAGACTCTAATAGTTTTGAGCCTAGATGTTATAGGGCATTTGACACTGAATTTGGACAAACAAAGTATAAAGACGCTGCACCTCCAGAAAACATTAAGACATTGTTGGAGTTTTATGATGGTATATTCGGGTGGTTACGTTTGAGGGATGATATAGTTGATTATGCAAAAAATATCCATGTTACACGTGCGGGAGATATGCAGATAGATGAAGCACCTAATCCAGTTATAACACATGGGTTACATTTTAATGGAGCTAATCAGTTTTTACGTATAGGTGAGAATACAGACTTGGTATTTGAATCAAAGGTCTCTTTGCGTTTTATGCGTGCAGTATCTGTATGGGTCTATTTTGATGAATTCACTAATAATGCACGTATTTTTGATTTTGGTATGGGTGCCTCAAACAACAACATTCTATTAGGAATAATTGGTCGCGGTGATGGAACAGTTTCTAGTGGTAACTTGAATCGTGGACTGATATGTGGGGAAGAAGATAAGAAAACAATCCCTGATAGACCTTCTGGCGCTCAAAAATGCGATGAAGTATCACCACAGCAACTTATGAAGACAACTGCAGCTAATGTTGATGATTTCACATGCCCTCTTCCTTCTGTTATAGCGCGCGATTTGAGCCCTTTACAGCAGACAGCCAGCGATGGTCAAAGCTCAACAGCATCACTTATATATGAAGTATGGGAAGGACGCAGAAGAGCAATGACTATAAAAGTACCAGGAGTGATACCCGTAGCTAAATGGACACATATCGCAGTGACAGCAATGTCAGATGATGCATCAAAGCCAGATATAGGAGTATATATAAATGGAGAGCTCAAGTATGTAAAGTCTGCTGGAAGTCTGCCACAAACATCGTATACCGATAGTAATTATATAGGTAAATCTAATTGGACAAATGATACATCTCTATCTGAAAACAGGGATGAATTATTTAAAGGGTCAATGTTTGATTTTAGGATGTATAATAAGTATATACCAAAGAATAAGGTGATAAAGACATATAAATGGGGTTCACAAATGTTAGGGGAACCTTTACCTTTGCCGATTGATGCGCAATAAATCTGAATTTTTGATGAGTTCACCAGTTTCCATGTTTTTCCAAATAGAAATATTAATTGCAGTTTGGCCATATATTTTTGCAGAAGCAGAAGTACCTCCACTTACTGAACAACCTTTACATCCACATTCAGCTGTTACAATTCTATGGTTGGATTCATATTCACATTCGCAACTTTTACACCAACCAATGTTTTTATATAAAATGTAATCAGTGCCACTGATTGTATGTATTTTGTTCATGTCTAAATAATCGTATTTATTTGTTTTTAAATACGATTATTTTTGTATTCTAATAGTATAATGTCTAGAACGCCAGACAAAGACTATATATAAATTTAGGTACACATATGCTTAATCAACAACAAGAAAAATGCGATTCATATCATATTAAGACCGCATTAAATATTTGCAAGGGGGTATATATTCCAATTAGTGTTATTTCTTAAGTTTCATATTAGTTACAGCAAGAATATAAGTTTGATAATCACGTTCTTTTGTGTTTCTATACCATTCACGGAAAATATAGAAAGTTTCTTTATCAAGTGTAACAGTTTTATTAATTGGCTTTTGCGCTAGAATCGTATCCACTGTTACGTAGCTTGGCACGCGAACGGATTTTTTGTCCTTCTCTCCAGGCAAGCATTCTTTCTTCTGTTCTCTCTTTCCAGTCTGCATGCAAAGTAAATGTTCTTTGGGCTGCTTCTCCTGTGTTGTCAAGTTTTCCAATTTCAATTGGCTCTCCTCCATCTCTTTCCCAAGTATATACATTTTCTCCTTTGATATATACTGGGACTCCATTTAGAATATCTTGTTCGTATACTTTACTCATTGTAGGTACTTTCAGTTACTACAATAAGGAGATTCAAATTTATATTTTACAAAATTACTTGTATCTAAATTATATATTTAAAATTTGAAATAAATTATAATTATTATTGTTAATACACAATGAAGTCTATTATTCAACTTATCCAAACTGCGATTTATTCAGACCAGAATAAATTTCTTGGTAGATGGAACATTACATACTGTAGCTCTACCATCAATAAAAAGATTGATTTGGCCAATGAAGATCATTGTGGTACATGTTATTCCACAAAATACCATAATAATCAATATATTAATTATATGAATACAATCACCCCTATTAATACAAATAATACAATTAGATATAATAAATATATTACAATTCTTAATACTATTAGATATAATAAAAAATCTGTCAAAAACAATATAAAAAATCCTATTATGGATTTGGAGTAAATTACTCTAATCCTAAAAACTTGCGTCCAATCTTACTAGATGCAAACATACCACCTCCTGACGCAATTTGAATATAAAACACATTACTCTTTTTTGTGCAACAGAGTAAAAATCCAGATGAAATAAAAAAAATGAGTGAAGAAATCCAAAATATCATAGTAAATACATCCATTCTATTACAACAATATTTTTTAAAATAAAGCACTGTTTAATTTATTTGGTAATCCGTGACCAAATAATATCATATATATTAATACAACCGCACCAATTAAAATACTTCTGTTTTCTGCTTTTATACTAGATTGACCCATTCCATATACCATTATAAAATAAAGTACTGCCGTAATTATAATAGCATGAATTACCATCATTATACCACGCTCCATATTATATAATAATACATAATATAATTATTTTATGTTTTTCAAGTTGGAATAATAGCGGAGTTTTTATTTATAATTTTATTTCTTACTATATATACTGACGAAATAGTAAGTAATGATATATCTATTGAACTTCTCACTACCATTGGAATATCATTCTTATCATAACTGTAAAATATCCACATACATGATGAAAACATATTTAATATGCAAAATATCAATGAATATATATTTGTACTTTTTTTAGTATATAGTAAATACATAAATATAAAACGAGCAACTATAGAAATTGATGTAGCTGTATATGGAATTACTATTAGTTGTTCATTCATTACATTATATACTCTATTATTTCTTAAGTTTTTCTAAATTAAACACAATTATTGGATTTAGCTAATAGTAAATACATCTTACTTTCTTGTCTTTCTTGTCTTTCTTGTCTTTGAACCCTTATTCCTGCGACCTCCTACTTTTGCCTTATACTCATTTCGTTGATTAATTACATTCCTTGTGAATGGGTTTCTCTTTATTGACATACTATTGTAAGTGCTCTTCTTATAATATCTCCCACGCCCGAACTCTCCTTGGAAGTTAACCATTGTATTTCCATTCTCAATTGGTTCCTTTGTTATAATATTTTCGGAGTTGAGTGGGATATTACGTGAAGGAATATTTGTAGGCCCTGCATTTGAAACTTGGATTGATTTAACAGTTCCTGCTACCAAATAAATATCTGTGCGATTTTCGTAGTTATTACTATTATTATTATTACTATTACTATTACTATTACTATTCCTATTCCTATTATTATTCCCATTACCAATGCTATTATAGGAACCATTCACATAACTGTCTGTGTTTGGAGAACCTTCTTTAATAAGAATCGGATAGTTTCCATCATCATCGGGGTCAACAAGCATTTCAATTGCTATATTAATATCTTCACGACTAACTGTATCATCTACAAGACATCTGCCTTCGTAAAGGCCTGTGGAAGAATTGTAAGAAATTGATATATCTTCTAGACCTTCGCTGCTCCAGGTAATTGTGTCCTTATACCACGCTAGAATTGTTTTTGTGTAATTTTCGGCTTTTGCAGAACCTTTACCAATCAGTTTGACGGAGAATGTAAATAAAACTATATTCTTGTTTGAACCACCAACGCGGCGGCGGCGAGTATATGTCTGTTTTCTCCTATGCATATTTATATATGGGTTAGATTTTTTTTAAAGACGACTTGTATCCTAAAAGTATTTAATCAATCCTATCAATTACAACTGGCTGATTCTTTTTAGTTCTCTTCCTATCTATATCATGTATCACAACACGTTTCCTTGTTATATTATTTCCATTATTTCTATGTGCATTGTTACGTTGTGATTGTACATTTACTGCTCTCCTCTTTCTCTTCTTCTGCTCTACTTGGATTTCTCTCATATTTTTACTGTTAAATACTGGCACATATTGCTCTCTACTTTTATTTGTAGATGATTTTCTTACTATATATAAGTTCTCGTTTGCATTCACTGTTTTCCTAACAGGAGTCTTACGTTTTAATATAGTTGGTGCAGGTAGCTTTGGGATAGCTTGTCTAAATGTATAATCTTTATATAAATAAGGGCTATTTGTTATTTCTCTTCTGTATTTTTCTATTAGGGCTACTCCTGTTTTATTATTATATTTATCGGCAACAATATGTGCAGGATATCCATACATATCACGGGTATCAAGTTCTTCTTTGTCAAAATATGGTAAGAAATATTTTAAGAGTTTATTCTGTTTATTCTTCGCTGCTATATGTAACACTGTATCGCCTTTACAGTTTCTTACTTTTACACTTTCATCTGCATCTAAATATTTTCTTATGTATTCTATGTTGCCTGTTGCAACTGCTTCAAGAAATACATCCTTCTTTGATGGTTCTTTGAAGTGTCTTGCTCTTATTCTTTTTCTTTTAGTCTTTACCATTCTATTATATTATTGTAAAAGAATTCGGAGTTTGGCGATTTATTATGTGGTTATAAAAAGGCATTTAAAAAATATTGTTATATAACAGAATAATAATGGCCGATATATCTGCCAATACAGGCACTGAAAATGAAATAATAATGAATAAAGATATGATATATTATCAATTACATAGAGAAAATATAGTTGATAAAAAATTAAAAAAATATCATAATGACCCTGAAGTAATACGTAAAAGAGAAGAAAGATAAAAAAAGAGAGCAGAAAAGGAAACAGAAAAGGAAGCAGAAAAGGAACAGAAGAGACTTAAAAAAGAAAAGAAGAGACAAGAAAAACTTGCTTTGGCGATTGCAACGAGACAGAAGAAAACTCCGGTGTGAAAAAACACGTAATATTTTTCCCGGCTGCTGTGTAGAATGAACTCACGCCCCACTGACAACATTGATACTGATAATATGTCATTATATTCCGCATCAAATATTTCATCAACTATACCTTTATCTACAGTATTTACACCTATTATTAAAAAACAACAATGGAATCCAAAAGTCATGGCTAGTATTTGGGCAAAAAGAGATACATTAGATGTACAACAATTAGCTCATATAAAAGCCCTATATGATAATGCTAAACGTCATAATAGATATGATATTTCTACATTTACTTATTCACACTCAAATAAATCATCTATTTCGCGAATGGGTTATGGAAGACTTTATTCTAAAGAAAAAGGAAGTTTAGAAAAAATAGAAAAAACATTAAGACAATCTTTGTGCGCTGGTATATATTGGGATGTTGATATAGTTAATGCGCAGCCAACTATTTTATCTCAAATGGCTGAAAAAAGGGATATTAAGTTAAACTTTTTATCTTATTATGTTTCTAATAGAGAAAGTTTATTAAATCATTGTATGAAACTATATTCAATGACTCGTGATGATGTTAAAGAATGGATAATTAAATGCATGTTTGGCTCTAATATTCCTGAATTAGACTGTTTACAAAAAGAATTAAAACAACTTTCTAATCAATTACGTGGAGAATATGAAGTATTATACGAACATATTGTAAAACAAAAAGAATCTAATATAGTTGGTACTTTTCTAGCATATGTTGCTCAAACAGAAGAATGTCGCTGTTTATTATTAATGAATGATTTTTTTACAGATAAAGATAGAAGTGTTGATGTTTTATGTTATGATGGATGCATGATTCGTGTCATAGATAATGAAAAAGAATTTCCAGTTGAACTTTTACGTGAATGTGAAGAATATATTTTAAAAGTAACAGGTTATAAAATAAAATTAGATATTAAACCTTTAGTATGTTCTCCTGACTTTTCAGGAAATACTAAACTCATTCGTAAAGAAAATATTGATGATGTTTTTATGGCTAATAAGTTTATTAATCATATGAAAAATAATCTTATTCGTGATTCTAATAATGATATTATGGTATTTGATTCAGATAAAGGATTATGGTCTTCTAATATAGATGATTTAAGAGAAGCTATAATTAATGCAAATCTTATTGAAGAAACAATAGATGGCTCTGTTAATTATTCTGGATTTGTATATAAACAAGATGCTATAATTAAAATGTTACCTGCTATGCTACCCTCACTTAACTTTTGTGAAAATACAGTTGATAAGGGTATTGCCAAATTACTCCTAAAAGATGGTTTATATGATATGAAAACAAAAAGTTTTACAAATGAATATGATAGAGATATTTATTTTACTGGAAAGATTGACCGTTCTTATTCTGAAAGAAATGAAGAATTAATAAAAGAAGTAGATAAATTACTATTTCAAGACCCTTTTAAGGGAACCGAACAAGATGTTGGTGTTTATTTAAAACAATTATTAGCTAGAGGTATTGCAGGACATTATTATGATAAAACACTTATAATTGCTATTGGTGAATCTAATGCAGGTAAAGGTGTTCTTTCAATTGCTCTTGAGAAAACATTTAATAGTTATATATCGTCTTTTAATCCAAATGTATTTCATTATAATAAAAATTCCAGTCAAGATGAAGCTAAAAAACTAGCATGGGTTTATTCTATTCATAACAGTCGTATCGCTATAGGTAATGAAGCTAAACCTATAGGAGTTCTTGATAGTGGTATTATAAAATCTATTTGTTCTGGTGGTGATTTGATTCCTATACGTAAAAACTTTATGGATGAAGAAAATAAACGTAATCGTTCTACTCCTATTTTATTTTGCAATGATTTACCTCCTTTTTATCCTTTAGAAACTGCTATAACTAATAGAGTTAAAGTTATAGAATATAAATTGACTTTCGTTGAAAAGAAGGAGAATGAAGTACTAGAACAATGGGAAAGAAGAGCTAATCCTAATATTAAAAATCTATTTGATTCACAGGAATATCAAGATGCCTTCTTTTGGTGTATTATGGATTCTTATTGTGAACAACGCCCTGTTCCTCCTTCAACTTCATTAATGTCAGCAAATGAATGGGTTCCTGCTCCTAAAAAAACTTTTATTGATGCATTAAATGACGCTGGTTTTCAGATAGTTAAAGGTAATGAAGATGCATATGTTCCTTTTAGTGATATTAAGGCAGCACTAAAAGAACAAGGAGTATGTAATGGTATGTCTGACCAAGCTATTGGTCGTGAATTAAATAAACTAGGACTTAATATTGATGAAAAAAGAATTGATGGTAAAGTTACTAAAATTAGAAAATTTATTATGAAAATTTAATAATTTATTCTGTAACCGATGTAGCTGTAACCGATTTTTTAGAAAGTTATCTAGAAAAAACTAAAACTTTAACCGGCCGATAAAACTTCAAAAAATTATAAAAAACTTTTAAATAAATCAGTTACAGCTACATCGGTTACAAAGATAAATTTTAGGGTGAAGGAGGGTGAAGGGTTTCCGCAAACTTTTTGTTTCTAAAAATATTTCTACTTTCAGACTTTAGTGGAAACCCTTCACCCTCCTTCACCCTCCTTCACCC
>Ga0247722_10000657_pt1 | contig 20437 bp, 22 predicted proteins | sample MSEWelMarce3H_FC_FD_189094 | JGI IMG/M metagenome (GOLD analysis project Ga0247722, IMG submission 189094) | Subsurface sediment microbial communities from gas well in West Virginia, United States - MSEEL Well Study Marcellus 3H_FC | ecosystem: Environmental > Terrestrial > Deep subsurface >... | reverse complement strand
GTGCCGGTGATGAGCTCAAGATCCATGTTCGCGTCATCGAAGGTAACAAGAGCCGTCTTCAGGTTTTCCAAGGAATTGTCATCCGTCGTCAAGGAGATGGCGTTCGTGAGACTTTCACTATCCGTAAAGTTTCATACGGTGTTGGAGTAGAGCGCACATTCCCGGTTCACACTCCAGTTATCGAAAAAATTGAATTAGTGAAGAAGGGCGAAGTTCGTCGCGCCAAGTTGTACTACCTACGTGATCTTCGCGGTAAGGCTGCAAAGATTCGCGAAAAGCGCGATGGTATTGAAGGTTACGGCGATGGAATTCTTTCAACTCCTGTTGCTGAAGTTGTCGCTGAGCCTGTTATAGCACCTGTTGCAGAGGTAGTTGCTGAACCAGTTGCGCTCGCACAAGAAGTTGTTGCTGAGCCAGCTGAAGCTATTGCCCAAGAGGTTGTAGAGGCAGAAGAGCAAACTCCAGATGTAAAAGTAATTCCTGCATCTGACGAAGAATCTAAAGCCTAGTAACTTCATTCATTTCAATGCGAAAAAAGGGATCACTCCTTAAGGAGCTCCCAATCCTGATTGTTGTTGCATTAGTTGTCTCACTTTTTATTAAGAGTTTCCTTGTTCAGTTTTTCTATATTCCATCGGGGTCGATGGAGAACACATTACAAATCCAAGATCGAGTTGCGGTCAATAAAGTTCCATTTATCTCTGACAATATAAAGCGCGGAGATATAGTCGTATTTCGCGATCCCAATAATTGGCTTCCTGAAAACGTAGAAAACTCAAGTAACTCGCTAACTGCAAAGGCCAAGAGCCTTCTAGTCACGGTGGGAGTGCTCCCAAATCCTGCAAAGCAGTATTTGGTAAAACGAGTTGTTGGTGTTGCAGGTGATCGAGTTGTTTGTTGCACTGCAAGTGGAAAGCTCTCAATTAATGGAAAAGAAGTAACTGAGCCATACATTTATGGTGGCGATGCACCATCTGATATGAAATTTGATGTAACTGTGCCTGAAGGAAAACTATGGGTATTGGGTGATCACCGTGGGGCAAGTGCGGATTCTAGATACCATCAAGAAGACATCAATAGTGGATTTGTTCCACTAGAGCGTATTTCCGGTCGTGTAGTGGCAGTTATCTGGCCCTTCAAGAATTTAACATATGTTCCAAGAGTAGACGTCACGAAGTAGCCCTTGAAGGTTATAGAACAACTGCTAACTGCTGCAGGGATCGCTCCGATTGCTGGAGTAGATGAAGCAGGTCGAGGTGCATGTGCAGGTCCATTAGTCGTCGCATCGGTTGTTTTAAACGATCCATTTGCACCTGAATTAACTCCGGTTCGAGATTCAAAAGAGATATCAGAGAGTAAGCGAGAAATAGTCTTTGATTTGATTCAAAAGCTGGCAACATCAATTAGCGTCGTAATTGTTTCTTCAGAAGAGGTTGATGCACGTGGTGTACACGCTGCAAATTTAGATGGAATGCGTAGAGCTGTTTTGGGATTGAATATAGAGCCTGCATATGTTTTAACTGATGGATATGCCATTGAAGGCTTGGGAGTTCCCAACTTAGCGGTTTGGAAAGGCGATCAAGTTGTTGTTTCAATTAGCGCTGCTTCGATTATCGCTAAAGTTACAAGAGATCGAATAATGAGAGAGCTCGATTTAGAGTTTCCAGAGTATGGATTTGCAGGGCATAAGGGCTACATCACGGCCGGACACACACAAGCTCTAGAAAAACATGGTCCAACACCACATCATCGGACTTCATTTTCAAATATCGCTGCTCTCATCCACAAGTAATTCGATTCAGCCTTCTGGTAGCGGAGTTAATACTTATTGTTACTAACTATGAAAAATCTGATTTCTCGGGCAGCACTATTTAGCGCTATTGAAGCAGGGCATAAGTTTTGGTCGCAAGAAATCGTTGAGTTTGGCCCACTCGATGTACATGAGAAACTGATTAATGGTGGATACGGCCCAAATAAGCATGAGAAGTTAATATCGGCCCTTCAGTTAACTTCAGGTGAAAAAGTCCTCGAGACAATATCGGCCCGAGGTGTTCAGTTTTTAACACCTGGAGATTTGGATTGGCCCGAGCAATTAAAGGATCTAGCCAATCCACCAATTGCCCTAGTTGTAAAAGGTAATCCGCAGACATTAAAGACAGCATCACTTGCAATAGTTGGCACAAGAAATCCAACAAACTACGGAGCAAGAATCGCCGGCGATTTTGCGGCTGGTTTTGTTGATCGAGAGTGGGCGATTGTCAGTGGCGGGGCATACGGGATTGATTCCTATGCACATAAAGGTGCACTCATTGCTGAGGGCGTAACAATCGCAATAATTGCTTGTGGTGTAGATGTTAACTACCCAGCTGGAAACGCCAGACTCTTTTCTGAGATTTGCGAAAGTGGAGCAATTGTTAGTGAGTTCATGCCCGGTCAAAAAGCTTTACCAAATAGATTTTTAACACGTAATCGATTAATTGCCGGGCTTTCCAAAGCGACTCTGGTTGTGGAGGCAGCTTTTAGAAGTGGCTCACTACGTACAGCTCGAGAGGCGGCAGAAATTTTCAGACCCGTAATGGCTATTCCTGGTTCGATCAACTCACCAACTAGTGAGGGCTGCCATCGATTAATTGGTGAGCGCTCCGCAGAAATTGTCACATCTGTGGCAGATGCAGTGGAATTTGTTGGAATTAACTCAGGACAATCAGTGAGAGAATAGTCAGATGAGTGAATTTCGATCAGGATTTGTGGCGATAGTTGGACGTCCAAATGTTGGAAAATCCACCTTAATTAACGCACTTGTCGGAAGTAAAATTGCAATTACTTCGCACCACCCCAATACAACTCGCCTAGCAATTAGAGGCATCGTACATCGTCCCGATTATCAGGCTGTTCTTGTCGATACTCCCGGTGTTCATAAACCAAAAACTTTACTCGGATACAGACTCAATCAAGTTGTTGATCAAAGCATGGACTCTGTCGATATTGTTTTAATGTGCATTCCGGCAGATGAAACTTCTGGTGCTGGTGATGTTTTTATAGCTCAAGAGATTGCTAAACATAGTAAGGCTAAGAAATTTGCCGTGATTACAAAGACAGATTTGATTTCAAAGGAAAAATTGGCAGCTCGATTACTAGGAATTATGGAGCTTGCCAAAGGTTTTACATGGGATGAAATCATTCCTGTATCAGCGGCTATTCACGACCAAGTTGATTTACTTAATGAACTGATTGGTAAAAATCTTCCTCAAGGTCCGGCCTACTATCCAGAGGGGACAAATAGCGATCAAGCTATAGAAGCTTTGATTTGCGAACTCATTAGAGAAGCGGCGTTGCAAGATGTCAGACAGGAACTTCCTCACTCCATAGTTGTGACAATTGATGAATTTGGTGAGCGTGAAGAAAAAGGATCAAGGCCTTTCTATGATGTTCACGCAACAGTCCATGTTGAACGAGATTCACAGCGCGCAATTTTGTTGGGTCATCAAGGCTCTAGGCTCAAGGAGATCGGCATTCGAGCTAGAGCCGATATTGAACGCACACTTGGTGCCAAGATATTTCTTGGTCTACACATAAAGGTTTCTAAAGAATGGCAAAAAGATCCAAAACTTTTAGAACGTTTAGGGTTTGGCGACAATATCTGATTGGGTTTTCTTGCTAGCAAGATATGAACCAATAAGTACTAGCGGTAGCCCAATGATTAATCCGATCGTAATTGGCTCATTCAATACAATGACACCAAGTACAACTGCAACGGATGTGTTGAGATAAGTAACTAAAGAACCGCGTGCTGGACCTATTTCAACAAGAAGTTTAAAGAAGACGAGAAATGCCAGAGCTGTACAGAGCACCCCTAATGCGATTAATGAAAGAGCAGGCTTGAGCGTGACCTGCGAAGGCCATTGCGCAATAGCAAGAGGGGCCCAAAAAATTGAAGTAATTGCCATCGCTAAACCGTTGATGGCTATTCCATCGACCAGTGGCAGGTTGGTTGTCACCATGATGATTGCGTAGGAATACCCCATTGCGGCAAGAATCATCATTGCAATTGATGCTGGGTGACTGTTTCCTGAAAAACTCTCAATTCCGACAACCGCTATTAAGCCAATAAAGCCAACGACAATTCCGAACATTCTCTTAAACTGCCAGACTGTATGGTCGCCTCGCATAGAGGTGATGATCGCTGCAAATATAGGAACAGTTGAAATGAGCAATCCGGCTAATCCAGAATCGATCTTTTTCTGTGCAGTCGAAATCAAAATCCATGGACCAATCATTTCAAGGAGTGCATAAAAGGCTACAAATTTGAATCCGAGAACTGCGCCCTTGAATGTTTTTCGGTAAAGAGCAACCGGAATCAAAATTGCTGCACCAATTAAGGTTCGGCCAGCAACTATTGCAGAGGGTGGAATCTCTTCAACGGCTACTTTCATCAGTAAATATGGAATGCCCCACAAAAAACCAACAAGCAGAAAATAAAATAAGGATTTACGGCTCATTTAATATTTACAATCATTACCATTTTACTGTTTTTTCCTTAAGTGCTCGAAATTTTTCCATGACTGTTCTTGACCAACCATTGAGATTGCATCAGTAGCTTTTACATCCCCTACTTCCGAAATCGCAGCGTTTAATCCCTTCGACCAATCTATCGGATCATCTTCGGTGCCATCTTGCTGGCTGGCCCGACCCTGTCGGACTAGTGCCCCCGTAATTGAATCTCGAACAATTACCTTCAAAGATTGGGTTGAAGAGTCCACCTCGGCACGAAGTTGTCCTTTGGCCATGGGGCAAGGCTAGACTGTCCCAGTCAGTGTTGACCGCAGGTAGCAGAATTTAGCTACTTTAAAGAATAAGAATATTCATGGAGTATCAAATGCGTATTGGTGTGTTAACTGGCGGCGGAGATTGCCCCGGACTAAATGCTGTAATTCGTGCAGTAGTTCGAAAAGGCGTCAAAGAGTATGGCCACGAGTTTGTTGGTTTCCGCGATGGTTGGAAAGGACCTCTCGAAGGTCTAACCATGCCACTTAGTCTTGAGACAACACGAGGGATTTTGCCCCGCGGAGGAACAATTCTTGGTTCATCACGGACGAATCCATTTAAAATTGAAGGTGGCGTTGAACGCATTAAAGAAAACCTTGATAAAAGTGGAATTGATGCATTAATTGCAATCGGTGGCGAAGACACTCTTGGTGTAGCAACAAAGTTAGATGCCCTTGGAGTAAAGGTCATTGGTGTTCCAAAAACAATCGATAACGATCTAAACAACACTGATTACACATTTGGTTTTGATACAGCGGTAAACATCGCAGTTGAAGCAATTGATCGCTTGCACACAACTGCCGAGTCACATCACCGAGCATTAATTGTTGAAGTGATGGGTCGCCATGCAGGATGGATCGCCTTACATGCCGGCTTAGCAGGGGGAGCTTCCTGTATTTTGATTCCAGAACAAAAGTTTTCGATTGAAAAAGTCTGCGAATGGGTTGAGTCTCGATTTAAGTCTCACTACGCGCCGATTATTGTTATTGCCGAAGGTGCGATTCCTCAAGATGGAGATATGGTTACAAAGGATCAAACACTTGATTCTTTTGGTCACGTAAAGTTGTCAGGTATTGGTGACTGGCTTGCACAAGAAATCGAGACTAGAACTGGAAAAGAAGCTAGAACATCAGTTCTGGGCCACATTCAGCGTGGTGGAACACCGAGCGCATTCGACCGAGTTTTAGCTACTCGATTTGGATTACAGGCAATCACCGCCGCTCATGAGGGTGACTGGGGCAAGATGGTGGCTTTGCACGGTACAAATATCGTGCGCGTTCCATTGGCCTCTGCAACAGAGAAACTTAAGGTAGTCCCACTAGAGCTCTATAAGGAGTCTGAGATCTTCTTTGGTTAATTGCCCAGCGCAGTTAACTAACTAGTCTCTACACTTTCCCAATGAGCGCAAACTTAGAAAATCTCTTTACTCCTGGCCTTGTTGCGGCGCAACAACCTCAATGGCCAGGTGGACCAGAGGGTCCAGCGATCAAAGCTGCTGTTTCCCAACTTAAAGGGTTGCCTCCATTGGTTTTTGCTGGTGAATGTGATGATTTAAAAGCTCGAATTGCGCTAGCTGCAGAAGGAAAAGCATTTTGGCTGCAAGGCGGAGACTGCGCAGAAACTTTCGTAGCTGCTACTGCTGATTCAATTAGAAATCGTATTAAAACAATTTTACAAATGGCAGCTGTGCTGCAGTATTACTCCAGTCTTCCAGTTATCAAAGTTGGTCGTATGGCAGGGCAGTTTGCAAAGCCTCGCTCAAGTGATTTTGAAACACGAGGGGAAGTCACACTCCCTGCTTATCGCGGAGATGCGGTAAATGACATTGAATTTACGGAAGCATCTCGCACTCCGGATCCTCAACGCTTGGTTCGTGTTTATAACACTTCTGCTGCAACTCTTAACTTAGTACGCGCTTTTACTCAAGGTGGTTATGCAGATCTTCGCCAAGTTCATGAATGGAATAAGGGCTTCATCCGCGATTCTAAAGTCGGAGATCGCTATGAGCAGATGGCAAATGAAATTGGTCGCGCACTTTCCTTCATGAAATCTGCGGGAGTAGATCCAGAGAGTTTCAAGTCAGTTGATTTCTTTTCTAGTCATGAAGCATTGATCATTGAGTATGAAAAGGCATTAACGCGCATCGATTCTCGAACTGGTGATGCCTATGATGTTTCAGGGCATTTCATTTGGATAGGAGAGCGCACGCGGCAATTAGATGGCGCCCATGTTGATTTTGCTTCAAAGGTTCGAAACCCAATTGGAATTAAGTTGGGTCCAAAATCAACTGTTGACGACGCCTTGGCCCTTATCGATAAGTTGGATCCCAATCGTGAACCAGGTCGCATTACATTAATTACACGCATGGGAGCGGGAAAAATTCGTGAACTGCTACCTGCACTAGTCGATGGTGTAACAAAATCTGGGGCTAAAGTTTTATGGGTCTGCGATCCAATGCATGGAAACACATACGAAGCACCAACTGGATACAAGACTCGAAGTTTTGATGACGTTATGGATGAAGTAAAGGGATTTTTTGAAGTCCATAAAGCACTTGGTACTCATCCAGGCGGTGTTCACATTGAACTAACCGGTGATGATGTCACAGAGTGCGTTGGAGGAGGGGAAGAGATCTCACACGAAGATCTAGCATCTCGATATGAAACTGCCTGCGATCCTCGACTCAACCACTCTCAGTCCCTAGAGCTTGCATTTTTAGTTGCTGAAATGTTGCGTGATCGCTAACTTAGGTCTGTGTCCGAACTCATAACTTCCTGCAAGACGCCTATCGGGACACTCAATCTTTTGGCTGATGATCATATTTTGATCGGCGCAAATCTGAGTACTGTCTCTGCATTAAAGCCTGCTAAAGATGCAAAGAGCGTAAAGCACATACCAGTTATTTCAGATCTCATTCAAGATTATTTTGACGGAGATTTAACTGCGCTAAATGGAATCCAAGTTCGTCAAGAAGGACCACAATTTTCTCAGTCAGCATGGAAAGCGATGAGAAAGATTGCTCCTGGAAAAACTTGGACCTATTCCGATTTAGCAGCGCGCGCAGGATCTGCAGCAGCTGTTCGAGCCGCCGGTACAGCATGTGCGAATAATTCAATTATGTTGGTTGTTCCATGTCATCGAATTGTGAAAACAGGCGGCGCCTTAGGAAACTATGCATTTGGAGTTGAAAAGAAACGATGGCTTTTAAGCCACGAGGGTTTTCTTTAAGATTTCAATTGCTTGTTGGCATTGTGTGTCATCAAAATCTATGTGAGTAACAAGGCGCGCATATTTGGGACCCAATGCACTTATCAATAAGCCGGCGTCTTTACATCGAACCGCAAGTTCTGCAGCCGAAATCGAAAGTGCTGTCAAATCTATCCCAACGATATTTGTTTCAACGATGGAAGAATCGATTAAGGATGAATCGATCTTTGCAATCTCAATGGCAATCTCTTTTGCACGTCGATGATCTTCTGAAAGACGATTAATGTTGTTGTCCAAGGCATAATGAGCACCAGCTGCCAATAAACCAACTTGACGCATTCCGCCTCCGTAGCGTTTTCTCCACACACGAGCTCTAGTAACGATCTCTTTCGTAGAGATCATTATTGAGCCGATAGGTGCCCCTAGGCCTTTTGAAAAACAGACGCTGATCGTGTCGAAGTTTTTTCCATATTCAATGAGTGATGTTCCAGATGCTACATGTGCATTCCAAATTCTTGCCCCATCAAGGTGAAGGGCTACTCCTATTTCATTTGCACCTTCGCGCAGCTTTTTAATTTCTGAGATTGGCTGAACCGTTCCACCGCCAAAATTATGAGTGTTTTCGACGGCAATTGCAGTTGTTGAGACAAGATAAGGTCCACTATTTGGGCGAGCGATGTTCAGAGCATCATTTGCTATCAGGGAACCATTTTTAGAAGGAAAAGTTCGAGTTGTAATCCCACTAAAAACTGCAGCAGCACCAAGTTCGGCTCGCACAATATGACTATTAGTCTCTGCAATTAATTCTTCTCCTGGTGCCACCAACATTCGAATGGCTAGTTGGTTTGCAAGCGAACCAGTTGGGGCAAAGAGAGCGGCTTCTTTACCAAACATTTCGGCAACGCGATCCTCTAAAGAATTAACTGTTGGATCATCTCCATAAACATCATCTCCAACTGGCGCTGTGGCAATTGCATCTCTCATTCCTGCAGAGGGTCTGGTGACAGTGTCACTCCGAAGATCAATGGCCATATTGCAAGGTTACTTCTCTTCCTTCAGCACAATCAAATACATGGCTAAAAGAACCAAACTTCCTCCAAGGAGTACTTGCAGAGTCAATACTTCTCCACCGAAGATGACAGCAAACAATGCAGCAAAGACCACTTCCATAGTAAGGATTACGGCAACCTTTGTTGCGCTAATGTGAGCTTGAGACCAGGTCTGGATTATGAATGCCACGGCTGTTGCAAAAACTGCCGTAAACACAACAACGGCCCAAACTCCTGTATCTGGAGGAGGGGAATAACCTTCTGGGATGGATGCAATACCTGCCATCAATGCGCAGATAGTCAACTGAACAACTGTCATTGCATAGACATCTCGCCCGGGTGACCACTTACTAAGAGCGATGATGTGAGCAGCAAAGAAAATTGCACTCATCAGCACAAGCATCTCACCGAATCCAACTGAAAAACCCTGTACTGACAGTAAGGCCAGCCCAATTGTGGCAATGAAAATACAAAGCCAAACAAATCTACTGATTTGCTCCTTTAGTACAAATGATGCCAAAAGTGGAGTGAGTACAACATAAAGCCCCGTAATAAAACCTGTGATCGCTGCGCCAGTTCGCTCAAGACCTAAAGTTTGAAATATGTATCCGAATCCTAAAAAGATACCAGCCATGGATCCACGCAAGAGCAAATCTTTATTAAACTTCTTAATTACCTGAGGTCTAATCAAGACCATTACAACAACTGCTAATGTGAATCGAGTAAATAGGAAGTTGTTGACACTTTGTCGTTCAATGGCATCCTTCATGACTACAAATGCCAAGCCCCAAGCTGCAGCCACACCTAGAAGCGCCCAGGGAGCAAGTTTTAATTGAAGCTGATGGCGAACAGACACTATCCACGCAGTTTCTTGAGGAGTGCAACCTCTTTTTTATGGGCTGGCTCTAAGCCAGGAGTTTCCAAAATTAATGGCGCATTTGCAACCGCTGGATGTTTAAGCAGTTCTTTGAATGGATCAATTCCGATATGGCCTTCACCAATATTTTGGTGGCGATCTTTTAGTGCACCGCAGACATCCATGGAATCATTTGCATGGACAAGTTTAAATCTCTCAATTCCTGCAATTTCTACCAAAAGATCGATAGTTGCCGTCATTCCTCCTTTAGTAGCGATGTCATGTCCTGCTGCAAAAACATGACATGTATCAAGGCAGATTCCAACTTTTGGATGGTACTCAAGTGCTTTTAGATACATTTCAAGATCATCTAATTTCTTGACTAATGATTGGCCCTGTCCAGCAGTAGGTTCGAGTAATAGAAATGGTGATGAATCATCTAATGCATTAAGAATTGGCATCATGCCTTCGTGAATCTGCTTCCATGCTTGATCAACATGGGAGACATCAACTGCCGAACCTGTGTGAATGACTACCCCAAGTGCGCCAATCTCATCGGCTCTTTTTAGTGAGTAGGCCGTTGAGGCTAATGAATTTTCATAGGTTGCAACGGTTGGAGAACCTAGATTAATAAGAAATGGCGCGTGAACATATGTTTCAAGATCCATTTGCGCGGCTTTGATTTTAAAAGCTTCATCAAGTTCTGGTTTTGCTGGGGGCATTGCCCACATGCGAGGGCTTGAAGCAAAGACTTGAATAACTTCAGCGCCAATTTCTTCGGCGTACTCAATAGAACGTTTAGCCATTCCGCCAGTTGTGGGAGTGTGCGCACCAATTCGTGGCTTTTTCCCTAGCTTAGGCATTCGGCTACTGTACTTTAATCGTTACAACGCTGCCACGTTCAACTTTTGTTTTCTTAACAGGAGAGACAGAAATTACGTACTTGACCCGATTTCTTCCAGTTGAGATTACTTTTGGCTTGAGCCCAAGTGACTTTAAGAGATTCTGCGCTGCAACAGATTCCATTGCAATGATGGTTTCTGGAATAAAGGTATATCGAGGCCCCTTTGAAATGATAATGGAAACTTTTGCTCCCTTATCCAATGCGCTTCCTCCGGCAGGATTTTGTGAAATTACCGCTAGCTCTAAGACGTTTTCACTGTATGCATAGGTAGGTTCTACATCAAAACCAGCCTCGGTTAATTCATTGAGAGCTTGTTCACCACTCTTTCCTAGGTATGAGGCCAAAGTAACCTGCTCAATACCTTTGGAAACAATGATCTCAATTTGAGAATCTCGCTTCACAGATGTTCCAGATTCTGGCCGCGTTTGAATCACAAAACCTTTAGGAATTTCATCACTAAAGGTTTCATTAATCGCAAGTATCTCTAAAGGAAATTTTGAAATCGCATTCCGTGCTGCCGAAACAGTTAGCCCAGTTGTTTTAGGAATCGTGTATCGCTCGGGCCCCTTGGACACAATGAAATTGACAGTGCCATTAGCTTGCACTCTTCCGCCTCCCGCGGGATTTGATTCAATCACGCTGCCTTTGGCAATCTCTTCATCAAATCTATTTTCGATAACGGCAGCGGTTAGACCAAGAGGTTGCAAAACTGAAACTGCTTCTTCATATGTCGCACCAACAGTCGATGGAACAACTACTTGGGAACCTGGACCAACCAAACTCCACCACCCAGCAACGCCAACAGCGATCGCAAGAACTAATGCAATTTTGCGGTTTCGACGCACACGCCTGCTAGCACGCTTTTTCTTTTCTTCTTTTCGTCTCAGTTGTCGTGTAGTTTCTTTCTTTATCTCTTCAGAATTTTCTTTGTCTTTTTCCTGGTGTTCTTTTGCAGCAAAGATCTCTGACTTAGTATTTTCCTTCTTTTGCGATTTTTCACGAATGGGTTCAACAGGCAAATCTAAACCCAGCGACATTTGATTTTTCTTTGGATCTAAATTGACTTGGATTTGGGCAAGTTCATCTAAAAACTCAGAGGCTGTGCGTGGTCGATCATCCGGATTTTTTGCAGTTGCTCGTGCAATTAACTCATCAAGTTCTTGGGGAATTTCTCTGCGCTTACTGCGAAGCCGTGGAACTTCTTCATTGACGTGCATGTAAGCAATTTGTATGGGGGAGTCGGCTGTGAAAGGTTTATCACCAATTAACATCTCATAGGCAACTATTCCTGCCGCATAGACATCACTTCGAGAATCAGCGATTCCACGTTGAACTTGTTCGGGAGACAGATAAGAGACACTACCTAAGATTACGCTGGATTCAGCCGTCATGGTTGAACCAATTAGCTCGCCCCTAGCCAATCCAAAATCTGCAACTTTAACTCTGCCTTCATTTGAGATCATGATGTTTTCTGGCTTTATATCGCGATGAACAATTCCTAATGCATGTGCAGCAGATAATGCGCTCAAAATTGGAGTTAAATAGTTGATCGCATCTTTGATTTCAAACCTTCCACGTTCAGTTAAATACTCACGCAGTGTGTGGCCCTCAATGAGTTCCATTACTAAAAAGACCGCAGGCACACCATTCTGATTCCAACCTTGATCTTGTACCGCCACAATATTGGGATGAGAAAGCGCTGCGGCGGCTTTAGCTTCACGGATGAATCGTGAAACGTAAGCATCATCTTGGGCAAGATGTGAGTGCATGATTTTTACTGCAACTTTACGATCTAACCGGGTGTCTATTGCCTCATAGATTGCCGCCATCCCACCGTTGGCCACTTGACGCAGTAATTGATAGCGACCATCAATGAGTTCACCGGTCAGATCAGACATGTGGAGATTTTATGGAACCAGAGTGGTGGGGCCTCATCTGGCGCGCCCAAAGCTGCTATGAAGTAAGTTTCACATCACAGTTTTCGGCTGTTTTATCGATTTGAAAGTGTGCATCTTGATGTGTCTGCCACTTGAGCATTAAATCTCGAAGGTGGTGTCCATCTCGATCTAATACGCGCTGTAGGCCAATCTCTGCTGGGGTTTCTATCCAATAGGTCTTCGCACCCGCATCTCTGACTACTTTTTGCGCCGCACCAACACCCTCAAGTATGAGAACCTCGGTGGCAACCATCAACTCTTCTGCATCAAATTTCATGTTGGCCCAATTAAATTTTGCAAGGTAAAAATCCTTACTTGAATTATGTGCTTGCACAATATTTGAAAGCTTCACAGTGAGCTCTTCTGAAAGAGCATTTTCCCAACCGTTGTATAGATCATCCATGTGAATAACTAGAACAGTTGCCGTCAATTGATACTCACGCTCAAGCTTTGCTGCCAAGGTAGTTTTACCTGATCCGGCAGGGCCATCAATTGCTAAGAGCACGGTTCCAACGACGCCAGCCGACTACTGCAACAAATGTGAAAACAACGTAGAGCATTGCAGTAAACCAGTATCCCAAGAGCAAATACTGCGTGCTTCCTACGATATTGATGATGAGCCAAAGGAACCATGCCTCGAATTTCTCGTAGATCATTAGTATTTGGGCAAATAAACTTCCTATGAGCAAAAATGCATCTGACCAAGTTGCAGCCGCGCCGATTCCAGATAGCACAGGTGATAAAACAGCTACGGATGCAATTACTGCTAGAGCAATATAGGAACGCTTCCTTAGCGATAAAACTCCAGGTATTGCACCCTTAGGTCCCCAACCACGCCATCCATAAAAAGCCGCAACGATAAAAACTATTTGAAGTGCCGCGCTTGCAAAAAGTTCAACCTGGTAGAAAAAAACTGCATACAGAATGCTTCCAGCCGCCCACCAAGGCCATGTAATTCGTTTTCCAGTAGTTCCCAGCCAAACCCCAACCAAAGATGTGATGGCAGCTACAAATTCTAAAATTGAGACTTCATATCCCCATGCTGTAAATAAAATAGTTGACATTGTGAATTTCCTTTCCGCATCCGCATTACCGGATCGGTCTAACGGTCGGTCTGAATTTCAGACCCTCTCAGCCTTGGTGGCTCCCGTGTTCATAGAGTAGCGTTATCTCGTGCTCAAGTTCGGTTATCTTGCCATGATTGCATTCACTGTGTTTGGCTCCATTTGGCTTGAGTTTGTACTTAAAGTTAAAGTTCTTAGAAGATACAAGCAAGCGATCAAGGCAATACTGCCTATCTCTATCATCTTCATTGTTTGGGATGCTTACGCAATTGCCTCAGGGCACTGGTGGTTTGATAAAGAGCAAATCCTTGGAATTTTTGGTCCCTTTGGAATTCCACTTGAAGAATACCTATTTTTCACAGTTGTGCCACTAGCAGCGATTTTAACGATAGAAGCTGTAAGAACTGTTAAAAAACATTGGCAGGTTCACAAATGACATACACACAGTTAGCACTGTGTGCAGTGTTTATTGCTGTAACAGTTGATCTGTTTGTGATAAAAACTGCCTTACTTAAACGAAAAGTATTTTGGACATCGTATGCAATCATTGTTGGTTTTCAGCTTCTTACTAATTGGTGGCTAACATCCCGCAATATCGTGATGTATAGCCCTGATGCAATTATAGGAATTCGCATTGCCTCGGCTCCAATAGAGGATTTACTCTTTGGTTTTGCTTTAGTTCTTGGAGTACTAATTAACTGGATACGGTTAGACGCTTCACATAAGCCGCGCTAGCTACACGTAGCCTTCGGCCGGTAGAAGTCTTGGCTCGCTTATTGAAAATGTCGTAATTGATTTTTTCGACTTCTTCAACAATCCCACAGTACAAAGTACTTGCAGCCTCTATACATGGGCGACTTGTTGGCTCTAACAGTTTGATTCCTGGCGCAGCCTCTATTTGCAATCTCTTTACTCTGGCAATTTGAAACTTTAGCGCCTCAACTATTTCGGGAGTAAGAACCCGAGCTTCTAGCATTTTGCGGTCAACTCCGAACTCTTGTAACTCTTTTTTAGGAAGATACACGCGTGACCTGTCTAAATCTTCACCGACGTCTCTAATGAAATTAGCTAGCTGAAAAGCAATACCTAAAGTTTTTGCCGATTCAAAGGCATCAGCGCTTAAAGGTCCCAGAATTGGAACCATCTGTAGTCCAATAACTGCAGCGGACCCATAGACATACTCCATTAAATCCTCATATGTCTGGTACTCCTGAACAGTTAAGTCCATCTCCATTGAATGCAAAAATGCTTCAAAGTATTCATGCGGAATATCAAACCTTGTAACTGTATCTATGAGTGCTCGTCCTACGGCATCCTGGCTTTTACCTTTCTTTAAATCCGAAAGGACGGAATTTCCCCAGGTATTTAGCTCTTTTGCTTTTTCTTCAACAGTTAATTGAGATGCTAGATCATCAACAATTTCATCGGCGTAACGAGCAAAGCCATAGAGTGCGTGGACAAATGGCCTTTTGGCCTTTGGTAACAAAAGAGTTGCTAAGAAGTATGTTTTTCCGTGAAGAGCATTGAGTCGTTTGCACTCCGCGTACGATGCACGCAGATCGGGATCGAGAATTCCGGCAGCTGTTAATTCATCCACTTATTTGACCGGACCCACAATACGTTCGGCGGCTAAGCGACCTGAAATTAAGACCATCGGAACACCAACACCTGGTTGTGTTCCAGATCCGGCAAATACAACGTTTTCTATTCCAGCAGCAATATTGCGTGGCCTAAATGGACCTGTTTGAAAGAAAGTATGAGCACTTGCAAATGGAGCGCCGGCTTCCATTCCTTGGGCCTGCCAATCTAAAGGTGTTGTTAGCACTTCAGTTTCAATCGACGCACCAAATCCTGTATAGCCACGTTTTTCCATTGTTTCAACCATGTGATCACGATATGGCTTTGCTTGTTTCTTCCAGTCAATGTTGGCAGTTAAGTTAGGTGTAGGAAACAAAATGTAATATGAGTGTTTACCTGCAGGAGCCAAGGTTGGATCATCTTTTGAAGGTAGCGTCACCAAAAGACTTGGATCACTCATTAATATCTTTTTCTTGATGAGTTCATCAAATATTCCATCCCATTGATGACCAAAATGTATGTTGTGATGAGCTGCAAATTCATACTCTCGTGAAGATCCAACCAACATTGTCACGCAAGAAGGGGAGTAGTTAAGTCGTTTTACTGAGAGCGGAGTTTTTCCTAATAAATCGCGCCAGGCAACAGGTAGGTCAGGATTTAAAATTACAGCGTCACATTCAATTCGTTGTCCGTCTTCTGTAATGACGGCCTTTGCCCGAGAGTTAACAACATCAATTTTTGAAACTGTTGTGCTGTACTTGAATACGACACCATGTTTTTCGGCGGCCGCTGCCATTGCACGTGGTACGGCGTGCATTCCACCCTTAGGGAAGAAAACTCCGTTAACTGAGTCCATGTACGCAATGACTGCATAAATTGCTAAGGCTTGTTGGGGGCTTACACCTGCATACATTGCTTGAAATGAATAGACGCGTTGAAGCCTAGGATCTTTCATGAACTGATTCACTTTAGGAGAAAGACGTCTAAAACCACCTAATGCAATCAGTCGGGCTAGGTTTGGAGTCAATAAGTTAAGAGGTGAATCAATGTTTCTGTCGATGAAATCATTCATTTCGTACTTGTATAACTTAGTTACAAAATCTACATATTTTGCATAACCTGCAGCTTCTTCAGGGCTAATTTTTTCTGCAATCTCAGCTTCCATTTGAGCAGTATTTGCATGCACATCTAGTTGCGTGCCATCTGCATAAAAAGCACGGTAAAGAGGAGATACTGGCATGAGCTCAAGCCAATCCTTCATATCTTCACCCACGCTACTAAATGCATCTTGAATCAGAGATGGCATAGTTAAAACAGAGGGACCAGTATCAAATGAATAGCCATCTTTTTTGAGTAGACCATTTCTTCCACCTGGAACTGATTCACGTTCAATTACCGTGACTTTACGACCTGCTCCCGCCAGTCGTAGCGCTGCACTTAGACCTGCTAATCCAGCACCGACCACAACGACATGATCTGTTGGTCCCTTAACACGTGCTGGCATCAATTACTCCTCTTAGTGGCAATATGCGCAAGTTCTCTTAACAACTGCTGACCTTCTTCTGTAAAACACGGTGAATCAATAGCGGCAAGAGATGTTTCAGTTAATTCCTCAATCATCTTTTCCAACTTATCTTTTGCACCAGTATCCAAGATTATCTGCTGAAGGCAGGTTATGCCTTCTGAATCTAAGTTAGGTGAACCAAAGTATTTATCGAAGCTCTGTGCCTGTGAGGGAGATTGGTTTTCTCGTGAAAGTGCGATCAAAACGGTTTTTTTACCCTCACGTAAGTCATCACTGGCTGGCTTGCCCGTAATCGAGGCGTCACCGTAGACACCCAATAAATCATCACGAAGTTGAAATGCTTCGCCAAGGGGTAGCCCACACTCTGAAAGTGCAACCATTGTCTTTTTATCAATTGGATTAGCCATGGCGGCGCCAAGGTGTAAGGGTCGCTCAATCGTGTATTTACCAGATTTAAATCGCGCAATTTTCATTGAGCGATCAACACTAGAACTTTTCTGAGTTTGTTCATGGATATCCAAAAACTGTCCTGCCATAAGTTCAACGCGCATTTCGTTGTAGTATGAAATTGTTCGCGCATATTGTTCATGAGTTAATCCAGCTGAGTTCAACATTTGGTCAGACCAGACCAGTGCCAAATCACCCAGTAGAACTGCAGCTGATAAACCATATTGTGGGGCAAAGCCTTCAAGTTGATCCTGAACATGAATCGATTCAAAATGGCGATGAATAGATGGCTTACCTCGTCGAGTATCGGATGCATCCATTAAGTCGTCATGAATTAATGCACATGCTTGTAAAAGTTCTAAACTTGCAATGGCCTTTAAAGTCGATTTTTCCGCAGTTCCGCCTGCTGCAATAAAACCTGCATATGCAAAAAGAGGTCGCAGTCTTTTGCCTCGTTCTAGCAAAAACGATGTCAACGAGTTACAGACAATTGTTAAATCTGGAGATATCTCTTGAAGATAGGCACCCTCACGGCTTAGAAATACTTCAAGCTCTTCTTCGACCGATGTACGAACGGTAAGTAGGCTCGAATTTGGCGCTGAATTCACGTGATAACGGTACCCTCACTCAGTGGTACTTGGCACATCCTATTCATTTGAATTCTTTCCTCCCAAAGACGTAGAAGGGGAGGAAAGATTGTGGCATGCAATAGAAGGCCTTAAATCTATCTCCCCAGATTTTGTCTCTGTGACATATGGAGCAGGTGGCTCTACGCGAGATCGCTCGATTCGAATTGCCCGTGAAATTACGGATCGCACAGGAATTCCTACAGTGGCCCACATTACTTGCGTTGGATCTACCCGCGAAGAGTTGCTAGAAATCTTGCACAGCTACAAAGATGCCGAAATTACAAGCATTCTTGCACTTAGAGGTGATCCTGTTGGTGGACCTTTAGCTCCATGGATTCCAACAGAGAACGGACTGACTCATGCTGATGAACTCGTTGAGTTAGCACGCGATTGCGGGGGATTCAAAATTGGCGTAGCGGCTTTTCCAGATGGGCACCCAAGTTCTGGTGGAGATCTTGACAAAGATATTGACGTACTCATTAGAAAAGAAGAGTTAGGCGCTACTTTTGCGACTACTCAATTCTTTTTTGATGTTAAAGCCTACGTTAATTTAGTCGAGCGCCTTGCAAAGCGGGGATCATCACTGACAATAATTCCCGGTATTCTGCCAGTTACTAATGTGAAACTTTTGCATCGAATGGCAGAGTTGGGAGGAACACCAATTCCCTCACATATTGCGAAAACCTTTGCTGAGGTTGAGTCTGACTCGCAGGCAGTTCGTAATGTGGGGGTAGAAATTGCCACAAAACTTTGCCAAGAGCTCTTAGAAGCAGGAGCACCTGGATTACATTTCTATACTATGAACAGTTCCACGGCAACCGTAGAGATCTATCGAAGGATTACAGATGCTCAATAAGCAGGAGTTCAAAGTTAGATGGAGTTCTTTACATAGTGATGCAAAGACCGATGGGATCGTAGGTGCGTGGTTAAATATTTCCTATCGATTTGGCCTTGTCTGCACTCTTCTTAGAATCTCTCCAAATGTTTTGACCTTATTAGGTTTACTTGGAGCTGTAGCAACTGCGGTTACTTCACAAACAATCTGGGCTATTTTCTTTCTTGTATTTTCCCTATTTTGCGATGGCATAGATGGAAGTGTTGCAATCTTTCAACAACGCGAAAGTAACTGGGGGGCCACCCTAGATGCGGTAGCGGATCGAATTAGTGAAGCTTTTTGGTTTTTCACTCTCTTTGCCATTGGAGTTCCAGCATGGATCCCAATTATTTTATGGAGCATCGCCTCTTTTCAGGAGTATGCACGTGCAAAGTTAAAATCACTTGGCGTAAGTGATCTTGGAGTTGTAACTCCAGCTGAAAGACCCATCAGAGCAAGTTTCTTGTTTATCGCTTTGGTATTAAATTACATGGATATTCCAGGATTAACCTGGCTTTCTATCGGTTTCTTGGTGGTTCAGATTTATAGTTTTGTTAGTGTCGTAGTTTTCGCTCGAAGCCAATTGCTTCGGCAACTAGATCAGCACTAATACCAACTAAAGGAAGTCCACCACCCGGGTGCGCTGAACCACCAACTAAATAAAGTCCTTTGATTGGGGATCTATTTTTCGCCCTCAAAAAAGCGGCCCGTGGTCCATTACTTGAAGTTCCATAGATCGCACCACCTGGGGCGCGTGTTTGAAACTCCAGATCCGCAGGAGTGCGTATTGTCATTGTTTCCAATCGAGAACGAATTGGAATTCCTTGTTCTTCGATTTGGTCAATGATTGTGCTTGCATATTTCTGATTGAACTCATCATTACTCCAGTCAAATACCCCATGAGTAGGTGCATTCACCAGTACGAACCAGCCTTCAAGATTTTCATCCTTGCTCATCAATGGATCTTTTGGAGCACAAATGTAGATCGTAGGCCTTTCAACTGGCTTTGCTTCTTTAAATATAGAATCAAATTCAGCATCGTAGTTTTTTGGGAACAAAACTGTGTGATGGTTAATTCCATCACTGGGATCTTTTCGCATACCTAGCAATAATGAGAATCCAGCCACAGAAACATCTGCTTTTGAAATATTTTTACGTACAGTCCTTAGTAGTCGATTGTTGCCAGAAATAAGTTTGTTATAAACCAAAGATGCATCGGCGTTAGCTATCACCACATCGGCTTCGACATTTTCTCCACTTGTTAAAACAATGCCTGTGACTGTGCCTTTAATTGTTTTGATCTGAGCAACGGGAGAATTAAGGTGAAAACCAACTCCTACCTCTGTGGCTCTTTGATGAATTTGTAGCGCAAGATTTCCAAGTCCACCCTTGACATGCCATGCACCAAAACTTTCTTCAACAAAGGCAATTGTGGTCAAAACTGCAGGTGCTTTGCGAGGATCAGAGCCACTATAGGTTGCATAACGATCCATTATGAAACGCAGGTGCTGATCCTTGAGAATTTCATCTGCGTGTTTACGCAATGATTTCCACGGTGCAATTACTAATAGATCTCTAAAAAATGTTATGCGTTTAAGTAGCGAGAGCGGAGATTTCAACTCTGATTCAATAAATGGACCACGACTAACATCCCACATTGACTCCGCACGGCGCATTATGCGATCCCATTGCGAAGAGGCTTCTTGGCCAAAGCTGGTTGCAATTGCATCGAGAGTTTCTTTGCGTGAAAGATTTGCAAACTTAACACCCATACCATCTGCGAAACGGTAATCAAATGCTGGACTTACTGGATCAATAGGAC
>Ga0247722_10000656_pt1 | contig 20449 bp, 12 predicted proteins | sample MSEWelMarce3H_FC_FD_189094 | JGI IMG/M metagenome (GOLD analysis project Ga0247722, IMG submission 189094) | Subsurface sediment microbial communities from gas well in West Virginia, United States - MSEEL Well Study Marcellus 3H_FC | ecosystem: Environmental > Terrestrial > Deep subsurface >... | reverse complement strand
TAAAAGCAGAAGTGCTAAAAGCGGAAGGAGTAAGGGAAACAAGAAAATAAATAAATAATAATATATTTACTATTATTGAACAAAACCAAATAGTAAATATAGAGAGTTAATGATTTATTATTATTATTATTATTATTCGGAATTTAATATTCTATCTAATTCCGCTTGTAATTGAGCATCTTCATCTATTTTCTTTTGATAATCAGAACCACTCTTCGATTTGCCTTGTGGTTTTATAACCATACCGGAAAGTTCACGCGTTAAACCTTCTGCGGTAACATCGTCTTGCAACTGTTGTAAATATTCGTCTGGATCAAATTCGTCTACTACTTCGGCTGGTCGTGCTTCTCCTGCTTCTCCTTTTCGTGGGCTAGGACTTCTTCTACTATAAGATTTTGCAGAATCGGCATGTATTTGCACCTGCTTCATCTGAATTTCGCTATGCAATTTAGTCATTTTTTCCCATTTTGGTTTATCTGTAGTCTTTAACTTCGTTATATAATTTGCCCAACTTTCTATCATATGATCACGTTTAGATGATGGCTCCCCTATTTTATAAGTAAACATTCGTGTTAATTTTTCTTTAATTTGGTCGTCGGTATCACTATTTTTAAAATTATTCTCGGGGTTAATACGATAGAACATCCCCCCTTTCATCCCTCCACCGTTACGAATAGTCATTTTCACGCGATTTTTAAAACTACCTTTTTTATAATTACGCCGTCTACCATATTTTAATGTCCTTTTCCTACCTGCATTTTTTTTACGCGTAGATCCCATTTAGAAAATAAATATACGAAAATTATCAATTATATAATATAATTATATAATTATTTGTCGTATATACGTGATTCGGCGATATGCATCGTGGCTAAATAAAGTATTCTATCTTTAGTAAAATTGATATATAAAAACAATCATTATCTATCTAATATATACAGCAGATCATCCATCGCCGATATTATATAAATCAGCAGCAGCTATTCAATGCTCATTCCAGTGAAATGTTTTACGTGCGGAAAAGTCATCGCAGATAAATATCGTTATTATTTAGCCGAAGTGCGTAAGAAAAAACTGTCTCGCGATCTTGACGTAGACAAGGTTATTTATATGACTGCAGAATACATAGACAAAACGCCGGAAGGTGAAGTGATGGATTCACTCGGACTCAAAAAAATGTGCTGCAGACGGCATATGATGACCCACGTAGATATTATTTAATACTAACTCATTCACAAAATATCATTCACAAAAGTATAACTTTATTTTCTTATTTTTGTTCAGTATAATATATTTATAGTATATAATACAGAACATCTGAAGGATAAAATACGTATTACGTATTAGCATAAATGTCGAAAACAGCACGCGCAATTCGTAGGTCATCACGACGCAAAAATAAACGAAGCGAAAAGAGACACAATAAGTGGTTACAAAAAGGCTGCCTAAATGAAAGCCGAAACCAAAAAAATAGATATAACAAAAAGGGTGGAAGCGGCGTTTTCGCTGGACAAGCGTGGGAGGCAAATAATGTTAAACCCGTGAATGCTATAGGTGAATTTAATAATGAAGGTAATATTGCGCCACTACAAAATGGCGGCGGCGAGGGTGGCGTATATAATAGTAACACGAATGGAAATCATTATGTTCTAAATACACAGACTTCGCAATTCCCACTTTCAAGTAACGCTTTAGTAGAAATGGCTGATAAGATGATAGGGGGCAGAAGCTTGCGGCGTAAAAACGCGAATTCTACTACTAGAGTTCGACAAAGACGCGGGAAAAACTACCGTTACTCAAATAAATCATCGAGACAAAAAGGTGGCGCTGGATTTACGGAAGGATTTACGCAAAACTTGCCGATGCACGCATCTAATTTTATTCGAGGGATGGGTGATAGCGTCGGTTCGTTTATTCACGGACTACAAGGTGACTCTGCTCCATACAATGTAGCAGACCCAACAATACAGCCAATAAGTAACTCATCTAGATAATCCTTATTTTTCTTATATTTAGCATATTTTCGATTATATATTTTATCATATACTATCATATACAATCATATACAATCATATACAATCATATACTAAATAAAAGAATGGACGTTGTGAACAAAGTGCGTTCATTATGCACACCAGCATTCGTATTTTTTGTTATTTCTATTATTTCTGTACTAGTAATGATGTTCGAAAATATTCAAAATACAAATACATACTGTTTCGGAAATGTATCGTGTGATGTTGCGAATACATCAATGATATTTATTGTTAAAATACTAACAATTATTGCGTGGACGTGGTTATTGGATGTATTATGTGGTAGAGGGTATGAAAAACTCGCGTGGTTTATCTTATTATTTCCGTATATTTTGTTCTTGATCGTCGTGCTTTTTATCGCAAGCGAGATCCGAAAGGTGAATAATATAAGTAAAGACAGTATTCCAATTATTGAAACATTAAGTACACCAGGATATTATCTGCATTAAGATTATTAGTAATACGAATATTACGATTATTACGATTATTACGATTATAAAATATTATTATTTAGAACAAATGATAATATCTATATAATAATACATAAACATTATTACATTATAGTTATACATATTAGAGTACATACTCCAAAATAGAATGGATACCGACCCTGAACTTCCGTGGAAGGTGATTAAGCGATTATTTAAAGATGATCCTCAGATGATGGTTCGTCATCATATTGATTCATATAACGACTTTTTTGGGAAAGGTATATTCAAGATTTTTAACGAGAGAAATCCGATTATTCTTCAAAAAGAACAGAATCCTGATACACAAGAATTTAATCTTCGTTGCGAATTATATTTAGGTGGAAAAAACGGTGATAAAGTATATTTCGGGAAGCCGATTATTTATGATGACGACCGCGAACATTATATGTTTCCAAATGAAGCGCGGTTAAGAAATATGACGTATGGTACAACCATACATTATGATGTCGATGTGATATTTAAAATCGCAGAACCATCTGCGTCTGGTGTTGGTATGGACATTAAGGTCACAACTGCAACACTCGAGAGAATATTGCTCGGGCGATTTCCTATTATGGTTCAGTCTAATTTATGTATTTTACACGGTCTCGAATCAAAAGCCCGTTTTTACATGGGAGAATGTAAAAATGATCACGGCGGATATTTCATTATAGATGGAAAGGAAAAAACAATCATCTCACAGGAGAAATTTGCAGATAATATGTTGTATATTCGAGAGAATAACGAGGACAATATCTATACACACGCAGCAGATGTTCGAACAGTCAGCGAAGATGCATCTAAACCAGAACGAACATTATCTATTCGTATTGTTGCTCCAACTACATTATTATCAAACAATCAAATCGTTGTGAATATACCAAATGTTCGTTCACCAGTTCCGTTATTTATTTTAATGCGAGCATTAGGTGTTTTATCTGATAAGGATATTATCGAATTTTGTCTTCTCGATTTAGACGAAAATGCAGATATGGTCGATCATTTCATTCCATCTGTACACGATGCGAATAAAATATTCTCACAAGAAGGTGCGATAAAGTTCATAGCAACATTAACCAAATCAAAAACAATACCGCAAGTTCACGATATTTTGATGAATTATTTATTACCGCAAGTAGGCGAAACAAATTATATACAGAAAGCATATTATATCGGAAATATGGTATATAAGTTATTGCGCGTTTATCTCAAGATTGATCCACCGACTGACCGAGATAGTTTCAAGTATAAACGTATCGAATTAAGCGGTACTCTTATTTATGACTTATTTAAAGAATATTATGCAGAACAACAAAAGCATATTCGTCTTTCAATGGATCGGGAATATTTTAAAGATCCTAAAAAATATGAGAAAAACTTCATCGGTCTTGTTCAGATGAATTATCAGGAGTTTTTTCGCGAACGTATTGTGGAAAATGGATTCAAAAAGGCATTTAAAGGAAATTGGGGCGCCACGGAACATACAAAACGTATTGGTGTTATCCAGGATTTGAATCGATTGTCTTATAATTCATTTTTATCACATTTACGAAAGATAAATTTACCAATGGATAGCAGTGCGAAGATTGTGAAACCTCGTATGCTTCACGGGTCACAATGGGGTATGATTGATCCTGTTGATTCTCCAGACGGTGCGAATATCGGTTTTCATAAACATCTTGCGTTTGGAACCAGAGTTACGAATCATTGTTCTGCGTATCCTATGATGCGATGGTTGCGCGAAGTTGTTAATATGCAATTATTGGAAGAATCGACACGAATGTTTTTATACCATACAACAAAGGTATTCGTAAATGGAACGTGGGTTGGCGCGATCACGCGACCCGAAGAAACTATGCGCCTTATTCGCCTTCATCGTAGAAATGCACTCATTCCTATTTATATCAGCTGTCGTTGGGATATAAAAAATAATGAATTGCACATTTATACCGATTCTGGGCGATTATGTCGTCCCATTTTTTACATTGATGAAGAAACTGGTCGACCTAGCTACGATAAAGAAGAGATCATAGAAATGATTCGTGCTGGAAAGGCTTCGTGGGAAAGTATGACTACCGGATTTACGGCTAAATCTGATCCTGCTTTTAACTCTTCTCATTGCGAGTATTATACAATTGACGAACTATATGGTCGAGCCAATGATACGTCTACGTTATCTGTAAAACAGAAAGTATCTCAAGAAGTAGCTAGAGCAAATACCATCGAAGATTTCAAACGACTTCGGTCTACTATGGCTATTATCGAATATATAGACACTTCAGAAACAGAATCCACTCTTATATCGATGAGTCACAAAATCGAAGTTCCAGAAATAGAGAAAGGCGAACGCAAGAGAGCCGATGAGAGTGGTAGCGAAAGCGGCAGCGCGAGTGGTAGCGCGAGTGGTAGCGCGAGTGGTAGTGAGAGCGAGAGCGAGAGTAAAGAAGGTAGTTCTCGCAAAGAACGACGGAAACAAAAGAAGCGTAATCGCAGCCATCATCACAAAACAGATATCGTAGTCCGTAAGGGAAAGCAATACACACACGTTGAAATTCATCCGTCACTTTTAATGGGTGTTATGGGGAACCAAATCTGCTTTCCAGAAAACAATCCAGTTGCTAGAAATGTATTTGGTTGTGGTCAAGCGAAACAAGCGGCGTCGTTATATCACAGTAACTATCAAGTTCGTATAGATAAGATGGGTGTCGTAATCAATAATGGTGAAGTGCCGATTGTGAAAAGCAGATACTTAGATTTAATTAATCACGAAGAACATCCTTGCGGATTTAATGCAGTTGTTGCGATTATGTCTTTTAACGGATATAATGTAGAAGATTCTATCTTATTCAATGAAGCATCAGTAAAACGCGGAATGTTTCGAATCACATACTATAATATGTACGAAGCTCGCGAAGAAAGCAGTAGTGTTGGCGGTAATCAACGCGATACACGATTTGCGAATATACAAAAAGAAGGCGCGATCGGAATAAAACCCGGATACGATTATAGTTACTTGGATGATAATGGACTTATCCGAGAGAATACCGAAATGGATGATAAAAAAGTAGTAATTGGTCTAGGATCGGTTAGTATACTTAATGATGGCGGGCAAATGCGCGATTCATCCATTACTCCGAAAAAAGGTCAACTTGGCTTTGTAGATAAAGCATTTATGACGGAAGGAGAAACCGGTTTTCGACTAGCGAAAGTGCGAATCCGCGAAGAACGTTTTCCATCAATCGGCGATAAATTTTGTTCTCGGTGTGGTCAAAAAGGCACGTGTGGGCTTATCATCCCGGAACAAGATATGCCGTTCACAAAGGACGGAATTCGACCAGACATTATCATCAACCCTCACGCAATTCCAACACGTATGACTATCGGACAACTTATTGAATCACTAATGGGGAAAGCGTGTATTATGCACGGTTCATTTGGAAATTGCACAGCATATACCAATAATGGTACAAAACACGAAACATTTGGTTCAGTCTTAACAAATTATGGTTTTCATTCATCCGGCACTGAAGTTCTTTATAACGGTATGACTGGCGAACAGATTAAAAGCGATATCTATATTGGACCAACCTATTATATGCGATTGAAGCAAATGGTGAAAGACAAGATTAATTATCGTTCACAAGGACCACGAACGCAATTAACACGCCAAACAGTACAAGGTCGCGCAAATGACGGTGGTTTACGTGTCGGTGAAATGGAACGTGATGGTATTTTAGGACACGGCGCTGCGCATTTTTTGAACGAATCTCTAATGGTTAGAGGTGATGAATATTATATGGCTGTATGTAACAAATCTGGTATGATTGCGATATACAATCCGAATCAAAATCTATTTATGAGCCCTATGGTAGATGGACCAATCCAATATTCTGGAAATATATCTGGTGATAATGCGACGAATGGGAGCAGTGGTGGTTCTGTGATACAAATGACTAAATTTGGACGGTCGTTTAGTATTGTACGTATTCCTTATTGTCTAAAACTTCTTATTCAGGAATTGATTGTGATGAATGTTCAAATGAGAATCATAACCGACGAAAATATCGACCAACTTCCTAGTATGTCTTATTCCAACAATATCTATAAGGTTCTTAAAGATAAACGTGGCGATATGGGTGTTGACGATGTGATTGAGAAAAACCGTCTTGCAGCTGGATTGAAACCCGGCGGCGTCCGTAAAAATGCCGATGACGAAGATGTTGAAGCCGGAAGCGGCAGTCGTGTTTATTTACCAAGCCGAAGTGAAGAAGAAATGACCGAATGGGACTATAGCAAGATGTTACGTCCAGATGTATTTTCAGATATTGATCCGGCATACCTGTCTACTATCGATAAACTCACTTATGATGTCGATGAAGATACAAAAGAACGCATACATAATTTCGGATGGCGATTCGCAGTGAATCCGGATATCATTGAGCAATTGAAAAAGTACAAAGACCGGAAAACACAAAATGTATCCGAGAGTGGAGAATTCGAAATAACATCACTTGATGACCTTTCAAGTGAAGACCTGGTTTTAGAATCTATCATTTTAGATAAAAATGGTAAACCAACTGAGTTATGGAAAATTAGCGGCGCGCAATGGCTTGGAGACTACCCTTCCAGATTTCCTGATGGTTGGTTATCTGGTATGCTTGTTTATACAGACGACACACCTATCAGCCCAAGCGATATGGTTGAAGAATTACGCAACATTCGCAAACCTCTTAACTGGATCACCGCTATTATATCTCTTATTGAAAAGCGTATTAAACGCACAAGTTATGGGTCATTTGACGCTACTAGTGGACTACTTATGTCTGAGAATGATAAGCAACGTATAGAAAATGAAAACGAAATAAAACGTGTTACATCAGAGATCGAAAGAGCAAAGCGCGAAGGAAAACTTGCGGATGAAGAAAGACTAAAAGTGCAGCTCACTAGGTTATCCGATGAACGAAATACGCTGAATGATACCCGCAGGCAAATCGAGGAAAATATGGAACGTAAAACCCAAGAATTAGAGAGTGTTGATTATTCAATTTCATCACCAAAATACAGTAGTTCCGATTCACCAAGAGGTAGTGAAGATCAACTTCGAAATGCAGTTACGTCATTCAATGCTAAAATGATTGAACAATACGCCAATTCGCCGGAAGATATACCAGTATCAGATAAGGCGCAAGATTCTAGCACACCACGCTCGCCGTCGGCTGATAGACCATATCCGGAATATTCATCTATATTTGAAGGCGGAAGCAGCGGTGGTGGCGGTGGCGGTGGACAAATGAATAAAACGAATAGATTCATACCTCAAATACCCATGAGCGTTCTTAATCACTATTTAAGTTCCAAAAATAATAAATCTGGCGCTACAAATATGTATGGTGGCGGCGGATCATTGCCTATGCAACCGATGATGCAACAGATGATGCAACCGATGATGCAACAGATGATGCAACCGATGATGCAACCTATGCAACCTATGCAATCAATGAATGTTCCAGTTGTTGCTACTATGCCTATGACTATGAATATGCCGATGCAACAAGGAGGCGCAAATTCAGTAGCTTCTGGGGTTAATGCTAACAATAATGGTACAAATCCTTCTAACAATAATGGTACAAACAGTGCTAACAGTAACCCGAATATTACAAACAATGCTAATAGTGCCGCAAATAATGAAAATTCAAACGGTGTAAGAACATTTTCAATCAAATTATAATCGCATAAATACTAATCTTTAAAATAAATTGAATAATAAAGATAAGTATATATTATAATACAAGGCATATTCATCTCTTCGCGACATTCACATAATAAAATGGCTTCGTCTTCTAATGTTTCACATGTATCAAGCGGGACAATATCTACATTATTCAAATCAAGAAATACGTTGCTAGGTCTATTAGATAAGCAAGGTTTTGATATTTCTGATTATACTGATTATGGCGTGAATGAAATACAAACAATGTATACGAATAACCAACTTGATATGCTACTCAGCTCCACAAAAGAGATTCGACCCGCTAAAAAAGCATATGTTAAATATCATTTAGCAAAAACATTGCGTCGAGAAAATATTAATAACATAATCGACGACTTATACAATTTAGAACAAGTTCTTCAAAAATCAGATATGCTTATTATCGTTATGAAGCAAGAAGTAAATGATACTTTAATACATATATTAAACGAGATATGGGAAAAAGAACAAATTTTCATCGTAATACATACATTAGATCGTCTTCAATTTAATATTTTAGAACATCAATATGTACCGGAACATATTGTATTGAGTGATGTCGAAAAAGAAGCTGTCGAAAAAAAATACAATATTACGGACTCAAAACAAATGCCGAGTATTTCAAGGTATGATCCAGTATCTCTTGCTATAGGATTGCGTCCTGGACAAGTATGCAAGATTATTCGTCCTAGTAAGACATCCGTGAATAGTATATATTATAGATACTGCATATCGACGTAGGCTATGCGACTATACATATATTGTCGCGTTATGATTAATGATGTGTATTACTCTATTTTTTTTTATAATAATATTATAATTGTTACGAATTAGAATATTATTGATATATAAATGCCTCTAACAATATCACAATGTACTGGAGGCGCTGGACACAATATTTATACATTACGAAGAGGAATAAGTAAAATTTTTGATGCGAGTGAACAAAATCATAATCACAAACAAATATGCAAAGCAGCAAATATATTAGACAAATTATATGATGACTTTACGGGAACTACGGATCCTAATAGAAACAGCCTTGCAACACCCACTATAACAAACGGTTTTAAACCCAGAGATATTTTAAAAGTATTAGATAGTGTTAATATTAAAGATCTATTTTATGTGATTGATACGTTGCAGCAGGGTACAGCTAATGATAAAATAAAAACTGATATGAAGAACATGTTAATGAATAATGATATAGGTCTTAGCGGTGTGCGATCAGTTACTGTTATAGGAGATGGGACTACATATCCGGATGACTTTAAAGGTATTTCTGGTCTTATTAGCATAATTAATATAATGAAACAACAAATAAACGAAAAATTAGTTGATGCTAGCACTCAGAATAGAGATATTTCTGTGAATGATGATGCGGCAGAACGTCTCGACTATATTCATTCCTATTATCAAAAAAAACAAAACAAAGATACACTTGAAGAGATATCATATAGAGAAAATGAAATTTATCGAGAAAAATTCTTGTATATTATTTTACTGATAACTGGTGTATTTATTGTCGGTTCCCAATTACGTGAACGTTATTTTAGCGACATTAGTTTCGGTAGTTCGGGCGGGTTATTTAGTGGATTTGGTTCATCATTTGGAACTTCTTCTTCATTTGGTAACTTGTTTTCAAGTAATGCTTATACATTGAAATCTAGATAATACACAATAACAATACACAATTCATTATTTATAAATATCAATAATATTATATCTGGTTTATATAATATTATAACCCGTAATTCATATACAGTATAATGTCTTTTTTATCACAATCAGAATCAGATTTATTTTCTGAAGAAAATATGAACCCTAAAATGCCTATATTTCCAAAAACAACACCATTTGTGCATAGAGATAATGGTCAAAATAACGATCCATCATCTGCTGATTCATTTGATACAGGAAGTAGTATATTCGATAGTATGTTTTCAGTCTTCTCTTCAAAAGACGATACATTATCATCATTACATAATATTAGCAAAAATGGTGTACAGGGTGAGCTTACAGGAACAGATATGAATTTAAATTTATTACAAGGAAGCATATTCTCATATGGTGGTCCGCAAGACACCGTAAAAAATCCGATTCGTCCATTATCTGCTGCAAATGTATCACAGAATAGAAGTAATCACAACACGAACGATGATGATAAAGAAAACAGTATTCGTGATATGTTTATACCTGTTTCATATAAAGAAGGGTTAACCAATGACTCAAGCGACAATTCAGTTTCGTCTAGCAGTACCGGAACTACATCAGCTGGAAAGAGCCAAAAGCTGTTAGATCTTGAAAAAGAATTAAGTGAATTAACAAGTAAATATACTACCGTATATAGATTGTACACCGATGATTTACTTCGTCGTTCAACATTTTTACAGGCAAATAGTAAATATTTGAATAAAATTGTTCGAGACATATCGTATTCAGGCACGGACGCAAGTGCTGCGTACTATTACGTAAACAATTTTGGATATACACACCGATACAAAGACGTTGCTGCAGTCGAAAAAAATGATGCATCGTGCCCAAAATTAGAAAGATCTACAACAAACGTAGAAACAACTTCGTCTAACCCATTTCAATTATCGAATCTATCCGATGCGTCTATATTTGTAGACATTTCTGGAAGTGGTAGCGTCGGATTTAGTCGATTTTCAGATTATGCGAGCTACGATATGGTAGCAACACCGTGTATTGTGACTAGAAATGTGAAAACAATACTTACAAATGGTAACGCGGAATATGCGTGGGTTGATGTAGAAGGTAAAAAACATATTTATGAAAAAGGGGTCTGGCCGGATAAACGACACGCATCGTGCTCAACATTGAATGTAGGAGAACCTATCGATTTAACACTAGACAGATATAACGCAATTCCCACAGCAACCGATCTACCGATGAAAGAAGAAACCGAATGCTTTAAGTCTAGCGTATCTACATCCATAAACACACAACTTACGGATTTGAAAAAGAAAATAGATGAAACGGTCGCAGCCATCAAAAAGGAAAACCAGAATATCACGAATTCTGTTGCGAATACAACAATTATTAAGAGAGAAAAAAATATTTCAGAAAAATTAGCCGAAATAGATGATAATATTTTAGCAAAAATAAAAAACGCGTTCGGTAAATATTATTATATAGCAGTTTACATCTTTTGGGCTCTTGTTATATTGTTCGCACTTCTTATGATATTTAAATTCGCATTTTTCTTTATAACTCCTAGTGGTAGCAGTAATATAGATGAAGAAGGTGGAAGTAATTATAAATCGTTTTTCGGAGTTAGTGTTTTAGCAATTATTATTATATTGTGCATTTACTATTATTTCGCATATACGTATGATTTGGATGTTAGTATAGTTCGCACAGATTCAGTTTATACAGTAGTATAGAACAAAATACTCTAGAATAAACTACCACATTTATTTATAATGCTATATTAATACGTATCATTATAAACGTTTTAATTTTTATTGACTCATAGTAAAAATAATAATAGTGTGAATGGCTAATAGTGGATTTGCTAGATCTTCTCGTTTACTAGAAAAACAAAGTGAATTAAAAATAGCATTGGCTGAATATGAACAGCTGAAAACAACCTATACGCCAAACGTAGTAAACACGGGTACTCCAAATTATACAAATATTTCTATTACTACTCCAAACAATAAAAACGCCATTTCTAACGTAAATCCTCCACCAGGAATATCGCCAGGTGAAGATTTTGGACAGTATTGGAAGTCGATACGAGATAATACACCAGATGATAGTAAATCAATACAAACATGTATTAATTCCGCGAGTTATGACCCACGTGTATTCAAAACGGTTGTATATACAGGCGATTCGAATACTAGTACGGATTGGAATAAAAAATGTTATGCATTATTATATAACGCTCCATCCGATGCAGTATATAATACAGTTGCTAGTGGTTATACCACGTCCACTCCAACTATTGGATATACAAAACTAGGGATTGCGAATACGGATATATCAACTAAAAACCAGAATGAAGAGAACGCCGCAAAAATATTCGATTTAGAAAATCGAATTAATCTACTCACACAAGATATTATCGCGATAGCGCCATCTGCAATAGGAGATTCATTATCCGAATTAACAAAGGGCGTAACCGCTGCTAGCGAGATAAATGAAAAAATTAACAATTTTATGAATACTGGCGCTGTTGATATATGTGATAATTTAATTACGATAGAAAAGCGTCAAAATAGAATAAATGTATACGACGACATCAATAGTCAGATACATCTTAAAATACATAAGTATCGGTTTTTTATCTACTTTATTATCGCATTATTATTAGTTATAGGGTTACTTTCATATCTTTCAAATTTAACAATTACAGAGCAAATACAATCTATCACAAGTTTAATTAAAGGAACGTGGTGGGCAAATTGGTCAGTAGTAACATTTGTTATTGTTTTATTAATTTTATCATCCTTTGGTTGGGATATGAGAGGAAATATTATGATGATATTTCGTTATATCACAGATATTCGATTTTGGACAGGTGAATTATGGTGGATCGGTATAACATTTTTATTACTACTCGTTATTTACTTGTATCGCACTTTTAAAACATTTTTTACTTCAATCACGCCGGATTCAATGAATAATCTCTCTCCATAATATATAAACCATTTTTATACCAATATTGTTTTCTAGTATAAATATAATAGTATTATAGTTATTTATACTTATTTCATATAATGTTTCATCAAAATTCAAATGATTTAGTCAAACAAGCATCGGTGAATACACAACATTCGCAAAACTCGTATCAAACTAGCAATCAATTAATTAAAAATTTAAATAATCAGTTTGGACCTGATCTTGGTGATAATGCGCATGTAATATCAAGTCATTCAACGGAAAATCGTAATAACAGTACTCCATTAGATACTTCAAGTGTATCTCATATCTTTACTACTATGGTGAAAGACCTATTTAAAGACAATAAAATGGATGTTATCGAGGGAAATGTTACTTCGTCATCGTCATCGTCATCGTCATCGTCATCGTCATCGTCATCTGTGAAGCCACAGACAATATTCAATTCTGCTTACGGTAAACAACATATTATCGAAGGTTTGGATGGAAAAACTGCGACGAATACTGGCGGAAATGCTGTTTTAGATATAAACGCGGTGAATGAACAAAACAATAGATACACAGCTCAAGAAAATGCGAATAATCAAAAATTAAATACGATTAGATCCATCATTTCGAATGATGAATCGATGACCCGTAACAATTGGGTTGAAGTAGTTGATAAATCGGGTGTTTCTCGATACGGATATATCACAAAAGACAACGTATTTCAAGTCTGGTATATTCCCACAAATCCTTCTAATAACCCAGTAAACTGGTTTACGAATGAGCCAATAAAAAATAATAACAATGTGTTGGGTTGTCCACGGTTTTCTTCGTCAATAACAAAAATACAGATCACCGTAAATTGGGATGAACTCAAGCCATTTGAACCAGTATTCTCAAAATTTGATAATAAAACACCAGTATTTATAATGACTGAAACTGGAATTCGGGATATAAATCGCAGCTATAAAAAAAGTGGCTTATTTTCTTGCGGTAATGAATTAACAAATGTCGCAGTAAAAGAACGTCCTACAGCAGATTTCGACTTCGACCCAGCGAACGGCAATCAGTACAAGCAAGGGTGTTTTGTATTAAAACCTGGTAAAACTATTGAAAAAGACCTACTAACAAACGGGTTTAAAAAGCAGGATGACTTGGGGAAAACAAGTATATCTAAATGCAAGCGCCGTGCTGAAGATTTGGGCAGAACGTTCTTTTTTATGGCTGAAAATGATGAACAAGCTAAAAATAAGGCAGATTGTTACATTTATACTGTAGATGGTGTTCCTAGTCTGGAAACAATTGTTTCTTTGGACGATAAAAATACAATGTGCTATAATGTGAACGCAATCGAAGCGGAAGAAGACGAATATATGAAGCAATATGAAAATACATTACTACCGAGATTATACGGTACTTCTGTTCCATACACAACAAAAACGCTTGCGAAATGCCCTCCTGGTTATAATTCTGAATTCGCAGATCCGAACAATAATAATTACTGTACTAGCGGTTGGAGTGAATCTTGCGGGGAATCGTGTAGGAAACAATCGTGTATAGATAATGGAGGTAAATGGATTCCGCTTGATTATCGATATAATGCATATACATGCCAAATGGCTGAACCTAAAGTTAATAAGCAGTCTAATCAGGGTATCGCGTTGTATTCTTTAAAATCAAACGGTCCATCAGGCGTGGATACATTAGAACCAGAAAAACCCGGTTTAGTCGGTAAAATCGCATTTATAACGCACAACGGTGAGAGACGCGAATATCCGAAAGAATATTTAAAAAAAGATACGGGTGTATCTATGAAAATGAGCGACGTCGCATTTATGGAAGTTGGTAATTATGATACTCGTTCAAAAACCGACAACTACGGTGCGAATGGACCACAAGATAATGGAATTGAAAATATCACATTTGAAGAGTGTAAAAAGCGTTGTGTTGAAAATAAGAATAGCGGTGGTTTTGTATTTACTGGTTCAAAATCAAATGGGGTAGGAAAATGCCAACTAAAACACAAAGATAAAATGTTTCCTATCGGTCTACGTGAATCAGACCCTACAAAGATTCTTATGTTAAAATTACCTGCGATCCAAGAAAGCATAAGTAGCGATTGCCGTACAGCTGGACAAATACAAAAGGATGGAAATATCAGCAATAATTATAATGGAGTGAATAGTATGCAATACGCATATTATCTTGACGGTGGTTTTATGAAAAATGATACCAAATGCGACGTAACAAAATTTGTTACAAAAGTAAATGATGTAACAGCAGTAGACGGTGTTAGCTTAGCAAAAGAATATAAAAAACAAGTCGGCGTTCTCGCACAACAAGTATCTACGCTTTCTTCTTCTGCGCCTGCTAGTGGAAACCCAGCATCGTCGAGCACACGTTCTAGTGATGTGGTACAAGGGTTCACATTACGCACATTACGGGAAGGTACTGAGAATCAAGGTAATGCGAATCAATATATAAACGATATGTCTGGTGTGTCTAACAATATCTCAAAAATTGGAAACGCTACACGAAAACAAGAAACGATTAACGCATTCAATTCTGAAAGTAACATGCGATTGATCGCAGAATCTTATAAATTTATACTTTGGGCTATTTTAGCAATTCTAGCTGTTATTGCGGTTATAAAACTAAAGGAAAAAATAACGGATAGTGTTGATGATGATACGGTTATGACTGCGATAACATCTTTAGGTGCGAGTATAAGTTTAGATGATATTGGCGATAAAACAGAGTCCGTTAAAAATTCGTTAAATTCAGGCATTGATGAAGCGAAGAACGGCATATCGTCTGCGATGAATGATGTTACAGAACAAGCAAATAATGCAGTCGCATCTGCTCAAGAAGGTGTTAATAATTTAAATAGTGGAATATCAAATTTCGGAAATAAAATGACTGAAATAACCGGAAATATCTCAAATAATATGAATCCTTCAAATATTCTTAACACATCCGGATCATCTAGCGCAAACGGTAATCCTGGATTAGCATCAAGAGGTGGTAGGCTTCGAAGAAAATAATAGGTGATATTTAATATTATTATTTATATATATTAATATTAAGATTATAAAGGAAAATGTTAGATCAACATAAAGTCGTAATTGGATTATTCTCAATAATTCTCATATGTTCTGGTAAATTATTAAAGGACTATCTTTATCAAAATCAGCTGATCGAAGGTATGACCGTGCAACGAGTATCATCTGGCGTTATTCAGCGTCCACTAGCTAGTTCTACTAATGCAACAGTATTAGCCGATTTATCATTTAATATCACATTAGATACCAGAATAACAACAGGCGGTACGCTGACTATAACTGTTAGTGATTCGAGTTTGACTGCTGCAGGAATTGCGTTACCGGCAGTATCTTCTACTAATTATGGAATCACTGTTCCTACTAAAAATGCCGCTGATAAAACAGCAACATTTTCTTCTACACTCACAACTAGTGGTACCAATAAAGTAATTACGATTACACCTTCATATTCTGGTAGTGGAACCGACCAAATATCAGCAGGAACGGTTATTAATGTTGCTATAAATAACATCGTAGTAGACAAAAGTACAGCTACTTCAACTGCTAATGAAGTACAATTTAACATAGCTGCGACAGGTAATACTCCAGGGGTACTCACAATAACCGTAGCATCTCTACCTACAACAATCGGTGTTGGGAGGTCTTCTTCAAGTACTGTAGATGTCGAAAAAGCATTAGCTGCGATAACAACATCGATTAGTGCTACAGCGGTAGGCTCAGCGGAACGTACTAATTTAGAAAATGCAAAAAATGCATTAATACAGATTTTAACAAATACATATGGTTCGATTACTGGTGCAAGTCAAGTACTTTCAAGTTCTGATTTATATAACGCTCAAAAAACTGCGATTGATTTCATTTCTAAAGAAAAAGAGAGAACTACTAGTAATGCGAATATGTTAGAAACAGATAATAACAATAAAAAACGTATGTCTCAGATTAATATGTATTATACGCAACACTATCAAGCAAATACTGATATTATGAAAAATATTATTTATATATCGATTGGGTTAATTATTTTAACTGTACTAAAAATGAAAGATTATATACCTTCATCAATCGCAACTTTAGGGACAATATTTATACTAGTAATCGGGTCTATTATCATCGGTAAAAAAATATTCGATATATTACGCAGAAGTGATATGGAATTTGATAAATATGACTGGTCATTTGATCAAAGTAAATTAGATAAAGCAGTTCTTACTCAAACAAACACGAATCCAGCAGATTTAACTGCACTTGGAACTGCAAATGCACCGTGTTATGGTCCTGCTTGCTGTGATACTGGTACTGTTTGGGACGCAACGAATAAGAAATGTAAAGTGCCTGCACCTGCATCCGCATAAGGTAGGTAATAAATAATAGGTAACTATGAATACCTAACTATGATTATTACGTATAATTATATTCTAATATTAATTATAGTAGAATATATTGTTAAAATGGGTAAATTAGGAAAAGCAATCGAAGAAAGTGAAGAAGTATCGGATAAAGATAGACAGGCAGCTAACGATGGTCAACGGATGATGATTGATGCGGCTAAAAGTTCAAAAGACGCGTTAATGGATCCAGATATGGGTGGTGACGGAATTAAACGAGTAAGTAATATTCAACAAGAATTGTCTGATTTACAAGAAACAAAGAATATCGCAGATAAATTTATTGATAAAGGTGGTGTTTCTGGTACAAAAAAAGATAACTACGACTTAACATTCGCATACAATGAATGGATTAAATCTAGAAATACATTTTATTCTTGCCCAGAAAAGTTAAGTAATGAAAGTGTTCGGTATATCACATTAACAAAAAACGGCGCATCCGAAAATGAAATACAAAAAGTCTACAATTCCAAAGAAGAAATAAAGAAAGATTGTGAGAAAGCGCCAACTGTATTAATGGACAATGCGATAAAATATTTAGAAATCGACCGGCGGGTTAGAGAAAATAAACTCGCAGACTCGAATAAAATGCCTATCATAGAAGGATTTCAATATAAACCAAAATCAATAACATTGGCTAGTAATGAAGATGTGAATACAGTTAATACATTTAGTCATATTGAACCAAGTTCTGATGTTATAATCTCAGATAATAAATCCCAAAAAGAGGGGTTTGAGTGGTATAGAGATAGACCGAAAATAAGCGCAGTAACTGTATCAAATCCGCGTATCCCACTTTATAGTGAGCAAAATATAAAAACTGGTGATGGAACAGGATTATTATCTTGGAATGAATTCTATACAGATTGCACGTTACAAACAGACCAAACAGCACGCACACAATGCGAATCTGCTATGAAAAAGAAAGAAATATATATAAAAGCAATCAACAATCTGTTTTTTGAAGCGGATACATTGATTAATGTATTATATCAGCTAAATGCATCATCTTCTTCTGGTAGCAATAGCGGTATTGATGATAATATAACTGACCGTGTTCGTATATTAAAGAAAGTATTAGAACGGCAATCTTCTGATATTGATTTATTTAAGCAAAAAGCATTATATAGTTATGATCAACACAATACATTAGCGACGATTGAAGATGCAGCTATATTTGTTTATTACGCGTTAGTAGTAATATATGTTATTTTATTCGCACGAGATTGGTTTATGAGCAAGATATCCACTGATATACGTCAAATTGCTGTAGTGTTAATGATGGTATTTTATCCGCAAGTAATCCTTAAAATCGCATTATGGGTACTTACTGCATTAAATAAATTTGTTCATTTGTTAGGTATAAAAAATGTAGAGTTTTGGTAATTACGACTGCGACTGATATCTCATTGTCCTTGTTCTTGTCCTTGTCTATATAATAAAAAAGTTAACTATAATAATATTATCAAACTTGTGTGAATGATCATATTATCAAACTTCTGCGTAATGGGATGTATATTTTGAATAGAGTACTCTGCCTGATTGATCACTCTTCCTCTTCTTCGTCTTCATACACAATCTTGCATTTCTTCCAACCTTTACTTGTTGGCTTTCCATACTTCTTCGTCATTTGATCATATATCTCGTTACCTTTTGGAATATTTTTACCTCTCTGAACAACATACCACTTTTTGAATTCTTCGTATAACTCGCTCTTTTTAACAATTGATTCTTCGTCATTCCGGATCTTGTCTTTGAAGAATTCTGATACATAATCCTGATTGTTTCTGTATTTGGTACTGCTAGCCAATACAACTGAGCAAGATTTAACAGTTCCACCAGTTTCAAACGCCTTTTTAACTAACATAGACATAAAGATTCCAGCCCACGCTTTTAATTTCACATCCAAGTTTTTATCGATTAAGAACTGATATGGTTCATCAGGGTCATCGTGTTTGGGCTCTTCACAGAACTTTGATTTGTAGTTACACAAACGGATGCGTCGCCACGTACCATCATCATTGCTCGTGATGTCGAATAGTACATTTGTGCATACAACAAGTTTGAATTGCGGAACAAACGATATCGTATTTTTAAATAGTGCACGTGCGTTCATCTCATCACCTCCTGTGATCTCCTTCAAAATACCTTCGTTGATTTTATCACCCTTTGTTGGTTCCTGCATAACAGCATAGCGAACACCTTTAAGAACTGCGAGTTCTGGAGATGCACCACCAATCATTGCGCGTTTTTGTGTTACTGCTGTGATTGGAAGTACCGCCTTGTATTCTCCCAAACCAGCAGTCATCAGTTCAATCAACTTGGATTTCCCGTTACTTCCACCGCCGATATAAATATTGAATGTCTGGTCGCGATTCACGCCGATAAGTGTGGACGCCAGATGTTCCCACATATAATTTCTCAACTCTTCTTCCGGAAATAACTGCGCCATAAACTCATTAATCTCGTCAATCGTTTTCTTGTGTTTTGTTTCATCAAGCGGAATATAATCGATCTTCGTAGTTTTAGATAGGTTATCATCAGGTTGTCCTCGTCGAAACGTTTTTTGTTCAAAGTCGACAACTCCATTTTTAAAACAAAGCAAATGCGGCTTTGTATCGATCGATTCAATGAAATCTTTGTCGTAAAATTGCTCACGAACTTCTCGCATAATGTTGTTCTTGAAGCTGGTTGTTTTTAGTTTCGTGCAGATTTCGACAATTCGTCGCGAACGCTTTCTCGATGATGTATATTGATCAGAAGTTGGATCCAGTCCAGATGTAAAATCCATTATCTCTCTATGTTTTCTCGTGTATATGTCGTGCATATCTTTCGAAATTAACGCGCGGAGTGTATTTCCTTGGTCACATTCAACCCAGCGATGTTTATCGTATTCATACCATAGATTATCCTTCACACTTACGCATACAAACCGGTCTTTGAAGATCGTATACAATACTGTCGCTAAATCTACATCCGTTGCAGAATCGTTAGTTGTTTCGTTGCATATTGTCTGATGTATATGGTTATCGATTGTCTCTTGGCGAATTCGATTATAATCTTCCGCGCAGTCATTTTTCGCCCAATACATTATTGACCTACGAGTAAGCCC
>Ga0247722_10000655_pt1 | contig 20451 bp, 19 predicted proteins | sample MSEWelMarce3H_FC_FD_189094 | JGI IMG/M metagenome (GOLD analysis project Ga0247722, IMG submission 189094) | Subsurface sediment microbial communities from gas well in West Virginia, United States - MSEEL Well Study Marcellus 3H_FC | ecosystem: Environmental > Terrestrial > Deep subsurface >... | reverse complement strand
CCCCTGAAGTCCCCTCAAGGGGACAATCCATTCGTAACATATATTTATAGAATTGAATAATTAGTTTCCGAACAAAAAAAACAACTTCAAAAAATAAATCACCAATTCCGCCCAAAATTACCTATCCACGCATTGTCCCCTTGAGGTACCGATAGCTATCGGTATCAGGGGTGTCACGCACTACAAAAAACAACAACTTTAAAAAATAAATCACCAACCCCACCCCAAACCAACCTACTTGCGCATTGTCCCCTTGAGGGGACTTTAGGGGTGTCAAGAGTAACAAAAAAACAAAAATTTGATTAAATTTGTCTTTAATTGAGCATAACGATTCTTGAGTGGACTTCAGCAGTGCCAAGAGTAACAAAAAACTACATCAAAAATCAAATCCAAAATGAGAAACAAAATAATTCCATATAATCCAAAATTAAAAGACTTAGCAAGACAACTCAGAAAAAACAGTACTCTTAGCGAAGTACTCCTTTGGCAGAAAATAAAAAACAAAGGATTAGGAGTACAATTTCATAGGCAAGTCCCAATGTTGAACTACATAGTTGATTTTTATTGTCATGAAATAATGTTAGCAATTGAAATAGATGGAGATAGCCATTTACACAAATATGAATACGACAAAAAAAGAGAAGGCGAGCTAGAGCAAATGGGAGTAAAGTTTATAAGGTTTAATGATATTGATGTGAAAAAAAATATGTTTTCAGTAACATTATCTTTAGAGCAAACAGTTTCAGTAATACTTAAGGAAAGCAACACACCCCTATGGTCCCCTCAAGGGGACAATCCATCCGACAGACAATTAAAATAAAAATTGAAAAATTATATTTCCGAAGATAGCATCATAAATATATAGATAATCGACCTATCCACGCATTGTCCCCTAGAGGGGACTTCAGGGGTGTCAAGCACTAAAAAATACGCTTCAAAAAATAAATCACCAATTTGGCCCAAAATTTCCTACTTGCGCATTGTCCCCTTGAGGGGACTTCAGGGGTGTCAAGCACAAAAAAAATATACTTCAAAAAACCACTCACCAATCCCAACCCAAAATTTCCTACTTGCGCATTGTCCCCTATAGGGGACTACAGGGATGTCACGCACTAAATATACAAATTCAAAAAACAAGTCATTAATACTATCAAAAATGTCTTACGTCATATAAGATAATTATTTAGATAAAATAATGGGATAGTGTGGGTGAATGAACTATTCAAAGGCAATTAATAAAAATATATAGCTCACTCCACAAAAAAGTAGTAAATAAAAAAATAATATACTACATTTACTTCCAATTAAACCCCACAATTAATCACATATGAAATACATTACTTTATGGACTTGTATTTTAATACAAATATATGCCTTTGGACAACAAAAAGGCAAACCATTTAGATACAATCAAGCTAAAGCTAAGTTCAATGAGCTACAATTTTCAAACCCTGACAGCTCCAAGATTTATTTGGATCAAATACTAGCTAACAAAACAAAATTACACGATACATTAATTGGACAAGCCTACAATGATTACGGGGTGTATTATGCCATAACCAGAAGAGATTCACTTGCACTTGTTTTATTCAATACAAGTATTGAACAGTACAAAAAATACCCTAAAGATGTTGCAGGAGTACTAATTAATTGTGCTAATGTATATAAAAATGCTGGAAAATACGACAAAGCTATTGTGAACTTAAACAAAGCGTTAGCTATTTTTAAAGCTGAAAAATACCCACGTGGTATTGCAATTGTGTATGGCGATTTGAGTGCCAATTATTATTACCAATTAAAAAATGCGCAAGCGGTAAATTATGCCATCAAATCCATTACCTATTTTGAAAAAATTAACGATTCCAAGTTTTTAGCTATTCAAAGATTTAGATTGGCTAATATGTATAGTAAGTTAAAAAAACTTACAATTTGCACTTAAATTGTACCAAGAATGCCTGCCCAAATTTGCAAAAGACAAAATAAATAGCCCAAATTATTATTTAGCTTTGTTAAATATTGGCGATTGTTATTTTGAATTAAAACAGCATGACAAAGCTGCTCTATTTTACCAAGATGCTGCTAAAGGGCTTAAAGCAATTAACAACACCGAATTTTACATTTTAGCCTCTGGCCGTTTAGGTAAAATTTATTCCGAAAAGAAAAAGTATGCCAATGCCAAAGAGCTATTGCAAACATCTTTTGATGGCGCATATAGTTTAAAATCAACCCGCTTGATGGAAATCAGCACCGATTTGATGTTTGTACTTCGTCAAATGGGGGAGTTAACTGCAATGCAACAAGTAATTCAGAAAATGGATGATTTTCCTGATCAATCCATCTTTAATTTAGAGGATAAATTATATTTTCAAAAAGAAAAAGCATTATATTATAAAACCCAAAACAACTTTCAAATGGCAAATAGGTCTTTGGAAAATATCATTCAATTTCAAGACTCAATTTACCAGTTAAATGCCCAGCAAACGGCTGATGATATACAGGCAAAGTACCAAACTAAAATTCAGAAACAAGAAAATGTATTGCTTGAAAATCAAATAAAAAATAACAGAATATTTATTGTATTAATTAGTTTGTTATTTATAATTATTGCTTTGGGTGTATATTATTTTTACAAAATTAAGTTCTATAAGTTAAACTTACAAGCCAAACGTGCTGAGGTATTGGAGCGCGAACAAGAACTTTTGGTTGCGCAATCAAAGTTTGATAAACAAAACATAAAAAACTTGGACGAAATTGCCGAGCTAAAACAACGTGAATTAACCGCTCTGACCATGCAATATGCAAGTTTGCAAGAAACTTTGAACACAATAATAAGTGAATCACCAAAAGCCGAAGCCAATTCAAAATTGATTAAAAACATCAAAAATGCTATCTCACAAACGGATTATTGGTCGGAGTTTATTATAAAATTTTCGCAAGTACATCCTAATTTTCACCAAAATTTGAAAGCCAAATATCCAAGTTTAACACAAAAAGACAGCAGTTTTTGTACCTTAATTAAGTTAAATTTAAGCAACAAAGAAATTGCAAACATGATGCAAGTATCACATTCAAGTATTATTAGTAAAAAATATTTATTAAAACGCAAACTCGGACTCAAAGAAGACGAAGATTTAATAGCAATAATTAGTGCAATTGAATAGTATTTAAGAGCAAACAAACAAGTGTTGGTTTGTTCGTTTAGCTTTTCTGAAGTACCATTTTTTATAAAATAAAATACCAATATTCAATTAATTACTATACATTTGCGTTTAAGCATGACAATAAAACAAATATGATTCGATTTTTTCAAAATTATATCGATTTTAATAACCTAAAATTTTTGCCTAGATGGTTTGTACTTTTAATTGATTTAATAATAGTACAAGCGGTATTGGTCATTAGTTACTATTTTTATACCCTATTAAACGTTCATTTTTATCCAACCCTAAGTCTGTGGGTACGAATGAGTATATTATTTCTTGTTTTTAGTTTTTATTTCCTTCTGTTCAGAACCTACTCGGGAATTATTAGGTATTCCTCTTTAAAAGACGCAGTTCGTATTTTCGCAGCTATTTTTTGTTCCTATATTACTGTAATGGTGATCAATTACACCCATTATTTTTTATACGGAACCTTAATTTTTGTTTCAGTAACTATATTTATCACCTCCATTTTTTCTTTTTTTGGATTACTTATTTTTCGAGTTTTTGTTAAAGTTTCATTTGAAGTACTTAACAAAAATCAAGAAATAACCTCCCACAATACCGTTGTAATTGGAGTGACTAGTTCAACAATTGCCTTGGCAGAATCATTTATACAAGACCCAAACAGTATATATAAACTACTCTTTTTTGTTGACAAAAACAAGTTGCTTCATGGCAAAAAAATACTTGGTATTCCAATCATTTCCAAGTACAGTTCCATAGGAATTGTGTTGCGTTTTCATAAAGTAAAGAACATAATTTTACTTAAAAATTTCCTTGAAGAGGAAGAGGAGGCGGATTTAATTGAAAGCTGTTTGAAAAATAAAATACAAGTATTTTATCCACGACTAGAAAGTGGCTTAAAACCAACAAGCGCACCACTTAAAAAATACAACTTAAACGATTTGTTATTCCGAAACCTAATCGAAATAAACAACCCCAAAGTTAAAAATGAATTTGAAAATAAGGTACTACTTGTAACAGGTGGTGCAGGTTCAATTGGAAGCGAAATTGTAAACCAACTGATGCTATTTCAACCCCAAAAAGTAGTTATTATTGACCAAGCTGAATCACCATTGCACGAATTGGAATTACTGATAAAGGCCAATTTTCCACAAATTAATTGCGTGTATGAATTACTGGATGTAAGGAATGCTGAGGATATTCAAATAGTTTTTGAAACACACAAACCACATATTGTTTTCCATGCAGCAGCCTACAAACATGTACCTATGCTGGAACGTAATTTTTATCAAGCCATCAAAATTAATGTTTTCGGAACAAAAAACATACTCGATATTGCGATACAACATAATGTGGAACGTTTCGTATTTGTATCAACAGACAAAGCCGTAAATCCAACAAATATTATGGGAGCATCCAAAAGGATAGCCGAAATAATGGCGCAATCAACCTATTTACATAAAAAAGAAATTGACACAAATTTTAACACTGAAATTATCGTAACCAGGTTCGGAAATGTTTTAGGTTCAAACGGTTCGGTTGTTAATTTATTTGAAAAACAAATCAAAGAAGGAGGACCAATTACAGTAACTCATCCCGAAATCAATCGTTTTTTTATGACAATCCCCGAAGCCTGTAAACTGGTTTTAGAGGCAGCTACAATGGGACGTGGAGGAGAAATATATATATTTGATATGGGTAAACCTATCAAAATTGTGGACCTCGCTGAAAAAATGATTCGACTTAACGGTAAGGAACCTTATAAAGATATTGACATTGTATTTACTGGACTGCGTGAAGGCGAAAAGTTGTATGAAGAATTATTAGCAGATAAGACAAAAACACTCCCAACGTACAATCCCAAAATCATGATAGCAACCGATGTAACCTATCCGTATTTAGAAGTTGAAAAATTCCTAGAAGAAATGTATCTTTGTCAAAATATTAAAAACAAACATGAATTTATTACCATTCTAAAAAAAATGGTGCCTGAATTTATTGTTGAAAACCAAGATTACTAACTCGTTTAGAAAATCGGTTTATTTAAAATAAAAAATAAATGAAAAAAATATATAATTTTAGTTCGATAATTATAGCAGTTTTGATGCTAACAGCCTGCGCATCTAAAAAAGAAATAGTTTACTTTAATGATATTAAAATAAACGATAAAGATTCGGTAAAATTGACACCTACAAAACTTCAAATCAATGATATTGTTAGTGTACAAATAACCTCTGACAACCCTGAGGCATCCTTGCATTATAACCTCCAACAGACATCATCTAACACAAATACTTTAGGTGTTACAATGCAAGGGTATTTAGTAGCAATGGATGGAACCATAACCATTCCAACCCTGGGTAAAGTCGCTGCTGATCAATTAACATTGATGGAATTGGAAACCAAAGTGATTGAAAAACTTAAAAACGAAAACCACCTGTCAAAACCAACAGTCAGTGCACGTTTGTTAAACGGTAAATTCACCATTCTTGGCGAAGTAACAAGCCCAGGAACCTATACTTTTACCGAACAAAACATTTCCCTACTGCAAGCATTAGGATACGCAGGTGATTTAACAATTAACGGTAAACGTGAAAACATCCTTTTGATAAGAGAAGAAAATCACCAAAAAACATATATAAATATTGATTTGACCTCCAAAAAATGGTTCGACTCACCCTATTATTATGTTAAACCAAACGATGTAATTTACGTAACCCCCAACGGACCAAAAGTCAAATCAGCAGGATATATAGGTAATTTAGGAACATTTGTTTCACTTGTTTCGTTTACACTTTCAACCTTTTTGACAATTTTAGTTTTATCAAAATAATTCATGGAACAGACAGAAAATCAGGCTAAAGAAATAAATATAAAAGACGAGATATTAAAATACTTGCCGTTTTGGTATTGGATTTTATTATCGCTAATCATATCCATCACAGTTGCCTATTTTTACTTGAGGTATCAAAATAATGTATATCAAACACAAGCCAAAATTAAAATTTTAGATAATTCTAATTCGGCTTTTAAGTTACCAACTGACGCCGTTTCAATTTTTGGAAGGGGTAAAGTAAATCTTGAAAATGAAATGGAAGTAATGAAATCTTCCCGTATCATATCTCAAGTTGTGGATAAATTAAATTTGAATACTACCATTTACAGTCTTGGAAAGTTGAAATCAACAGAAGTTTGGGAAGAAAGACCTTTTGATGTGGTATGGGCTGATGATCTAATTTCAATCAGTGAAAAATCATTTTCATTTAAAATAGAAATTACCCAAAAGGGATACAAAATTAATGAAGATGACACAGAAATTAAATTTGGACAAACCAACTTCAAAGCCGAAGTCCCTTTTAAAATTATTTTAAGACCAAACCAAAACCTAAGCGATTTAAAAGGAGATGATTTTCAAATTACATTAACGAAAAAAGAAGATGTAATTAATAACCTTGCATCAAGTATTGCGATTGACTATGTGGGCAAACAAAGTGAAATACTAAGTGTAGCATTAAATGGAGAAAATAAACTCAAAATTAAAGCAACCGTAAATACGTTGTTAGATGTTTTTGATATCGATGGAATTAAAGACCGCCAAATAGTATCTCAAAAAACCATTGATTTTGTAAACGATCGTTTTCAATATTTATTTAACGAACTAGATTCTATTGAAGGTAAAAAAGCAAATTTTAAAATTCAAAATGAAATTAGTTTTTTGGAAGGTGATGCAGGTGCCTTACTCCAAAAAAAATACGAATCACAATCTGAATTAGTTAAAGCTAACACACAAATCGCTTTGTCGGGTTTAATGACTGCTGCCATCAATAAATCAAAAAATCTTGAAATTCTTCCTGCAAATATTGGTATTGATAATGGCGAAGTAAATCAATTAGTTGGTAATTACAACGAACTAATTTTGAAACGTGACAAATTACTTGCAACTGCGGGTGAATCTAACCCAGTTGTACAAGAATTATCCCGTGCAGCGCAACAGGTTAAGGATAACATCAAATCATCTATAAAAGGATATCAAAATGTTCTCGAACTAAACCGAAGTCAATTAAGTCAAATTACTGCGCAAGAAAGTGCCAAATACAGCACCGTCCCTGGGCAAGAAAAATCAATTCGATCCATTGAAAGACAACAAACAATAAAGGAAACACTTTACGTTTTGTTATTGCAAAAAAGAGAAGAAGCGGCTATTAACCTCGCTATTACAAGCCCTTCAATCAAAGTAATTGATTTTGCTATTGTTAAAAGCGCACCCATTAGCCCAAAACGCCAAATGATTTATCTTGTTGCGTTTATGCTTGGTTTGTTAGTGCCAATTGGAATTATTTTTATATATTACTTATTTGATACTAAAGTACATACAAAAGCTGACGTAGTAGCATTAGTGCCAACTATTCCAGTAATTGCTGAAATACCTTATATTGCCTCTGAAAATAAAATGGTCCGTTACTTGGATCGGTCAGTATTGTCTGAAGCCTTCAGAATATTAAGAACTAATATAAATTTTATATTACCAATTAACGAAACAAAAAATGGCTCGGTGTTATTTGTTACTTCAACCATTAAAGGGGAAGGAAAAACATTTGTCTCATTAAATACCGCAATTACGTTATCAACGTTAAGCAAAAAAGTAGTATTAGTCGGTGCCGATTTAAGAAATCCCCAATTGCACAAACAATTGAATTTAACTAGAGCAAATTACAAAGGGGTTGCCAATTATCTGCACGATACAGTCCTAAATATTGACGATATCAAAGTAAGTGATGTTACCAATAATTTAAAATTTGATATTATTTTCTCAGGTACAATTCCACCTAACCCATCTGAATTACTATCAAATGGCAGGTTTGAATTACTACTAAATGAACTTAAAAAAGAGTACGATTATGTTATTGTTGATACTGCACCAACATTGCTTGTAACAGATACAACTTTGATTACCCAACTTGCAGACGCTATATTGTATGTGTCGCGTGCTAATTTTACGGATCGTAAATTATTTGGTTACATCACCGAATTAAAAAAACTAAACAATATTAAGAATATAGGTATTATACTTAATAATGTTGGTGACAATAAAGGCTACGGTTATGGGTATTCCTATCGATATACCTACAATTACGGCTACGGTTATGGTTATTCAAGTGATGAAAACAAACGGGATTTAACTTTTTTTCAAAAGATAAAAAAATATTACAAAAAACTTAAAAGATAAATTTTAATAATAAAATAGTCAATTGTCTTTAGAATAAATGGAATATATACTTTTTGAACTATTTACTAAACAGTTTGTTTTGACTGAGTAAATCTGTAAAAACAGTTTCGTTTTTATACATTATATTTTGAGTTTGCAGTACTTTAATATGTCTGGAATGGTGAACATCTGTTCCTGTAAACGAATACATGTCTGCATCCATCAATTTTTGACTCATTTTCAACACATCGGGACCGTAATATCCTGTAAATGATAATAGATTGAGTTGAAAATCCAAATCAAAGTCTTTTAATTTTTCAAAATTTCTAAAATCAGAGAAAAAATACTTATATCGTTCAGGATGAGCTAAAATAATTTGATACCCTTTTAGTTTTAGGTCAAATAAAAGGTCATACAATTCGTAGGGAGCATTCAAATACGATAATTCAACTAATAGGTTGTTATCTGATAAACAGAGTAAAGGCTGGCTTGAGGCACTTTCAACTAACGAGTTGTCAAGCATATATTCACTCGCAAATCCTTTTATAAAACTTGAGTTTTCGTTTGTACTTTGTGCAATTGTAAACGCGTTTTTGATACTTTCGGGTGTGTTTTCCCAACAACCACTAAAAGTATGTGGGGTTGATATACAATTGCTAATGCCCAATGATTTCATTGAATTTACTAATGCCGATGTTTGTTCAACAGTTTCGGCACCGTCATCAATTCCGGGTAGCAAATGGTTGTGGATATCAGTATATCCGTTGGGTAAAACATCGGTTAATGTGTATTTTTTCTTTAAAAATGAAAACATAAGTACGGCTTATTTACAACTAATTTCAAAGATATAAAAAAAATGATACATGACTTTACTTTTTTATTTTTGAAAGCATATAAAATAATTATATTTGTAAAAAATCTTTAAAGATGGACAAAATTTGGCTTTCCTCACCACACATGGGTGGTACTGAACAGAAATATATTCAAGAAGCGTTTGATCAAAATTGGATTGCTCCTTTAGGTCCAAATGTTACCAATTTTGAAATTGATTTACAAAACTACCAACAACAAAATGTGTCAGTAGCAGCCTTAAGTTCGGGTACAGCTGCACTCCATTTGAGCTTAATTTTGTGTGGAGTGCAAGCGGGTGATGAAGTTATTTGTCAATCCATGACTTTTTCCGCCTCAGCTAATCCTATTGTGTATTTAGGCGCCACGCCAATTTTTATTGATAGTGAAACTACCACTTGGAATTTTTGCCCAATTGCACTTGAAAATGCTATTATTGATCGAATAAATAACGGTAAAACACCAAAAGCAATTATTGGAGTTCATTTGTACGGAATGCCTTTTCAAGTGGATAAAATTGTTGCCATTGCTAATAAATATAACATTCCATTAATTGAAGACAGTGCAGAATCGTTAGGAAGTACCTACAAAGGTCAAAAGTGCGGTACTTTTGGAAGATTTGGCATTTTGTCATTTAATGGTAACAAAATCATCACAACATCGGGTGGGGGAGCCTTAGTTACTTCTGATTTAACCCAAAAAAACAAAGCCATTTTTTTAGCGACTCAAGCGCGTGATAATGCACCCCATTACCAACACAGTGAAATTGGTTACAATTACAGAATGAGTAATATTTGCGCCGGAATAGGTCGTGGTCAAATGGAAGTACTTGATCAGCGAGTTGCACAACGCAGAGCAATGCATCAATTTTATGTTGATTTGTTTAAAAATAGTTCTGAAATAAGTGTACTATCTGAACCCTCAACAGATTATTTTTCAAATTTCTGGTTATCCACAATTTTAACTTCATCTTTTGAAAAAAGAGAAGCCATTCGTTTAGCACTTGAAGCTCAAAATATTGAAGCAAGACCTTTATGGAAACCGATGCACCTTCAGCCTGTTTTTGAATCAGCACCTTATTACGGTGCTGCCGTTGCAGAAGATTTGTTTGACAAAGGACTGTGTTTGCCAAGTGGCTCTAATCTTACTAATGAAGAAAGAGAGCGTATCAAAGAAGTTTTACTTCAATTTGTTTAGTTTTTTATAAAAAAACCAAAGCATCCAAATGTTAAGTAAAATAATTGGACTAATTAACACCAATTGGGGTAGTGTAAGTACGTAGAGTATAAATAAACCTAAGCACAGCCCGCACACAAGTAGAAGTTTTTTAAAATACCTTGTTTTATAAATAAAAGGAAACAGCACAAAAAGTGGGTTGAACAGTAAAATGTGGTAGTTCCAAGTGATTTCTTTGTGATACGAATACAGTCCAGCAAAACTGAAAAACAACCCAATAGCACCCAGTAAAAACAAATAAATATAATAAATTTTAGACGACCGAGATAAACCAATTAAAAGCAATAATAATCCAAAAAAGTAACCACTATTCCAAAAGGAAAAAGGACTATTTTGTAATTGGCCTTGCACTAAAACTTGTGTTTTTTCAACAAAAGGTTCATTGTGTATAACCAGTTTTTCAACACTGTTTTGAAGTTCAATAGGTAAGAAAAGTTGCGTAGCAGCCGCATCTGTAGGAGCCCCAAATATGATATTTATTCCAAGTTTAAACCAATAATGGTCTTCAAAATAAGGATACAAAACCTTACGATAACTTAAATCAGTAGCATCTGTTTTTACAATTGATTTGCTTGTAAGGGTTTGATTTAATTTGTCTGTAACCATAGTGGTACAGTTTCTGTCAATGAATTTATAGGTATAAAACCTCTCCTCTGAATATAAAGAGGTGTTTAGCTTGTCAAACAAATCCTGTTTTTGAGTTAATGATAATCTTAAAATTTGCTCAATAACACTTCTTTGGTCATATTGGTACTCAGTAATGAAATCGGTAAATGTTGATATGGAAACAAAATAATTCAAATCACCTTTTATGAATTTTAAATAAAAATGTTCGGTTCTGAAATCGAAAGTACCATAATTATAAACTACATCAAGGCCTAAAGATGTATCTTGAATTCGGAGGGCGGTATGTCCAAATGCCGAATACAATTGACTGCCACTACCGCAAGTTAATAAGCTAATTTTGGAGTTGTCTGAAAGTACTGAATTTTGTGTAAAACCAAATGAAAAGCTAACCAATAAAAATAATAAATGAATTTTTTTTATCATAACTAATTTCTAAATATAGATAAATCAATTGTAACCGAAAAAATATTAGAATACAATGCGGCACTTTGATCACCAAGATCGGTTAAGGCATAGTCAATTTGTATTCCTTTGTATTTGAATCCAAGTCCTATGTTTGGCTGAAAACCAACTTTGGTTGAGCCGTCAAGTTGCGTTACATTTTGGAAGTTGCCAACACCAGCACGCAAAAATACTACATCAATGTAGCTGTATTCCATGCCTAATGCGGGATCAATACTTAATCCTTTAGTAGAAAATAAATCGTTGGTTTGAGCGAAACGCATGTTCAAATTGGCGGCCGCTACTAAACTTGTTTCGTTATGAAATTCAAACTTTTTTGAAAGTCCAACTTGTGCTTTCGGTGCAGTTATTTCAGTACTTTCAGGTAGTTCTTGATTTTGATTGGCTACCGCATCTTTAATTGAATTATATGCCTCCTCATTGATACTCCAAATAGTGTAAGTTGTGGTAATATCTCGAAGTAATAAACCAAATTTCCAGTCATTTCTTTCAAATTGTAACCCAAAATCAACGCCAAATCCCCAGGCTTTTGCAAAATCCCCAATAACACGTCGGATCACTTTCGCATTTATACCATATTGAAATCCAGGCACTTGAAGTTTTCTGGCATATGAAAATGTAAACCCATAATCAGCAGTTGAAAATTTACTTACTCTATCGTAATTAATATTTCCTTGACTATCAATAAGTTGTGTGGTATTAAGGATATCATCAACCCCAAAACGAATCATTGACATACCCCAAGCACTTCTATCGTCAATAGGTTTTGCATAGGCTGCGTAATCATATTGAGCAATATTTGCAAAATAACTAGCATGCATTAGAGCTCCTTGATGGTCTTCTAAATGTACCAAACCCGCTGGATTCCAGTAGCCTGAATTTACATTGTTTGTGTGGGCTACCATAGTATTTGACATACCTAATGCTGCCGCATCAACACCAATATTCATAAATTCATTTGAATATTTTCTTACGGCTTGACTTAAGCTCAAAAAAGGTAGTAATAAAGCGAATACTAGTGTGCTGGTTTTCAAGTTGAATGTTTTTACAAAATTAGGTTTTTTTATACAAGAAATGAATACGTCATTAAAAAAAAATGAATGGCTAAAGTCAATTTTATTATTTTTTCTTCAGAAATAAAAATCTCTTACCAAAAAACGTAGTTCAATGCAACTTATTGTTTAAATTTGTGTTGAATTTAAAGCATTAATTATTTATGACCGTTAAAAAACATATTCCGAATTTTATTACTCTTTTAAATCTTTTAAGTGGCTGTATTGCTTTGATTTTTGCTTTTCAAGAACAATTTGAAATGGCTTTTTATTTTGTTTCTTTGGGTATATTTCTTGACTTTTTTGATGGTTTTTTTGCCCGATTGTTCCATGTTTCTAGTCCATTAGGATTACAACTGGACTCCCTGGCCGATATGGTCACTAGCGGTGTTGTACCAGGGACAGTAATGTATTTTATGTTGACAAACGCATTAAATTCACCTCAAATTTCTGTTTGGAACCCTACTTTTTGGCTGGCTTGTACCGGATTTATCATTACATTAGGTTCGTGCTACAGATTAGCAAATTTTAACATTGACACAAGGCAAACCGATTCATTTATTGGATTGCCAACACCAGCTAACGCCTTGTTTATTTTAAGTTTACCCTTAGTACTAAAATATTCTGATTCGTTGATTGTTACTGAATTAGTCACAAACGCATGGGTTTTAATCCTAATTTCTATTGTAAGTGCTTATATCTTAAACGCTGAGATTCCATTATTTTCATTGAAAATTAAAAATTTTAGCTTCCAAAAGTACGCCTTGCAATTAGGATTTGTTTTATTTTCAATACTATTGCTTATTTTTCTGCGTTTTTCTGCTGTTCCACTACTAATTCTGAGTTACGTTTTACTTTCTATTATTGTAACAAAATTTTCAAAATCAAATAAATAGTTTAAATGCTTTAACTTTATGGCAAAAGTTTCTGTTCAGAAAAAAACTAGATCGCAAAAATCCAAACAAAAAAAGTCATCTTCTACTTTGGGTTGGCTGATTTTTGCTTTTGGATGTGTGCTTGTGGTGTCTTTTTATCAGTTTCGTGGTCAAATTAACTATTATTTAAAACCGACTTCTGTTTCAAATTACCGACTTGATAAAAAAGCTAAAGAGCGCATCACCAAGGTATTAAATGCGCACAAGGACAGGGCAATTGGTATTGATGTTTCGCAGTTTCAAGGCTCTATTGATTGGGAACAAACTAAAGAAATTGAAAACGAATTACCCTTAACTTTTGTATTTGTTAGAGCTACGGCTGGCAATGATAAAAAAGACCATCAGTTTGATACAAATTGGCAAAAAGCAAAGGAACATAATTTTATTCGCGGTGCCTATCATTACTATCGCCCAAACGAAAACTCAATGGAACAAGCTAACAATTTTATCAAAACAGTAACTCTTCACAAAGGTGACTTGCCTCCTGTTTTGGATATTGAACAATTGCCTAAAGACCAACCAATGGACAGCTTAAAAAAAGGGTTGCAGAGATGGTTAACTAAGGTAGAGGCGCATTATGGCATACGTCCTATTATTTATTCGGGCGAAAAATATTATACTGATTTTTTAAAAAAAGAATTTTCGACCTATACTTTTTGGGTTGCCAATTACAATGATTGGGTAGGAACAATTAAAGAAGATTGGGCTTTTTGGCAGTTTACCGAAAAGGCAGCAATCCCAGGTATTTCAGAACGAGTTGATTTGAATATTTACAACGGAACACCTAAAATGTTGCGTTACATGACCAAAAATAATTAAAATTAGCTTTTTATTTTGTAAAATAAATCAAACTAAGCGCAACAATAAGTATAAAAACAAATACTAAGATAGATTTTGGATTCGCAAAATTTACGGTCCATCCCATCCAAGCTATTCTTTTTGGAGGTAGCAATCTTTCGTCATCTTTATTGTAGTAAAAACTTCCGTACTTCCAATTGTTTGGGTCTTTATGCCAAATTTCGAGTTGTTCTTTTGACGGGTTTTTCATTTTAATAAAAAAAAAGTATTATTTATTTAATTCAATTTCTTTTGGCGAATTAAAATCAATTTTAGTTTTTCGAAGTTCAAAATTCTGACCTAAATAAACACGTCTTACCATTTCGTCTTCAACCAATTCTTCTGGTTTACCCGCTTTTAAAATACCTCCTTCAAACATTAAATACGTTTTGTCAGTAATAGCTAATGTTTCTTGTACGTTATGATCGGTAATTAAAATGCCAATATTTTTATTTTTTAATTGAGCTACAATACGCTGAATATCTTCAACGGCAACAGGGTCAACTCCTGCAAAAGGTTCGTCAAGCAAAATAAATTTTGGATCGGTTGCCAAGCATCGTGCAATTTCTGTTCGACGTCGTTCACCACCTGATAGTAAATCGCCTCGATTGGTACGAATGTGCTGCAGACTGAACTCGTCAATCAAACTTTCCATTTTAGCCTCTTGTTCAGCTTTGGTAAGATTGGTTAATTGTAAAACACTTAAAATATTATCTTCTATGCTTAATTTTCTGAAAACAGAGGCCTCTTGTGCTAAATAACCTATTCCGTTTTGGGCACGTTTGTACATTGGATAGTCGGTAATGTTCATATCATCCAAATAGATGTTACCTGCATTGGGCTTAACTAGTCCTACAATCATATAAAAGGAGGTTGTTTTTCCTGCACCATTTGGGCCTAAAAGTCCAACAATTTCTCCCTGATTTACTTCTACCGATATACCTTTTACAACACTTCTGCCTTTGTAGGTTTTAACTAAATTTTCTGCTCTTAATTTCATGTTTTTTTAATTTGTCAATTAGACAATAAGCAATGTTTCATTATTTTGTAAAAATATTAAATTTAATTACAGTTGAAACTTTATTATTATTTGTTTAACTTTTGATGCAAATTGGTACAATAGCCAATTATTTGATTGGCTCATTTTCCAATGCCTCCCAAAATTCGTAAGCTCTTCTTAAATGAGGTATAACTATTGTCCCTCCAACCAAAGTTGCAATCCCCATGGCCTCCATCATTTCTTCTTTAGTAACTCCTTCTTTGTAACTGGTTTCCAGATGGTACTTAACACAATCATCGCATCGTAAAACTGTGGACGCAACTAATCCCAAAAGCTCTTTAGTTTTTACATCCAAAGCACCTTCTGCATAAGCATTGGTATCAAGATTAAAAATACGCTTTACAATTTTATTATTGTCTGCAAGTAGTTTTTCGTTCATTTTTGAACGATATTCATTAAATTCGGTTATTAAATCACTCATTTTTTAATTGTTTTTTGGTTACAAACACAGAAATAAATATGCTTAATTCATAAATAATCATCATTGGAATAGCAACTATAATTTGGCTAATAACATCTGGAGGTGTAACAATTGCTGCTACAATTAATATAATTACAATACTGTATTTTCTGGAATTTCTTAAAAATTCAGGCGATACCAAACCAATTTTTGATAAAAAATAAATGATGATTGGTAATTCAAAAAACAAGCCGCAAGCAATTACAGATGTTTTAACCATACTAATATATGAATCCACTGAAAATTGATTTTTTACAATGGCACTTACTTGAAATGTGGCGAAAAAGTTAATGGACATTGGCACAATAATAAAATAGCCAAAAGCCACGCCTAAAAAGAAAAGCACCGATGAAATTACTATAAATTTCACTGCATTTTTTTTCTCTTTTTCATACAGTGCGGGACTGATAAAACCCCATAGCAGGTACAAAATAAATGGAAAAGCAATGATAAATCCTGCCGTAATACATGCCCAAATTAAAATACTAATTTGACCTTCCATGTTTGTGTTTTGAATAATAAATGGGAAGGTTGTGTTGCATATACTATTTTCGTAACCAAAATAATGCGAAATATCACACATTAATTGGTACGAAAAAAACTTAGGGTCAATGGGACCAAAAATTATTTTGTCAAAAACAAAATCACTAAAAAAGAATACTATTGTTGCCGAAATTAGTACCGCTGCCGCGCTTCTAACAAGCATCCATCGCAATTCCTCGAGGTGCCCCATAAACGACATGTTTGCTTTTGCTTCTTTATTTGCCATTAAATCAATCCTTCTTTTAAAATATCATGTAAATGAATAATTCCTTTGTACGTTCCATTATCAATAACAGCAAGTTGGGTTATGGCAAAGTTCTCTAAAACATCAAGTGCTTCGCTTACCAAATCAGTTGATTTTATTGATTTTGCATTTACTGTCATTATATCTTTGGCTGTAATCCCTGTGATGGTTTCAGTTTTATTCAACATTCGTCGGATGTCGCCATCTGTAATAATTCCGATAATTTGATTGTCAGCAACCACGGCAGTAACTCCAAGTCGTTTTTCTGAAATTTCCATAATCACATCCTTAATACTTGAGTCAGGACTAACTATTGGTTTATGACTTTCGTCTAATAAATCCCCAACACGAAGCAATAATTTTTTCCCTAAGGCACCTCCTGGATGGTATTTTGCAAAATCTTCACTTTTAAAATCGCGCATTTTCATTAAGCAAACCGCCAGTGCATCACCCATTACCAGCTGCGCCGTTGTACTGTTTGTTGGAGCCAAATTGTTTGGACAAGCTTCGTTTTCAACAAAAGTGTTCAGCGGAAAATCAGACTCTTTTCCTAAAAAGGAGTTCAAATTACCGGTAATACCTATCAATGGGTTTCCAAATCGTTTTAATAAAGGTACTAATACTTTGATTTCAGGACTATTACCGCTTTTGGAAATGCAAATAACTGGATCTCCTGGTTGCACCATGCCTAAATCGCCATGAATGGCTTCGGCCGCATGAAGAAACAAAGAGGGGGTTCCTGTTGAATTTAAAGTGGCAACAATTTTTTGTGCAATGATGGCACTTTTGCCTATTCCTGTAACAATTAATCGACCTTTTGAGTTGTAAATTAATTCTACTGCGTTCACAAAATGATCGTCGATAAAATCAATTAGTTTTGCAACTGATTGACTTTCAGACAGTATCGTTTTTTTAGCTTCGTTTTTTATCGTTTCTTTCGTAATCAAAATAGTTAGATTAAAAATTTGTTTTTATTGAAAATAATGTTATATCTTTATGGTGGTGCAAATTTATGTAAAAAATACCTTTATTTAAGAATGAATTCAAACGAAATTGACATACACAAAGAATTAAAAAAATATTTTGGTTTTAGCCAATTTAAAGGACTGCAAGAACAAGTTATCAAAAGTATTTTAGCAAAGCAAAATACATTTGTAATTATGCCAACTGGTGGCGGAAAATCGCTCTGTTATCAACTGCCTGCTTTGATTCAGGAAGGAACCGCAATTGTAGTTTCGCCCTTAATTGCTTTAATGAAAAATCAAGTGGACGCCATCAGAAGCTTGTCATCTGAAAATGGAATTGCTCATGTACTTAATTCATCATTAACCAAAACCGAAATAACACAAGTTAAAAAAGACATTGTTGCTGGAATTACAAAACTACTTTATGTAGCGCCAGAATCATTAACCAAAGAGGAATACGTTGATTTTTTGAAATCAGTCCCTATTTCGTTTGTGGCAATTGATGAAGCACATTGTATCTCAGAATGGGGACACGATTTTCGTCCAGAATACCGCAACTTAAAATCAATTATCAAATTAATTGACGATGTGCCTGTTATTGGTTTAACTGCAACAGCAACGCCTAAGGTGCAAGAAGATATTTTAAAAAACCTTGATATGTCTGACGCACAAACATATAAGGCTTCGTTTAATAGACCTAATTTGTACTATGAAGTACGTACAAAAACTAAAAATATTGAATCGGATATAATTCGATTTATAAAACAACATAAAGGAAAATCAGGAATTATTTATTGCTTAAGCCGCAAAAAAGTGGAAGCAATTGCTGAAGTTTTACAAGTAAATGGAATTAGTGCTGTACCCTATCATGCCGGATTAGATGCCAAAACACGTGCCAAACATCAAGATATGTTTTTGATGGAAGACGTGGAAGTAGTTGTGGCAACTATTGCTTTTGGAATGGGAATTGACAAGCCAGATGTTCGTTTTGTAATTCATCATGATATTCCAAAATCATTAGAAAGTTATTACCAAGAAACGGGTAGAGCAGGACGAGATGGCGGCGAAGGACATTGCTTGGCTTACTATTCGTACAAAGATGTTGAAAAGTTAGAAAAATTTATGACAGGCAAACCTGTTGCCGAACAAGAAATTGGTTTTGCATTGCTTCAAGAAGTGGTGGCTTACGCCGAAACATCAATGTCGCGCCGAAAGTTTTTACTACATTATTTTGGTGAAGAATTTGATGGTGAAAATGGTGACGGTGCTGATATGGATGATAATGTTAGAAATCCAAAGGTAAAAGTAGAAGCTCAAACACAAGTAAAATTACTGCTTGAAGTAGTTAGAGATACCAAACATTTATACAAATCAAAAGAAATTGTTTTTACCCTAATTGGTAGAGTAAATGCCATTATCAAAGCTCACAGAACCGATGCTCAGGAATTTTTTGCCGCAGGTGCCACTTTTGAAGAGCGCTATTGGATGGCACTTATCAGACAAGTTTTGGTTGCAGGTTATTTGACTAAAGATATTGAAACCTATGGTATTTTAAAAATATCTCAAAAAGGATTGGATTACATTAAATCACCAGTTTCTTTCATGATGTCAGAAGACCATGAATACAACGAAACTGAAGACGAAGCTATTGTTACTGCAGCAAAATCAACAGGTACTGCTGACGAAGCCTTAATGGTAATGCTACGTGATTTACGAAAAAAAGAAGCCAAAAAACAAGGCGTACCTCCTTTTGTTGTTTTTCAAGACCCTTCTCTTGAAGACATGGCTTTAAAATACCCAATTACTTTAGAAGAATTATCAAATGTACATGGAGTGGGTGAAGGAAAAGCCAAAAAATACGGTAAGCCATTTATTGAATTAATTAACCGTTATGTGGAGGACAATGATATCACCCGACCTGATGATTTAGTTGTTAAATCCACCGGAGCCAATTCTACAAACAAATTATACATCATTCAAAATATTGACCGTAAATTATCGCTTGATGATATTGCTTCAGGAAAAGGGATGGACATGGACGGGCTTATCAAAGAAATGGAGCAAATAGTCTATTCAGGTACCAAATTAAATATCAAATACTGGATTGATGAACTACTTGATGATGAACAACAAGAAGAAATTTTCGACTATTTTATGGAATCAGAATCGGATGATATTGAAACCGCTCTTAAAGAATTTGACGGCGATTATGACCTTGACGAATTACGATTGATGCGTATTAAATTTATTAGTGAAGTTGCTAATTAAGTACTTTTAAAATAAAAATTTATTATAAATAAAACAAATAATTTGTGCGTTACCCACAAGGGGTCGGGCTATCCGTTACAATCTTTTTTACAATTGGGTTAAAAAAAATAACCCAATTGCAAAAAAGGATTTCCACTTCTATCCCTAACGCAATACCACTAATAAACAGAAAAATAACTTTAAAATCAAAATAGTATTACTTATCTGCACTATAAACAACACCCCGATGTGGTTTTAAAACATCTCTAAACCTAATCATATCCAACTCTTCAACCACCAAAAAAGCAATAGCATACATGTCATCAATTACTTCAAAACCAGTAATTTTTATTGAATAATTTTCTTTTTCTAAAAATTCCTTTAAATGAATTTCATGATGCTCCGCAGTCTTTTCAGCAGCTTGCCCTCTAAAATCCCAAATTAATTTTATTTTTCTTGACATATTTTGTTGTATATATTGTATATATTATATATTTGTATAAAATTAGTTCAATATGCGAAAATTAATCGATTTAGATCAAACTACTTTAACAAAGTTAA
>Ga0247722_10000654_pt1 | contig 20470 bp, 19 predicted proteins | sample MSEWelMarce3H_FC_FD_189094 | JGI IMG/M metagenome (GOLD analysis project Ga0247722, IMG submission 189094) | Subsurface sediment microbial communities from gas well in West Virginia, United States - MSEEL Well Study Marcellus 3H_FC | ecosystem: Environmental > Terrestrial > Deep subsurface >... | reverse complement strand
GATAGTGTGGTTTCATTACCTCCAAATGCACCTAAAGCTTCGTCAACTTCTTGGAATTCGTTTAAAACCCTGTCTATGCACATTTTAATAACTTCATATTTAAAAATGTTTATTTCTAAGGTTTCTTCACCGTCATCATCTTTTATCGTATTGCCTGTTTGACATTTTCTAGTAATCCCATCAATGTCGAGGTAATAGTTCTTCCCGAATAATTCAACCATGTTTTTTCTATTTCTGTTAATTTATTTATTTCTAATGTATTTGTAAAGTATTGATTATAATCAGTATTGAATTTTATAGACCTTTTATTTTTGGGACATGAGTCAATTATTCTTTTTTCATCACTAATCCATAAATCACATTTTTTCCATAAATCATCTATCTCACTTGACATAGTGAATTTAATATTATTTCCCATAAAACCATTTTTCGATAAAAAGAATAATGTTGCGGGTTTTGCTTTACCTAATTCATCTAATCCAATAATGGTAAAATTATGTTCTTTATTTTCGTAAATAAGTTTATTGAGGTCGGTAATCACGGTATTGTAACTAATTCCTGCGTGACCAAATATTTCTATGGGATAATCAATAAAGATAAAATTATCTAATTCTTCTTTGGATTGGAATTTATAATAATTTAAAAGATTATCATTTTGGACTTTACCTTCTTTACCATATTCGAATGTTTCCTCTTCTTCCTCTAATTCGCTTGATAAAAAATAATCGTGGTAGTGATAGTCGAATTTTTGTATTAAATTTCTTAATACACCATTTATACTAATGAATATTTCCATAATGAAAATATAATATAAATAGACTTATAAGTAAACAATAAACCCACATCATTATAGTAAACGATGTGGGTTTATTAATCAAATTTAACTTTATTGTTAATCGTATCTATTTAATATTTCTCCTATGATTGGATTTCTAACAATATCCTCCATACCAAATTCAAAAATACCAATACCTTTAACATCTTGCAATCTTTTCTTTGCATCAAACAATCCCGATTTTGTTTTATCTCTAAATTTATCTGATTGTTCTAAATCACCTGAAATGAAGAATTTTGAATTGTAACCAATACGAGTTAATAATAACTTAATTTGAGATGGAGTGGCATTTTGTGCCTCTTCAAAAACAAGTATTGTATTGTCTACGTTCCAACCTCTCATATACGCTAGAGCTGCAACCTCAATGTATCCTTGGTCTTTTAAGGTTTCTCTCGATTCTTTACCTATAATCTTATTTAAAAGATAATATGAAGGATAAATGTACGGGTCTAATTTTTCTTCTAAACCCCCTGGAAGTGATCCTAATTTCTCTTCCGCTTCAACTGCGGGCCTAACTATGATTATCTTCTCATACTTGTTAGAATCGTCGTATAATAGGTCTACCGCTCGTTTCATTGCAATATAGGACTTACCCACCCCTGCTGGACCAAAACATAACGTGATTTGATTTTCTCCGAGAATATTCCAATATGTTTCTTGGTTTTTAGTTAAGAACTTTTCTTTAGGACGTTTAATGATTTGTCTAATTTTCTCTTTATGAGTTACTTTTCGGTCATCTACTACTACGGGAACCGGGTAGTTTTTGCCAATTTTAGGTTTTAAAGCCAAACTTTTAAATTTTAAATTTCTATTATTATTATCAATAAATATCTCACTATTGGCCTGTACTACCGAATCCACCTGAACCTCTTTCACTATCTCCTAAATCTTTAAATTCAATCAACTCAATATTAGGATACGGCATAATAACTATTTGAGCCCCTCTTTCCCCAACCTTATATTTTAACGAATCTAATCCATTAGTTTTCTTAAATGTTGCTTGTAATTCACCTCTATAACCACTATCAATTACACCAACTGAATTTGACAATATTAACTCTTGGTTACGTATCGATGACCTTGGGAACACTAACCCAACATATCCTCTTGGGATTTCTAAAGCAATACCAAAACCATATGTAACACTAAATGATGTGTTTTCAATTTCACTTGTTATTGTTAAATCCATTCCCGCGTCTCCCGCTTTAGAATATGACGGTATAACGGCATCCTCTCTTAATTTTTTAATCTTAACGGTGACTGAAGGGACTTTAATTGGGGTATTAAATTCGGGAGCACTCATTATATCATTTGATAATAACCCTAATAATTTATCAATGTCACCAAAGACTGATAAATCTTCCGCATCATCACTATTTAATTTCTTCTCAAATTCTTTTAATTGAGATAGATAATTTTCCACATCATTCTTATCCATTTACTTTAATTTTTTTTTCTTCTATCCATTTATCTAATTTCTTAACCCTTTCCTTTAACTCACTATCTTGAGGTCGTAAACAACATTCAACAAACACATCAGTCACACGTTGAAATTCTTCAAAGGTAACTTGAACACCAACTGTAGTTAGGTATTCTAACGCCATCTTACTTTGTGATTGACGCATAATTTGTATATCTCTACTATAAAATTCCATGGTACAGTTGGTGTTTAGTTATTGTTACTTGTAATATTCGGGTGTGTTCTTTTCGTCAATAACGCAATCGATTTTTAATTTCTTAACATCGATAATTTGGCTTGAACGAATATCACCTGACAAGAATTTTGATGCGGTTATATTTGCTTCCGCATTAGATTCTGCCTGAACGATAATGTTTGATTTTGTTAAACGAGGATTACCCTCTCTGTCCATTTGTTCGGATTCATATCCTACTGTTACTGTGTAATGCATACTGTTTTTGTTTTATTTGTTTATAATTGATTTGAAAAATTGAACTCTATTATTGCAAACATTTTTTAATGAATATTTGTCTTTTACTGTTTCATATAATCTATTACCTAAGTCCTCAACCATATTAGGATTTTCTATTAACCTTTTCATTTGTTTACCCCAATCCCTATGGTTTCTATTTGAATTCACTAATAATGAGTTACCCTTATCATTAAATTTACCTTCATCAATTGCAGATATTAAATCTAAATTAAATGGTTTTACATCACTAGCGATAATTGGTTTCTTATGAAAACCTGCTTCAATAATTTTTAATTGGGATTTATTTGCGTTAAATTCTGAATCAACTAATGGAGCTAAAGATATATCAAAATAGTTGTAATTTGTTGCATATTTGTTAATTTCCATTGTCCATCTCCTTCTATAAGGTTGGTCTTCGTCATTAAAATTACCGTCAACAAATGTATGTAAATAATTTTTATATTCATCGTTTAATGACCTATAATTGTCAGTAAAAATTTGTTCGTATTTTGACCAAACAGTTTCTAATGGTTGTATTGGTCGTTGTCTTTGTTGTCCGGTGGTTTTATCAATCTCAGTGACAGTTCCTCTTAAATCAAATCCACATAAGACAAATTGAGTTTTATCTTTATACGCTGCAAGTGTTGAGGAGATTCCATTATTCATTAATTCTAAATCATACAGATGTGACGACCCACCTAACCAACCAAATCTAATTCTATCTGATTTTATCGGTGCAGATTTAAATTGTGGTTCATCTTCATTAACAGCGTTCGGAAAAACGTGAACATCTGAAACACCAATTTTTTGTTTGATTGTTTGCGCGAAAATTGGAGTTGTAGTTGTGATATAATCCACCAACTTCAATAACTCAACTTTTTTCTCCCCTACTTTATTTGCCTTTATTTGGTGATACATTGGATGTCTTTGATCAACAAACCACATATCGTCAATATCCATGATTACCTTAATACCATTATTTTTTAACCACTTAACTCTGGCAACATTAATTTCCTGAGGGGCTTTGTGAATAAAACTATGGAATACCACAATATCGTAGTTTGTAAAGAAATTATCATCATTGGGAACATCAAAAGAAATATCCACATGGACATCACTATCGTGGTTTTCACCAATAAATTTATAAGGATCGAGTATCCTAAATTTACCGACTCCATGTACATCGGATGGGATTGCTAAAATTCTAATTTTTGACATTTAAATTAACTTATATGTCTAAAATATAACTAAAATATCTGAAAAAACAAAATCATTTGAGAAACATACTTGCATCAAGTATATCGGGAGATAAGTGTTTATTAATGAACTCATTGATGTTAGATGACCAAAGAGTTTTAAATTCTCTTTTTATTTTTTCTTCATCCCAATTCCACCAAGATATTTTTAAAAGTAACTCTATTTGTTTTTCGGTAAAACGATATTTCACCACTTTACCAGGATTACCTACGACTATAGCATATGGAGGAACGTCTTTGGTAACTGTTGCGGTTGCACCGATTATTGCACCATTACTAATTTTAACACCTGACATAATGGTTGATTTTGCACCAATCCACACATCATTCTCAATTGTAATATCACCTTTACATGATGGATGTCCCATTTCAAACATCATATTCTCGATGTCCTCATTAACAGGTCCTAATAATTGTGAACTTGTTGTTATCCAATCAGGTCTATGATTTGCATGTAAAAAAAAGCTACAATCTCTACCGATTGAATTGTATTTTCCGAGATTTATATGGTAATCATTACTCCATGAAATGATATTGACATTTCTATCGTAGTATGTTCCTCTGTCCGCGTGCCACAGATGAAGATTTTCTCCCATAAATTATTTTGCTTTGTTGACTCCTGTAATTTTTCCTTTAAAAATTGAATCTCCAACCTTTAGAACAAGGTTTTCGTTGATTGTGGATGTTGTGGATGCTGTAAGAATTTGATTTAATTTCTCGTCCATAACTTTACGAACTGTGTTCTCAATCATAAGAGCAATTGCGTTCATATCAATATTACCACCAGAGGATGTATTCGTAGATTGTTTTTGTTGGGTTGATTTTGGACCAACACCTTCTTGTTCCATTAAACGTTTAGCACCCTTTACAAAATCCATATCAAGAGTATCGTTCAATGAAATTTGTGGAATTGGATTTTCCATCATTGCTTTTTTAATTGCATCAGGTAATTTAGAATTTTGTATTCTATCTCCGTTTACTGGTTGTGGTGATTTGGTGGGTTGTTGTTGTTGTTGATCCATAGACGCAAGAACATCTTCAGGATTTGATCTCAAAATTTGTTCGTTTACGTGGCCTCTTTCATAATTTCCACCGTCTACTTTGTTCATAACTTTTTTAGCTTGAACTAATTTTTTCATTAAATCGTTTTGTGTTATTGTTCCTGTTCCTTGTGACATAGTAATCTATATTTTAAATAATAGTAATGAATTTTAGAATAACATTAAAGTTTTAATTCTTTTTATTGATTCTTGTAATTCGTTAGGAGTCTCATCCGACGGTACATCATTTGTTGGTATTTCATCATTTACAATGATACCATTCTTTGCCAATAGATTTGATAATTCAGAATTTGATGTAATATCAAATCTTTTTCTTGTACCTCCACCTGGATTGGTATTCTTACCTAATTGTCTTTGAGAATCAATCCATTCCTTCTCTTTCATCTTATATAATTCTTTCGCAGCATTTTGATAATCCTGAGTAGTAATCATTTTTTGACCATTAACATCTTTAATGTTGGTTTGTAATTTATTGAATACATCCGATGAATAATCTTTAGTTGCTGTTGTTGGTAATTCACTTGGTTTCTCATCTGATTTAGGTTGAGGTAATCCTTGTGGGTCCAATTGAGGTTTTTCTTTTTTCTTAGGTTGTGGTAGTGGTTCAGTTTGTGGTTTTGTCTCGGGTTGTTTGATTTCAGGTTTTTTACTCCAATCTGCAGTTACATAAGTTGTAACCATAGGACCTGAAGACGATTCATCACCTTCTTTATAACCCGGCCTCATTTTATCAAACGTTTCATCACTTAATACTTGAATGTTACTCATCCTGTCAACCCTAAAAGTTCTCCAATTTCCTTTTGCAAAACCTTTCTTAGAAACTGATGGAGGTTGCACAAAAACTCGAACAATAATATTTCCACCTTTACTTAATCCTAAAGCGACCGCTTCACCTCTAGTTCTTGTTCCAGGTCTAACACCCTCTTTACCATTTTCTTTTGGACCACTATAATAAAAAGTAATAGGATTCCTATCGGTTATTGCATTAACCAATGGTCCGGTCTTTCTTCCTTTTAGAAAATCGGCCTCAACTAATACTTTATGAAATAATGTGTTTAAACTCATTTAAAATCTGCTGGGTCTGGATATTGTTTTTTATTTGGGCCATAAATTCCAATTCTACCTAAATTATCAATTCTTGAGAGAACGTCAGTTTTATTACCAACCGAACCCTTTTCGCCAATTTGACCTTTTCCTTTATCATCACCATCAGATTGTGCATTTGGGTGACCTGACGAATATTGGTTATCTGAATTATAAGTATTTCTTCCTATGTTATCTATTCTTAAATTAATATCGGTTATTGAACCGACTCTACCAGCAAATTCACCTTTACCTTTCTCGTCTCCGTCAGAAATTGCGTTTGGATGGATTGAGTTGTATGAACGATATTGGCCGTAGGTATTTTTACTTATTAATTCATTTCTTTTCTGTATGTCAATTGACGAACCAATTGAACTATCTGTTTCACCTTTACCTTTCTCATCTCCATCAGACATAGCGTTTGGATGCACTATACCGTATCCATTATTATTATTATACGTATTTCTTGCTAAGGATTCATTTCTTTTCTGTATATCAACAGACGAACCAATTGAGTTACTTGATTCTCCTTTACCTTTTTCATCTCCATCAGACATAGCGTTTGGATGGTTTGAATCGTATTGTTCATTAGATTGATATGAATTTCTTGCGATTGATTCGCTTCTAAATTTTTCCGCTAATAATTCTAAACGTGTTGCCATATTAAAACATTAATTTTTTTATTCTTTCTACTTGTTCAAACAAACCGGTTAATTTAATTGAAGAAATTGAGTTTTTATGTGAATTACTTTTAATTAGATTAGTGGGAGGTAACCAACTTGCTTTTTTAGAATGACTTTTAAGGTGACTGTTTTTTCTCTCTCCAGTTATACCCCCAATATCATCCGCTTGTTTTCTACCATCTTTTTTATTACTAACCATATCTCTTTCACCTTTTAGGTGTTGTTCTGACCATTTTTCCATTAATTCACCACCACAAAGGTCAAACTTAGTTCTGTCATTAATTTTATCAATGTTTTGAAGGTCATGTATAATTCTCTTTAGTTGTCCGTATTTTACTTTTTTATCTTGTAATAATTTTTTTGCACGATTAAGTCCATGGAAATGTTCACCATTAAGACTTATCACCGTATGATTAATCTTATCTAAAATATTCTGTGGTATGTCAAATACACTTAATTTTAGTTCTTTATTCATTATCTTTTAGATATTTTACAATTGTATCCATTGATAATTTATGACTATCCATACTATTTTTCAATGATTTAAGTTGTTTTTTAACAATTGGGTTAACTTCCTCTTCAACATCCCCGTCAACAATATCGTTATCTTTAGTTTTACTTTTTAATACATGTTCAATATAATCTCCCATGAATTTTTTAGGATTCTCAACTAATCTAACTTTATCGTCAGGTAGATTTTCATCATAACCCATTTTTTCTAATCTATCTTCAGCCTCATCATCACTCAAACCTAACTCATCTTCCATGTGACTTTTTGCATCATCATATGGAGCGTCTTTTAATATTGTATCATCTGCACCCAATGCTTTATTGAGTGCAATTTCTAATATTTTTTCTTTAGTAATTTCTTCACCTTCACCCCAGTATCTTCTGTAAGTGTTAACACCCGTTAAACCATATGAACCCATTTGACCTGCACCCGTTTTAGCTACGATGTCGGTTGTTTTCTTTTGAGTGATTCCCTTTGATGGTAAATCTGTTTGTTTTTTATTTCTAGCAATGTTACCATTCTTATCGACAATTTCATCCACCTCTTCTTCTTTTTCTACCTTATCAGGTATTTTACTGTAATCAGTGTCGTCCGAGAATTCTTTTGCCCATTTACCCCACTTCTTCTTTTCTTTCTTAGGTTTACCTTTTTCGTTAGCCTTTGCATAGAAGAATCTTTGTTGAGCTTTTGACGCAAATTTCTCCTCAATTACCTGTTTTATAAAATTATTCATCTAAATCACTTTTTATATAAATATCAAATCTTAGGAAAGATATTTATACAATAATGAATAGACAGAATATTTTAAACTTTTACGGGTCAAAATTGGATTTAAAATTGGACTCATCGGAACTTTACGACTATGAATTAGGGAAAGTTGATACCGATTACAATTCTGATGTCTTAGATTTAGACACCGAAATTACATATAACACTATCAGAATCAACAATTCTCTGTCTCAAATGGATTGCGTAAAAAATACAATCACATTACAAGAGTTCGATAATAGTGTTAATGATATTGATTATATTTTTTCTGGTTTAACTTTTACATTAGATTATTCTGACTTTATTAATTATTTTAATGTCCCATATGAACACACAATTTTAAATAATGATGTTTTTGTTCTTACAGGTTTAACAAATGAAACACATTATTTTACAATTTACCAATATAACAGAACAGATTTACCGTTAATTGGTGTTTATGGTTTTATTACCGATAATAATGGTGATTCACTTTTAACTTCAAGCGGCGATTCGTTGATATATACCGACCCAACGTCAATTAATTCGTTCTATACGTTATTAGATGTGTCTGACGATTCTATTATTGTAACAACAAATAATGAAGAGTTGTTGGTGCTTAGTGAAGTTACAACACCTTTAGAGGTTATGGATTTATTTGACAAGGAAATATTAACTTGTACAAATAAATTGGAAGATGAAATAAATTGTTGTCCTACATCCCCTAAATTAAATGCAAAACCATGGGCTTATAAGTTTGACACGGGTAGTGGTATTGATAATTGTGATGCTCAAATACAAAGAAGAACTGAAAAAGGTTGGACTTTAGATTTCATTTTTAATAGAGATTCTAACCCTTGGTCATTAGGGAGAGTGTTTTATTACTTAGGAGTTAGAGGGGAAAATGACCCATACAAATATGCCGATAACAACCTTTCATTTCAATTTACTTCAGATAGAAGAATAAAATGGGTTGCACATCATTATTCAGGAATATGTACAACCGAGGGTTATGATGAAAGTTTTTACATCGCCAGTGGTCAAACTCCACAAATATGTGTTATCGACGGTACAAAAGATTTCAATGTAACAATTGTTTTCGACAGATATAAAAGATACACTGACTGTAATTTAGAGAATGATGGTGGTTGGAATGATTTAATTCCTGAATTTATCACTAGTGCATATACAAACACGGGTGTCACTGCGGTAACATCTTCACAACTATCTGTTGCAAATAATGTAGAATTATTAAATAAAAAATGGGCTGATGAGAAACAAAGAAGATTAGGAACGTTAAAAATATATTTAAACGGTAGACCAATTTATAAATTAGAAGATTGGGAGGAGGTTATTCCTTCTGAAAGAGGGGTACAACCATATATACAATCTTGGGGAGGAGGAACTGGTTTAATGAATGGAATTCATCAAGGTGTATCATGTTTTGATATTAAATCAATAAAATACTACGAAGAACCATTAGATTTTGTACATGTTAGACATAATTTTTTAACAAGATTAGGAAATTATGACTTTGAAATTTGTGGTTTAAAGTGTGTGGATGATATTTTTGGTGTAATACCAACGACACTTCCAACAAACACTCCAACACCTACTCCAACCGTAACACCATCTGGCACTCCAAACCCAACCAACACACAAACCCCAATACCAAGTAGTACCCCAAATCCAACTGCAACCGTAACACCAACTCCAACAGCAACCAATGTTATTACGCCGACCCCAACATTAACTAATACAATCACACCAACGGCGACACCTATACCAACATCTACCGAAACGCCTACTCCAACTTCAACAGAGGTGCCAATTAACTTTAATTTAGAGATTGAGGTATCACCTGGTTCAATTATTGTTGATTTCACTGTTCTTAGTAGTAGGGTAATTAATCAAGAAATCACTATACCTGTTATTTCCTATTTAAATCTATTAACTTCAGAAATACTAACAGTTGAGTCCGATGTTGTTATACTATCTGGTCAAACATCTGGAACAACTAGGGTCGAATTTGCGGAGAGATCATTTAGTGAATTAGACTTAAGTGGTAACATTAATGTTGGACAAATATTATTAGACGGTTATGAGTATGAGGTTTTTGCACAATTAGTGTTTAACACACCAACCCCAACCCCAACCGCAACAAATGTAATTACACCAACGCCGAATCCAACATCAACACTAACTAGTACACCAGTACCTACAGCAACAGTTACTGTGGAGCCGACATCAACGCCTGGACCAACACCAACTTTATTTATACCTGAAAATGATTTCACATATGTTATCATTCCAAGTAACGATTTAGTTTATTTGTTAATTCCAAATGATGACTTAACATACACGTTAATTCCAACAAATGATTTAACTCATACATTAATACCTGGAAATGACTTATTATATACATTGGTTCCTGATGGTGATTTAACATATGTTCTATTACCTAACAACGATTTAAATCCAATTGAAATACCAATTAATGATATTAATTACACATTAATACCAAACACAGATTTATCATATACATTAATACCAAATAACGATTTGGAATATTCGGTATTAAAACCACCAACAGTATTCTATGGTGAAATAATACTAGGTGAAGATTCAGTTGAGGGGACTTGTAATTGTCCTGAGAACGAATGTCCAAGATTTTATGTGACCGGTGACGGACCAACGTTCTGTGAATCAAATATTTTTGTAATAACTGGAGGTGGAACATTCTTTAGTGGTTGGGGAACAATTGTCCATAATGGTTATTATAAAACCGTTAATATGGATGGTACTAATGTTGCAACATATAGAACTGATTGTGGTACTTGTCCAACAACTCCTACACCAACAGAGACTACCACACCAACTCCTACACCAACAGAGACTACCACACCAACTCCTACACCAACCGTAACTTATTACTATTATTATTTATTGAATTGTAATTTAGGTGATAACAAATATGGTAGAAGTACAAATCCATCGTTAAGTGGTAATATTTTTAATGTTGACACCAATACTTGTTATACAATTGTTGGGAACGATAATGGACCTTCTTATGATTATGATTTAGACATTGCAACTATGGTCACAGATTGTAATGATATTTTATGTGGTATGAATACCCCTACTCCTACATCAACTCCAACACCAACGGAAACATCAACACCTACACCTACTAGTACACCAACACCTACTAGTACACCAACACCTGAAGGTGTGGTATTGGATATTATAGTTCCACCAGGAACACCATCCATTGTATTTGATGGTCAAACATTTACATCAAACGTCGCATTTGGATTAGCTAGAAATGAACAATACACAATTAGTGTAGATAATAGTAGTGGTAATTTCTTATATTGGTCGGGAACTGGTATTAATTTACCCGCACCATCAACACCTTTCACGGTAGTGTATGTTACAGGTACTACAGGAACATTGCAAGCGGTGTTTGCTCAGCCAACATCGACCCCAACTCTAACAGCAACAAGTACACCAACTCCTACACCAACACCAACGGCAGAACCGTCAGGTCTTATAGTTACAATTACTGAGGTTGGGTCTAATGTTATAATGACAGGTTCAGGTTCACTTAATCTTACTGGATTAATTGAGGGTTCGGTACAATCTGGTTGGGGTATTAATGGTACGTTAGGAACTTGGGTAATTGGGCCATCTTCATCATTTTTTGGTAGAAAATATCAAGGTAATGCATTTAGTATCTATCCAACTAGTTTCGGTTCAGGTTATACCGCACCAACATCATTTACGGGTGATGCCTTTGGTATCCAAAATGGTTCATTAGGTAAAGATATAATTGTACCAATTGGTTACACTTCAGGTAGTCCATTAAGTGGAACTGCAACGTTTGCAAATAAAACAATATCAGGTATGGGATTAACACCTGGCACATATTTGTATAGTTGGGGAAGTGATTCGATAACATTACAAATCGGTTCTTAAAAATAAAAAGTAACAAATAATAAAAGATACAACAGAATAAAGTATTTATAATAGACAAAATTAACAAACTATGGCAGTAGGAGCAAGAATAACAAGTACAAACTTAAGTGGTAAGACGGCAACAGTAACGTTTATACCATATACAGGGGCAACATCAGGTACCACAGTAAACCTTGGAACTAAGACAATCCCTTTCAATAACATCAATACACATCCATATGGTGTTTATAACCTATACTTTGCTGAGTATGATTACACATACACATTGACTGTAGACCAACCAGATGTAAGTGTTCAATCGTTTGTTTATCAAAATAGAATGGTTAATTCTGACAACTATGGCGCTGCGTTTTTGAATTTTAATGATTTTACCGCAGAAATTATTGACTTAGGTGTTGATTCTACTGTATGGAATAATCAGGATATATATGTGTTAGATAATTCAGGTTATATGCACTATTTTAGAGGTGTTGACAATAATGATGATAGATTAGTAATATTCACAAATGCCATTCACGAAGAAATAGGAAGATATAGTGGTACAACTGATGGTTATAGTGGTGACGATTTAGATGGTAAGTGGGTTACATTTGAAGACGAAGATAATGGTGTGTTAACTTACTCAGATGGTGTGTCAGTATACACATACACTTGGGACCCAGCATTATATAATATCGACATTGAGTGGAATTATGATGCAACCACGTCTGATGGTACAATGATTATCGAAAAATGGGAAGTTCCACCTATAAGTGGATGGACATACAATGGACCAGGTACATCACACCTAGTTAATCCAACTGATGGTACTACAACTTTATTTAAAACTTGGACAGATGGAACATACATTAGACATAAAATGACACCTTCATCTGATTTTATTGTTGTTTTAACTGAAGCTCAAGGTTCCTCAAGTACATACACAAATTTTGAAATATATGACACTAGTGGAACCATTTTAGAGACAATTTCATTAACTGGTACCACATATAGTGATTATAATGACCAATTTCACGGAACAAACAAATATACCATATTACTATGGGATGATGATAACGTAGAAACACCATATAAAATAATAAGTTATAATGGTAACACATCAAACTTAATTGAAACATCTCACGCTAGAGGTACAGGATATACCCAAAACAATATAAATGGAGACAATAGTTTTTGGCCCGATAGTGAGGGAAATGATGGTGGTGTTGTAATAACTTTATATGACTCTAGTAATTGGAATAATTTTGGTACAGATGTTACATACTGTGACATTATGTATATGTTCAATAATCAAACATCATTTAGTACATATACATTCGCAAACAACGAACCAAAAACAATTAATACCTATGGTCAATTAAGTGACATTTACAGAACACAGTGTGTAAATGGTGATGGTGTTACGTCTATGTTAACCATTATGTCGGGTAGTACTCGTATAGAAAGTATGAATGTTAGTGTATCTGGTGTTACTAATTTTAACTTTAATTCATTGGGTAATAGAACGGCTGTACAAATTTTTACAAACAGTAATAACAATGTAACTTACAAATTAATTAACGAATTAGGTGTTGTAATTGATGAAATAAACGATTACGGTTTAATCTCAGCTTATGCATCAAGTATGTATTCTTTTGGTGAAACCGCCTATCTTACAATCAGAACGGAGGGTGACCTTGGATTTTATGTATATAGTGGTAGTACAGGATTTACCTCAACAGATTATTATAATAATTTAAGTTCAACAAGTCAATATTCCTCAGGTACTGGTAGGTACAATGGTGCAATGGTTTTATATAACACCGACCAATTAGATTTTAGAGTGTTAACATCAACTGGAATAACTAATGAGTTTAGTTTCCCTGAGTATAATAGTTTTGATATTGAAATTGGTGAAAGCAAGTTTATGTTTGTATATAATGAAACTAACGGTGGTGTAACTAAAATAAATTTGTATAATTTTTCTGGAACATTATTAAACAGTGAAACAACAACTTGGACTAATGGTTGGGGTGATACATATGGTGTTAAAGACAGATTTGTTGTTATGAACTATGATGGAGACAATACAGTTGAAATTTATTTAGTTAGTGAAGATACTATTACATCAGTAACAACTCAAGATTATAGTAGTGAACAATCTACGAATGATTGGATTTATACAAATGACTAAAAATTAAAAAAAATAGATTATGAAAATATTAGATATTGATGTTAAAGTCATCAAAGACAAACAAAAAATTAAAAGTTTTCAAAAAACTTTTAACACTAATGAACCATTAACGGTTGAACACATTAAAGGTGTTATTAAAAATGAAATGGGATTTCCATTTGAAATAGTAAAAGAAGAATTTTACTGTAAGTCAAATGAATTAAAAAATGAAGATAACGCACCATTCAAATCAGGTAACGAATTTATTTTAACAATTAAGTAAAAATGGCAAACAAATATATAAAAGATTTAACCACCACAACCAACCCTAGTTTAACGGGTCATACCATTTTTGACAATGGTGTAACAACTTATAAAACAACGTTGGAAATATTAAAAGATACCATTGTTGACAATGTGTCTCACACATTTGAGGGTGACCAAATAATAAATGGTAATTTGCACGTTACAGGTTCAATAACCGCTAAGGAGTTTATTGTTAGTTCATCTGTAACTTATGTTACCGCTTTAGCACAAAGTGGATCAACGGTTTTTGGTGACACATTGAATGATATACATCGAATGACTGGTTCCGTTAGGGTAACAGGTTCGTTAAATGTACAAGGTGGTGCCATAGTTAAAGAATCTTTATTTGTTTCAGGTTTTCAAGTTATAGGGACACCAACACACCACACTTGGGGTGAACCTGAAGTATTACATGTTGGTTCATTAAACTCATACAATATTGCACACTTTCAAGGAGATAAGAATACTTACTCACAAATTAATGTAATAAATAGAAGTTCGGGTAGTGAAGCTAGTGGAGACATTGTTGTAACCTCAAATAACGGGTCAGCAGATAACTTTTTTGTTAATTTAGGAATTAACTCAAGTAACTATACCGGCGGAGATGTTGGGTATGAAAGTGATGCATATCTTATTAATAAAGGAAGTGACCTTTATATCGGTTCAGAAGGTTCTGTTGATGGTCATAATCATGTTCACATTTTTAGTAAAGGTAATTGGCAAACACCTGCTATATCTGTGTTGGATGGTAACGTTGTTGGGTTTGGTACTTTATCTGTAACTGAAGGATATAAATACGAATTCAGTGGTAATATTAAATCTACCGGTAATATTAACAATAACGGATTTATAATATTATCTAGCGTAACATCAAGTTTTAATAATGACACCGAAGCCGCAGCTGGAGGAGTTCCATTACAAGGATTATATAGAAGTGGTAGTAACATTTTAATTAGATTAATTTAATATATGAATTTTTTTATCAGACAGGGCGCCACTGACCCAATATTAAAAATGAGGTTAATAGATGATGGAAAAAACGATAAGTCATCATTTAATGATATGCTTGAAAATTCCAACATAACATTTGAAATGTTTGATATTGAAACAGAAATTTACCATATATTGAACGGTCAATGTCTATTAACGACAAGAACCAAAAAATACGACCAGACAACAGATGAATATTATGTAACATATAGATTCACTGAAGAAGGAACATCAAAAAAGGGTAAATATGAAGGAATTATAACAATACAATTCTTAGATACCAATTCAAGTCCCACAACAAAACTGATTCTACCAATAAAAGAGAAACTTTTCATTAACGTAATTTGATAATCTAACATTTTTTTCGTATAATTGTAATGTAAAGACTAACTGTGGATTCCCCACAAGTAAATGTGTCACATTAAAAAAAATTATAATGAAAGAAGTTATCTCTCAGGAAATTATCGAGAATTTCCTTAATGGTGGCGACCCCGAAGAATTCATCGTGGGAGTCGAGTATGATTACCCCACCAACACAATTTTCAAAATTATTCAAGACCCTGAACAGGGTAAAATTGTAAAACCTGATACCTACACTCCATTTTTATGGGTTGGGGATTTAACGGGTTTAGGGTTTTATAATGATTCTAAATCATTGCAAAAAAAGGCGATGTCAAAACATGGTATCGTAATTGATAAATTAGAAACTCACGGTAACGAAAGACTTGAGTTAGGTATGAAGTACTTAATTAAAAGTATTAAGAGTTATACTAATCTAACAAGTTTTTTTAGAGAAGGTGGTATTGACCCATGGAATGAAAATTTTAGACAGTACTTTACTGTTTTATCTCCTGTTGAACAATACCTTATACAAAAGAAAAAAAGATTATTTAAGGGGATTGATGAGTATGGTGGTGTTTATCGATTTGTATTCGATATTGAGACCACGGGTCTTGATCCTGAAACTTGTAATATCATTTTGATTGGAGTTAAGGATAACCGTGGTTTAAATGAAACAATTCCCGCATTTGGTGAGGATGGAGAAAAAAAATGTATTGAGAGATTTTTCAAACATATTAAAGATTTAAAACCAACAATCGTTGCAGGATATAACTCCGCTTTCTTTGACTGGCCGTTCATATTAAAACGTGCACAAATTCTTGGTGTTGATGTGAATGGTTTAACACAAATCTTTACAAAAACAGGAATGAAGGAAAAAGAGGGAATGTTAAAACTTGCAAATGAAATTGAGCCATATACACAACACGTAATATGGGGGTTTAATATTATTGATATTGCACATTCGGTAAGACGTGCACAAGCCATCAACTCTGAAATTAAATCTTGGGGTTTGAAATATATTACCACTTATTTGGAGAAAGAGAAACCTAATCGGGTTTATGTTGATGGTGGAAAAATCTCAAAGATATATTTGGATAATGAAAGTTATTATGTGAATCCAAAGACAGGTGGTTATAAACAAATAGGTGAACCCGGTACGGATGGTTTATTAGAAAAATATCCTGGTAAGTTTGAAATATGGACAGGGAGAAAAATTGTAGAACAGTATCTTGATGATGACTTGTATGAAACTATGATTGTAGATGATAGTTTCTCCCAGTCAACATTTTTACTTTCTAAATTGGTACCTACCACGTATGAAAGAATTGCAACAATGGGTACTGCAACATTATGGAAAATTATCATGTTAGCGTGGTCCTATGAAAATAATTTAGCAATTCCTGCTAAAGATGAGAAACGTGCAATCACGGGTGGATTATCAAGATTGTTAAACGTAGGTTATTCAAAGAACATTGTTAAGTTTGACTATTCATCACTTTATCCGTCTATTCAATTAGTATATGATGTGTTTCCTGAATGTGATGTTATGGGTGTACAAAAATCGATGTTAAAATATTTCCGTAACATTCGTATTAAGTATAAACTTCTTGCTGGTGAATTAAAAGATAAAGATCCAGTATTAGCGGAAATGTACGACCGTAAACAATTACCAATTAAGATTTTTATTAATGCTTACTTTGGTTCATTATCGGCACCTCAAGTATTTCCGTGGGGAGATATGAACATGGGCGAAACGATTACTTGTGTTGGTCGTCAGTGTTTACGTATGATGATTATGTTCTTCCAAAAGAAAAACTATAAACCTCTCGTAATGGATACGGATGGTGTGAACTTTGAAACACCAGAAAATATTAATGACACAGTTTATATTGGTAAAGGATTAAATGAATTAGTTATTGAGGGTAAAGAGTATCGTGGTATAGAGGCTGACACTGCAGAGTTTAATGACATATTCATGAGAAATGAAATGGGATTAGATATTGACTACGTTGCACCAGCTTGTATTAATGTTTCTCGTAAAAACTACATCATTAAGATGATGAAGAAAGGTAAAGAGAAAATTAAATTAACAGGTAACACAATCAAATCAAAAAAATTACAAACATACATTGTAGAATTCTTGGATGAAGGTTTAAAATATTTGTTGAATGGTGATGGATTATCCTTTGTAGAATTGTATTATGATTATGTAGAAAAAATTTACAATAAAGAAATACCATTATCAAAGATTGCAAATAAAGCACGTGTTAAACAATCAATAGAAGATTATAAAAAATACATTAAAAAAACAACTAAAGCAGGTTCTTTAATGTCACGTCAAGCTCACATGGAACTTGTATTAGAAAAAGATTATCCTGCGGGTTTAGGTGACACAATTTATTATGTTAATAATGGTCTTAAAAAATCAGATGGTGATGTTCAAAAAATAACAAAACCAACAAAAAAGGCACAAGATGAATTCTTGGCAACACACGGTATTCAAATGCCGTCTGAATATTTAAAAATCAATTGTTACATGATTGATGAGAAAGAAATATTAAACAATCCTGATTTAAAAGGTGACTATAATGTTGCACGTTATTTAAATAATTTTAACAAAAGATTAGAACCATTACTTTGTATTTTTAAAACAGATATACGTGATGATATTTTAATTGAGGACCCGAAGGATAGACAATTCTTTACAAAACTACAATGTGAATTAATAAATGGGTTTCCATTAAAAGAAGATGGTCAAGATAAATTTGATGAGGTTATGACTTTATCAGATAGTGAAGTGATATTTTGGAATCGTGTTGGTAGAGACCCATTCTTCATGTATGTTGAGAATAGTTTAGAACTCGCAGACCAATTTTGGGTTGACCACAATAGAAAGGTTGTTTCATTACAGGCTGATAGTATCAGAAGTAATGAAGATGAAATTATTGAGACTAATGGTAATGATTATGCACTACACGCGGTAGAATCTTAAATTACGTTGTACGGAGATTGGAACGGTCTATATTTTAAAGACTTATTAAGATTTTCGGCTTCGTTACCTTTTCTTTCAAGTATTTTTTCGGGACGAAGTCTTTCAAGTCTTTGCATTAGTTCTTCTACCAATTTAGATTTCTCATCTTTTGCTTCAGTAAGTAATGATGAATAATCTAGTTTAACAGAACTATCAGGGACTTGTAAGTCTCCTGAGAATTTACCCCAAATTCTTGCTAAACCTTCTTTTGCAAATGCAATCAAATATTTTCTCACCCAGTTTTGTGCGGGTTTATTTAATGAATCCCAAGTCAATTGTTCAGTGTCAACATCAGACGGTAATTTAACCACATCTTTGTTTTTATCTAAACATGTATCTCTATCCATTGTTTCGTAATACCAATACCAAACTTTAAAGTTATTTCTTTTAATATTACCGAAATCAAATTTACCACCGGGTACATTATATAGGTGGATTATTTTTGTACCACTTGGACCCGCGGTAACTCTATATGTTAATTCACCACCAATTAATCTATTTTTAAGGTTTCTATCACCCATTCTTAATATTAGGTCAAACGTCGGCATCATAAAATACGATCCTGACATACCCACTTGTGCAAACCCACCTACACCACCAAATCCACCACCACCAAGACCTCCAAATCCCCCCAAGAAGGGGTCAACCATGGAATCCGTTAATTCGGCCCTTGTGAACCATAAGAGTTCATTTAATTCCCTTCCGGCGGGTATAGAGTATGTTTGAACATTAGATTCAAGTTCAATAAAATCTTTCTTTAATTCCCAATCACCACCTGTCTGTAAACCTACAATTTTGGAATATGAGTAGGTATATTGAGTTTCGTAATCCAAACTTCTTGTGGTAAACGCTCTTGTTAAAGATTGAGTGTCAACGTTCAATCCCGCTAATGCCGACCATTGAGATTCGATTAACCAATCAGAAACGTATTGTTCGTATTCTGAAAGGGATAGTTCCATAAAGGTATCCATTTGTTCCTCTGTTAGTTCAATCCCACGAACTGGCATACCTAACAAGTGAAAGACCTGTGTATATAACTTCTCTTTTTCGGGTTGTGATATTATAGTTGCACTCATATTATTTCGTATATTACAATAAATATCTTATATTTGTGTTATGTTTGATAAAGAAGAATTTAGGGATTATCATAAACCACGAGTAGGGGTTTTTAAAGATATGATTAATGATGTTATTAACTTAGTGATATTTGACGGCACCTTTTATAGAAGAGTGAGTCTCGGTAAAAAAAATTGGGTCGAGGAGAAAATTTTTACTGATGTGATTGGGTGGATTTGGTCATGGATGAATACGATTAACACTAATTATACCTGTATATATTATATCATAGAATTTTTAAATGAATTATATCCTAATGATAGGATTACTATGGATAAATTGTGTGACCCAAATACAGAAAATGAAACATTAGAAAGAATAAAGACTCTAATGATTAAACACAAGCAAGAAATTTTTACCTCTAAAAAAAATGGGATTTTTAGTAAAATGTATTTTATTGCACAAACAACTTGGAATTTAGGTAATATATCGGTTATTGGTATAACGT
>Ga0247722_10000653_pt1 | contig 20498 bp, 14 predicted proteins | sample MSEWelMarce3H_FC_FD_189094 | JGI IMG/M metagenome (GOLD analysis project Ga0247722, IMG submission 189094) | Subsurface sediment microbial communities from gas well in West Virginia, United States - MSEEL Well Study Marcellus 3H_FC | ecosystem: Environmental > Terrestrial > Deep subsurface >... | reverse complement strand
GCAGTAGCAATACCACGTTCCGTGGCAGCGGCCATGGCCGAATAGTCTGGTGCTCGTCAAATGGACTTTGCACAGCGCCAGTACGAGGAAATGAAACCTCTGGCTGAACGAGTTGCTGCCCAGCAAATGGCTGCTCAAGAACAGCAGATGAAGCAGGCGCAGGACTATTACGACTACCAACAGAAAACATTCCGACCGTTAGAGCAAGGTCTTGTTGCGCAAGTACAACAGTACAACACCGAAGGTAATAGAGCTCAGCTTGCCGCTCAGGCTTCTGCTGATGCAGCTAACGCATTCCAATCTGCTCAAGGTGTAAGCAATCGTGAGATGGCTCGCCGCGGTATCAATGCCTCGTCTGGCGCTGCTCTGATGATGAGAAATCAGAACGCTCTTGGTCTTGCAGGTATGACTGCCGGTGCAGCTACCAACGCTCGCCGTCAAGCTGAACAAATTGGTTTTGCTCGCAGCATGGACGTCACTGGCTTAGGTCGTGGGCTTGCAGGTGCTTCGCTCGGTGCATATCAAGGTGCTAGTGCTTCTGGTTCTGCTGGCCTTAACTCCGCAATGTCTGCTGGTAATCAGTACGGTTCTGCGTTTGGTCAGGGCGCTGGTTATATGATGGGCGGTGCTCAGATGGGTCTTACAGGTCAAGGTCAAATCCTTGGTTCACAGACATCTGTCTACAACACTGCACAGAGCCAAGCTGATCCGTTTGCCTCGATTGTTGGTATGGGTCTGGGTGCTTACGCTGGTGGTTTTGGCGGGGCAATGGGTAAAGCTGCAGGCTCTGACATTCGTCTTAAGATGAATATTGAACGTGTTGGTACGGACACACGCACTGGTCTGCCTGTCTATGAATTTGAATACAAAGCTAATCCGGGCGAGCGCTTCCGTGGAGTCATGGCTCACGAAGTTGAAGCAAAGTATCCTGACGCCGTTACGACAGGCCCTGACGGGTTCAAGGCGGTGTTTTACGAGCGCTTAGGTATGGAAATGGTGAGGGTCTAATCATGGCAGATTTCTTTAAAGGTTTATCCGGCGGTTTTCAGTCTGGGCTTCAGCTGAGTCAGGCACTAAGAGACCGCGAGGAACGTGCGCGTCTGCGTGAGGCCGTAGGACTTACCCCTCAAGAAGTTCAACAACGCGAAGCGACGCCAGATGAAATTGGCCGTGCCCGTGCCGAAGCGCAAGCCATGTCACAGCAAGATGCAGAAGTGTTTGGATTGTCTCCACAAGAGCAGGCTGCATACGCACCACAAATGCCAGTTCAAGGCCAGCGTGTTGGCTTACCTCGATATCAGCTTGCCGGCCAAATGTATGACCGCGCACCGACTCCACAAGAAATTCAACAGGCTCGCTACGGAGCCATGGCCGATGTTATTGCTGAACGTGATCCTGCTGCGGGTCTGCGTATGCGCCGAGAACTTGAAGTTGCAAAACGACAAGACGAACTGTACCCACTTGAGAAACAAAAATTAGAGGGGGCTCTTGCTCAACAAGCTGTTCAGACCCAACTTAGCGGAGTCCAACTTACTGCTGCGCAACGCGCTGAACAACTTAACGCGGGCAATCAAAAAGCACAAGGCGTGTTAGCTCAAATGCGGGCAGACGGTCGGCCAATTAACTCTCAGAATCTTGCGCAAATTGCAAAAGACAGTGGCGCAGACTACAACACACTACTGGCAAGCGAACTGAATCAGATTGGATTTAATCAGAAAACTGCGGAAGCGGAGATGAAAGCTCTTTCCCGTGACTGGAGTAAAGCTGTCCTTGGCGGAGCGCCAACTATTAACAAGTTTTTGGCATCAAAGTTTGACCCAGATAAAACCGACAACATTACGCCCGAGCTTGTACAAACCAAAAACGGCTTTGTTGTCATGTACGGCAAAAATGTTTTGAGTGAATACGGCACGCACAAAGACCTTAATACTCTTGCAGCTCAAGTTAACGGGATGATTAACGACGACCCCTTAGGTACGTTAAAAACCCTTGCGGCGGTTAAAGCATCTAACGCCGCAGCAGCAACAAGTGAAGCCGAACTTGGGCTTATCCCCGGGAAGAAAGCAGTGCAGGCTGCACAGGCAAACTATTACAACAACCGTGGCCAGTTGGATAAGATGGGCGCAACTCAGTACTTCACTGGCGATGACGGCAATTTGTACGCTAATACACCAGTGTTTAAAAAGGACGGCACGCTTGAGTTTAAGTCTACAAAAGTCAATCCAGACAATGTTAAGTTTCAAAAACCCGGCACTGAGGGTAAAGGTACTGACATGAAGCCCGGTAAGGTTGCCGACGAAGGCGAAAAAGCCACCATTAATGGACAATTGCGTATTGCTGACGGCCTTGGAAATTGGGTGCCTGCCGGCCCAAACGGTAAACCATTAGGTGTATTGCCATCTGAGAGATCGCAGTTTCTAGAGAAAGCCAATATCCCCGCTAACATGATTCCTCAAATCCCTTGGAACACCAACGGTACTGAAGTGTTGTTTGGCGGAAAAGCCTACGAAGTCAGAAACCCGGAAGACATGAAAGCGTTAAAGGCTGACTACAAACGACTTGGAGCCAACACTATTACTGTGGAAGAAGAGCAGAAAAACTTCCCACGTTCTGGCCCACGAGGAGTTGTTTACGACCCATATGGCGCAAGCCAGCGCCCACGCATGGGTGCAACTCAAGCAGAAATTGATGCGTTTAATGCTAGAAAAGCTTTAGAAGCTCGCAACAGAGAAATAGCTCAACGACAAAGAGACCTAGCCAGCAATCCACCAGTCGGGTTACAATAAAAACATATTACTGAGGATTTGCTATGCCACGGATTCTTTCGCAAGAAGAAATTGACGCACAATTTAGAGGCGGCTTCCGTGCTGATGTAGCACCCGCTGGTTTAGGTACACGCTTCGGTGCAGCCATTGATCGTTCACAAGCTGGCTTACTTGGTATTGGTGAAGCTGTAGGTTTACCTCTTGGTGATCTCCGCCGCGAAAATCAGTTTGAGCAACAACAATCCATGCAGAGGTATTTTAGGGATAACCCTAATGAGCCTCAATCGTTTAGAGATGTTGAAGGTGTTGGTTCCGCACTACGCTACGCTCGTGGTTTAGCCATTGATTCTTCCCCAGAACTTCTTACCAGTTTAGTTACTGGTGGTGCTGGCGCTTTGATGGGATTAGGCACGGCTGGCCGTATTGGTCTGGCTGCTGCAGCAAACTACCCCTCTGCTGTCGGCGACATTCTTCAAAATCAACGAGAAGAAGCAGGTCAAACTAATGCTGGTGTGGCCGGTCTATTGGGCATTCCATACGCCGCTGCCGACTTAGTCGGTCTTGATGCTGCTTTAGCTAGCGGTAAGATGATGCGCACTGGCATCAAACGTCTTGATGAGATGCGTGGTTTTGGTGGTGCTGCTGCCCGCACTGGCGCTAATGTTGCCATGAACGCTCCTATCGAAGGCGCTAGTGAGACATTCCAAGAACTGGTCAACCAAGCAGGACGCATGGCGGTAAACCCCCGCCAGACTATGTTTAACCCAGAAGCCAATGAGCGCTACTTGGAGTCATTTGTAGGTGGTGCTACTTTGGGTGGTGCTGCTTCTGGTTTAATGGGCGGCTGGCGTCGCAGCGAGCAATACCAAGCTCCTGAACAAGAGACTGATCTCTTAAACAAGCAAACGCAACAAACGCAACAGCCTGCCCCTCAGCAGTATGGCTTGGTTACACAGCCAGCGCCGTTGCAACAACGAATTGACCAGCAATTGGGTATTGGTGCTCGCACTACGCCTAAAGACTACGCCAAACAATTTGAAGAGGCATACAACGAGCCTAGCGGCCAGTACGCTACCGATCCAGTAACTGGACTCGAGAAACAACTCTCTGTTGGGGAATACCAACAGATGACTAATGCACCTTTGGATTTAACAGAGTCTAAGCCTGCCGATGCTGCAGCTGCCGCTGCGACTACTGCCAAGATTGAACGTGATCCAAAAGACTTGTTCATTCGTGATACGCTTAAAGTCATTCCAAATCAACACAGTCGCACTTTGTTTGACATGATGATGGAAAGCGGCATTGACCCTCAAGCTGATTTGATGGTTCCGGTTTGGAACTACGCTGCCGAGAAGTACATGTCTAAGGGCCGGTACGACAAAGCTGTTCAGATGATGGACGAAGCTATTATTAAGGCACGTCAAGGAGCACCAAGTGGCACAGGAGTTTCTACTGTACAACAGTCTGCAGGAGGCGTGGGAGTCGGGGGCGCTGTCGTTCCGGGAACTGTGGGAACTGCAGGATCAAATGCTCCTGTCACAGGAACAGTGGGTGGAGATACCACCGCAGCTGGAGCCGCATCTCAACAAGCTGGAGTTCTTCCAAGCGCCAGTGGCCAACCACCTACCACTGTAACCACTACAACCGCTGCACCGGCAACTCCTCCTCCATCTAAATTTAGACGCGCTCCTAAACCGATGACCGTGCTGGAAGCAGCGGAAGCCGCTAAAGCCGCACAAGCCCAACAGACAGGAGCACCAGCCGCTCCCCCTCAGCCAGTTGTAGATGAACGCCAAGTTGTCTTGCAGCAAATCTTTGGTGAACGCAATGGTGACATTATTTTTGATGTCGTTGGCATGGGTATGTCCGAGCCTGAAGCTGCTGCTAAATACAACACCAGCCGCCAAAACATCCAGAAAATCGCTGGTGCAACAGGCCAGAAGACATGGCCTGCTCGTATTGCCAAGGCGAAAGCTGAGAAGGGTCTAACCGACGAACAGATCGCGGACGCTTTTAACGTTCCCACTGCTGATAGCGTTGAGAATCAAATAGCAAGCCAAGTGTTCACCCAAGGCCAAGAGCGCATGGATGAAGGCCAAGCTATCGAAGCAGGACTTGAAAACATTGTTAAGACTGCCGGCGCTGGCACTTCGGAAGTTGAAGGCTTTACCAAACTGCAAAAAGAAATTGATGCGACGCTGGAAGCGTTGGCCTCTGAGACTGATGAAGCCACACTTGAAGAACTGAACAAAAAACTGGCCGAGCAACTTGTAAAAGTTCGTGCTGTTGAAGAACAAGCCAAAGCCGAAGTGCGTGCCACTGCAGGTCGTAAATCCAAAAAGGATGAGGCTGATGAAGCTGCCGTACAAGCAGAAACCGCTAAACCTGTAGGAGAAGAAGATGCCGTTCAAGTCCAAAGCACAGCAGTCGTACCTGTTCAGTCAGAAGCCCAAACTGGCAAAGGAGTGGGCGGCCAAGTACGGCGTGCCGAAAAGCCTGCCAGCAAAGGTCAAACCCAAGGCCAAGCCAAAGGCCAAGTAGATAGAGGCAGAGCCCTGTGGGAGAGCCTTTCTGCTAAGACACCCGGTTTGGTTCCATACGAGCAGTTGACTAAGCTTGAGCAGGACTACCTGACTGACTTGGCTGTTCGTACCAATGGTAAGCCTGTAGTCGCTAAAGAGATGGGCTTGCAGCAGTTGCTGACCAAAGAGCCAACCACCATCGACGTGGAAGCCAGAGTCATTGATGAGCAAGTCACTACCCAAGTGGCGGCTCTACCAGCACCTCAAATTGATCGCCTTGAAAAGCATTACGGTAACAAGCGTGATAGCGCTGAGTTCTTACGAAAAGTCCAAGAGGACATTACCAAGTATGTCACTCAAGGTGCAGAAGCCGTTGCCGGTGCTATTCGTAGCATCATCAAAGCAATGGCCGAAGGCGTACTTGCCATGGGTATTGTGTTCAACCCGAACATTACCAAAGATGCTTTCAACATCAATGTTGGCAAAACCTTCCAACAAACCATTGAAGTAACTCAAGAAGTTCCTGCCGAAGCCAAAGCACAAATGTCTCCAACTGCCCAAGCGGTTTACTCCGCCATGGCTCCTGTTGCAATGAAGTCTGGCAAATGGTTCATGGTTGCCGACAAGCCAAATGGCATGCTGCACATCTTTAAGGAAGACGGCTCGCACGCGCTGTCCGATCCTACGCTGTACGGCAAAGACAAAGGTGACGTTCTTGCTGCGGTCTCTTCCCTCGAAGGCGGTGCAAAAGTTACCCCCGCTGGTAAATTTACCCTTAAAGCTCGAGCATCTACTTACGCTGGTGGTCAAGAGTTGATATTGGTTGAGTCTAAAGACTACACGGGCTACATTGCAATTCATGCTGCAGACACTAGCACGCCATCTGAGAATCGCTTAGGTAGGTTAGATACTCCTACTGCAGCAGACAATCGTGTTAGCTACGGCTGCATCAACACCAAGCACGACACATTTATCAACGAGATCAAGCCAAACATTTCCAAGTTAGATGGTGGTATGGTTTTTGTTGTGCCAGATGCGCAAGACCAAGTCGCGCAGATGTTTGCTGCGGAGACTCGTACTGAGACTCGTACCGAAGGCGGCGAAGGCGCTAAAGGCGTTGCTGCTGCTACAGTGGTGGGCAAAGAAGAGAACATGCTGTTTGGTAAGAGCGCTGAAGCAAGGACTCCATACTCAGCAACTGAACTAACCAACGAGATTAAGAACTTTATACGAGCCGATATTTTGGGCCGCAAGTTGGTTATTGTTAACAGCGTTGAAGATTTGCTGAACTCGCGTTTAGAAAATGAAAAGAAGATCGGCAAAGCTATCGCTGACGAAAACGCTTATGGTGTAGCCGACGATGGGACAGCTTACTTAATTGCTAATCGGATTAGCAAAGGCGAAGGTCGATCAAAGTTCATGCACGAAGTCGGCGCGCACCTTGGTTTAGAAAATCTTTTGCCAAGTAGTTTGTATAGAAATCTAACATCCCAACTTGCAAAATGGGCGAAAGCTAATGACGGGTCTCTGGAAGCCACCATTGCGGCTAGGGCTCAACAACGTGTCACTGCTGCTCAGACTAAAGACCGTGATAAACCAGCAGAACTTTTAGCGTACTTTGTGGAAGAAGCCATGCTGGCTGGTATTGACCCGACTGCTGCTGGTAGTCAGACTAGCCCATTGGCAGATTGGTTCCGAACATTATGGGCAGCATTTAAGATTGCACTGCGCAAACTCGGCTTTAAACCTGAATCTTTAGATACCCAAGACGTTATTAATCTAGCCTTTGGTGCAGCTCGTTTAGAAATGAACGGTACGTGGCACGGCACGGCAGCTTTTTTTAGAAACTTTAGCCACAAATTTATGAGTTCCGGAGAAGGCGCTCAAGCTTATGGTTGGGGTACTTACCTTGCACAATCCGTTGGTGTAGGTAGAGGGTACTGGGAAGCTGACGTCATTAGAAAGACGTGGTCAAACTTTGCCAAGCATCTAGAAAATAATTACATGGGCTGGACATTTGTGGATCCAGTTATTCAGCCCGAAAACCGTAACGACATTATTAGTGCTGGTACAAAAATTGTTTCTAGCCTGCCATCTGGCCCAGAGTTCAGAACAAGCATTACACCATCTATGGTTGCAAAAGATTTGCAAAAGGTGGGCTCTGACATTATTACCCTGACCGACGGCAAGCAAACGTTTAGTGTGTATGTTCGCGATTTTATGCCGGAAGGTAGTTTGATGCGTTTGGACACCGCCGTGTCTAACGACGAGCTATTAGATTGGGATGCTCCATTCAGTGACCAGCCTAAAATTGTTCGCGACTTTATTAAATCCGAAGCCAAAGACATTCAAAAGCTGCGGGCTACACCCGGATATAGCGGTGTTCAAATTACCGCAGGTCAACACATCTACAAATATTTGGTCGCTAAATTCTTTGTTGAAGGCGGACACCACAAAACAGGCACGGGGTATTGGCCGGGTGCTACCGACACTGTAAAGATGCAAGTTATAAAACAAGCGTCGCAGTACTTAGACTCAAAAGGCATTAAAGGCGTTCGTTTGTTAGATGCCGATAGCCGTGACATGTCACTGGCAAACACAAGTTTTGTTAAAGGTGACTCGACTGTTTCAGGTCGCGCTGCTATTTTAAAAGCTTACTTTACCCCCGGTGCTATTGTGCAAGGGTACGGCGGCCCTGACAAAGTAATTAAGTTTGATCCTGTCAGCGAGCGTATTACTGTTATTGCAGTTGACAATCTTGGCAATCCAAGACGAGGCGAACGCCAAAGAACGCATTTCACTATCCCATCTTTTAATGAAGTGGCGATTGGAATGCAGCAGCGCGGCTACGATTTGGCAGAATCTACGCAAACACGTAACCTTGTAATCTTTGACGAGAAAAATATTTTCCGAATTGGTTCGGAGGTTGCTGCCGATCGTCAACGCATGAAGTTCGGTAAGAACGCGCCCACTCAAGGAGTCATCCAGCGTAACATTTCCAAGCTGCCTAAAGCTGCACAGCAACCTGTTCGTCTGTCTTTGGGCGCTATGGGCGATGCCGTTAACAAGGGTCTTGACTACGTTGTCTTTACCAGTGACTTGGTTAACCGTGCTACGGCTTCCGGTATTGGGTCTGCCAAGAAGTTCGTGGACTTGGTCGGCAAAAGCAAATCTGAAGCCCGCGAGAATGAGATAGCCGTTGAGAAAATCTCCGACATGTACGCCCTTGTTCCTGAGAAGGATCGTGGTACTGGCGAAGGCAGCGTGAACCGTTTCTTGTTTGACTCTACTCGTGAAGGCAAGTGGGGCTACGGCAAGTACCGTAACGATGATATGGGCGCTCGTTTTGACGCTTTGTCTCCCGAATCACAAGCGTACGTAGAAGCCGTCTTTGCTCATGGCAGTGACATGCTGGCCAAGAAAAAGAAACTTGTGTTGGATTCAACCAACAGTGAGTACGACGCCATGATTGCCGCTGCCAAGGCAGATGGTGATACAACTGCTGAAGTTCGCTTGACCAAGGAAAAAGAAGCCACACTCAAGCGCTTCCAGACTTTGTTCCGCCTGCGCGATGGTAGTCCTTACGCCCCAATCAAGCGCAATGGTAGCCATGTGGTGATTGCCAAGTCTAAAGAGTACTTGGCTGCTGAGGCTGCCAACGACAAGAAACGCATCACCGAGCTGGAAAGCAACAGCGACCACTACCATGTCAGCTTTACCGACGGCAAGTGGGAAGCCCGCACCCTGCAACAAGAGTTGAATGACCAAGGGTTCTTTGATGACGTTCAAGTTGCCGAGCGCGATACGGTCATAGATGAAATGTTTAGCGGTCACTCTGCACTGCGTGAACTGACTAAGATGCGTTCGCGTGTTGACGCGCAAGCTAAGGATGGCGATAAATCATCATCTAAGATGCTGAGCCTGATTAGCCAGATGTACTTGGAGGCTTTGGCAGAGGGTAGTGCTCGCAAGTCTGAGATGCGTCGTCGTGGTGTGGCTGGTGAAGTGGACATGATCCGTTCGTTTGCCCAGCAAGGCCGTGCTGATGCCAACTTCATGGCGTCCGTTAAGTACAACCCACAGATTCAAGATGCGCTGCAAGAGATGCGCAACCAAGTGAAGAAGGGTGATCGCGAGCGCAAGTCTGAAATCTTTAATGAGTTGGCAAAGCGGTATGTCCAGTCTCTGGATTACAGCCCAACCCCATGGTTGAACAAGCTGACTCGCATGTCGTCTATTTATTACTTAGCGACTAGCCCAGCGTACTACTTACAGAACTTGACACAACCTTGGATGATGTCGGTGCCAGCGATGGCCGGCAAGTACAACTACGTACAAGCATCTAATGCTTTGTTCAAAGCCTACACCGAACTCGGCGGTGTGATGAAGTCTGCCAAGCTGCTCAAACAACAGTTTGACTTTGACAAAGTGCCAGCCGATGTGCGCGATGCGATTAAAGAGTTGGTCAACCGAGGCAAGATTGACATTGGCCTAGACACCGAAATGGGTGAGTTTAAGGTCGAGGGTGATAACTACTTCGCTGGCAAGATAAGTGCTGCTGATAAAGCTTTGCGTTTGGCCGTGCAGAAAGTTGAATCTATCAACCGCTTGTCTACTGCCATGGCTGCTTATCGTTTGGAACTAGCTAAGAACGGCAGCAAAGAAGACGCTATCAACTATGCCGACCGTATCCTGACTGAGACTCACGGTGACTACACAAGCTTCAATGCTCCTCGTGCGTTTAATACGGGCGTAGGTAAAGTTGCTTTGCAGTTCCGCAAGTTCCAACTGATTCAACTGTCGTTCTACGCCAAGCTAATCAAGGACGCATTGAGCGGTGCTGATCGTGCAGCGGCGCTGAAAACCTTGGCTTACTCTCTTGGCCACACAGGATTGCTCGCTGGGGTAATGGGCTTACCCGGCTACTCGGCAATTGCATGGGCAATCAACGCTTTGCTTAGTGACGAAGACGACAAGTACGACTTAACCAATGAGCTGCGCAAAGCCATCGGTGACGAGCAAGTTGCCAATTTGATTCTGCGAGGAGCTCCTACACTGGTGGGAGCTGACATTTCCGGTAAAGTTGGTGCTGGCAATATGCTGTCCATCATGCCGTTTAGTCAAGCAGATTTAACGACGACCGCTGGTAGGTTTGAAGCGTTTGGTACGTTGATAGGTGGCGCGGCTGGTGGCATGACCTCACGCATGATTGACGGTTTGCTGTTAATGTCAAGCGGAGACTGGTATCGCGGTCTTGAAATGACTATGCCAAAGGGTGTGTCTGATGCCATGAAAGCCTATCGCGTTGCCAACGAAGGCATGACTCGTCGTAATGGTGACATCATTCTGCCGCCTGATGAAGTATCTGCTCTGGATACACTCTTCCAAGCAATCGGTGTTCAGCCAGTGGAACAGACTGTCACTTACGAGCGCCAGAATCTGATGAAAGCTACAACGCAAAACTTTACTGAGCGCACGACAAGAATCAAAAACGATTACGTTAAGGCAGCTCGTGCCGGCGATACGGAAGGCCAAGCAGAAGCTCGCGAAGCGTGGAAGAAATTGCAAGATGTGAAGAGACGAGAAGGTGTTAACGTGTCACCATTGTCTGATTTGCTCAAAGCGCCAGCGGAACAACGCAAGCGTGAGAAGATGACCGTAGGCGGTGTACAGTACACCAAAGGAACTCGTAAACTAGCTGAAGAAATTGCAGGAGATTGATATGGCTAAGACACCAGCATGGCAACGTAAAGAGGGCAAGTCTGAAAAGGGCGGGCTCAATGCTAAGGGGCGTGCCTCTTACAACAAAGCAAACCCCGGCAAGCCGGGACTCAAGGCTCCTCAACCAGAGGGTGGCCCACGACGTGACTCGTTCTGTGCCCGCATGGAAGGCATGAAGAAAAAGCTCACAAGCGAGAAGACGGCTAAAGACCCGAACTCCCGCATCAATAAATCACTGCGCGCATGGAACTGCTGACATGGCTACCAAGTCTAAATCCACAGTCAATGCAGCTGGCAACTACACCAAGCCCGAACTGCGCAAGCGGATCGTGTCTCAGGTAAAAGCAGCTGCTACGCAAGGCACTGGTGCAGGCCAATGGTCTGCCCGTAAAGCGCAACTCGTTGCCAAGAAGTACAAGGCAGCCGGTGGAGGGTACAGAGATTGAAAGCCTCTCAAAAATCCCTTAAAGACTGGACAGACCAGAAGTGGCGTACTAAGTCAGGCAAGCCATCCAGTAAAACTGGTGAGCGCTATTTGCCTGAAGCTGCTATAAAATCATTGAGTCCTGCTGAGTACGCAGCAACGACACGGGCCAAGCGTGCAGGTAAAGCGCAAGGCAAACAGTTTGTAGCTCAACCCAAAAAGATTGCTGCAAAAACCGCGAACTTTCGTTAACCCTTGATTGGAGATTATTATGTACGGCAAGAAAATGATGATGGCCCCCGCCAAACCCGCAGGTAAAAAATCTGCACCTTTTAAACCATGCGCTGGCTGCAAGATGCCCGGTAAGTGCGCAGCCGTTGGCAAGTGCTTAGCCAAAGGCAAGAAGTAAAAAAACCCCCGGTTGTTACGCCGGGGGTTCGTCTTTTCAACCACGAAAAGGAGCTAGTCATGGCAACCAGCGTGGCGATCATACATCCCCAACTGCGTCTCCGTCAAATTGATTAGAGACTAGGGTTAATGCAGGGGCTACTGAGTCCTTGTCCAGCTTCAGCGTGTCTACAATAATGCATCGCTGCTGCACCATCGGGTAGTCTGTACCGCGAGTCAGCGTAAACTTCTCACCCTGCTTCACCAATGCGCCCTCCTTCTGCAAGGATGCTATCAGCGCTGGGTAGTCTAGTCGGTTCTTCATACACCAGTCGCGAACTTCTTTTTGCGACAGCATCAAATGGCCGGCGTGTTCTTTGTGGTTTGCTGAGCCAATCACGTACCGCCCCGCCACATCACCCATGATACGGATGCGTGGACTCTCTGGGCCTCGACCATCGCGCTTGTCTCGGTACTCTGTGGTTGTAATGATCCGTGGGCCTAAGTGACTGACCATACGAGAGAAAGCATCGTCTGAAGAAATGGCGTTTGTTTCCATGACAGAGTCAGCCAACTCAACGATCAAGTTAACTGTAAATGCATACAGCTCTTTGACGTCAAACTCGATGATGCCTAACTTCTTTGCAATCTGAGCAGCAACGATCGTACATGCGCTGTGAGCACGGTAAAACCGATACTTCGGATTTGGAAGCACTTGAGTAAAGCGAATCAGCATGTCCGACATTGCTTTGGCAACAGATGCCTCGTTGTCTAGGATGTACTTGATGATGGCAGCGCCCGCATGCCCGCTGTTCTGCGTCATGTTTTTAATATGCTCAGCTGCTACAAGAGCAGAAGCTGCGTTCCAAGCGGTGTCTCCCTCTTTACCTTCAGGGTACTCAGAGCGATCAGCCAATATCAATGGAGGGTATCGATCGATGTTGACTTGGATTAGGCGAACTGCTTCTGCCTGCGAGTTGGCTTGATGGGCCGCCAGTGTTCCATGGAAGTCCTTGTTACCAGTGACATACACATTGAGTCGCCATTCAGCAGATTGCGCAAACACGACGGTTCCATTGCGGGATGTCATGCGAGATTTCTCTTTGCCGTTTGATACGCCGTAAGCCACATCACTGAAGATGGCTGGGTCAATACTTGTCATCTCATCAGCAAGCACCGGAATGTTATTAAACACACCGAGCGTCGCCCACAGAGCATTCGTTGTAAAGCCATCCTTGGAATTCAGAGTCAGCTTCTCAGGATTGCCAAACGCCGCAAGTGCAGCATGGCAGACCGTTGTTTTACCGCGAGCAGTTTCTCCGCCCTGCAAGGCCAAGATTAGACCCTTGTATGTATCTTCACAGTGGTGAGCCAGTAACGAGCCCCAGCCTGCGCATATGGTGTACTGCCAGTGTGTTGCGCCTTCTCTGTTGTACAGGAAGTTCAGGGCTTCGGCGTAGCCTTCGAGGGATCCGTTGTTAGGGGTAAACGTGTTTGCCTTGACCTTAGCGTTTCCGCCAATTAATACTTCAGCCGGTTCAGCTCCCTTGGTGTACAGTTTGTCGCCAAGCAAGAATGCTTTATGTTTATCCCGCCAACCAAAGGTTGTCAGGGTATTGGTCTCAGAAATACGTCGCTTCAGTGCTTGCAACTGGTCAAGCAAGTATGCAGACATGTGGTCTCCTGCGTTTTTGTGGTTACTCTTAGTCAACTCATACCGAGCCAAAGCCCGCAGTAAGTCTGTCGACGAAGCAACTGATTCACCTAAGATGTCAAAGTCACGGACACGCTTGTCGGGCAAGTGGAAGCGCATGCCATATCTGAATGTGCCGTCCTCGCCACGGATTCTGCTTGTAGGGTAGAACAAGTTCTCACAGAATGGCAGAGCCTGCAACACGCCCTCCTTGTCCGGGAGGAGGCGACTAAGCAATTTACCATCCCACACATAACCATACGGCAAAGCAGGTATCGGGGCTTCTTCCACAGCGCCTTCGTCTGTTACAACTTCGGCAGTAGATTCTTCAACTATAGGGATTACCCTCCCCAATACTAATGGTGTGTTGATCTTGCCTTTGAACTCACAGCCTACGCACCCCGCACTGTCGTGCTGTTCAAAGTGAGAACAAAGTGTTGGGCCAGCATCCCACGTATCGTATTTGTTCTGCCAGTCAGTTTGCTCATGGTCAGTAGCTTCGCGGTTAGCGCTCCACTCTTCAGCCAAGGTGCGACCGTTCTCGCAATATGTTAATAAACCAATGACACCACGCCAAGGCTCGTATCCAAGATCGCCTTTAGTATCGCGCATCTTACGAGCTTGCTGGCATTTATTAGCTAGTTCATCAGCGCTGACTGGTACATCAGGGTACTGAGTTAGGTGAGCGGTCAGGTCGGAATTGAGATCAGCGTTGTAAGTCTTCTTAACAGATTCCTTGATGAGCTTGACGTCGTTGTCAGCCACGAAAGCTTGTAGTGTTTGGGCAAATACAGCCGGCTCGATAGGCTCGCAGGTTGCGATTACCTTCACATCCTTGGCATCACCCTTACGGTTTGCTGACCCAACAGGGCGCAAGATGCTTGCAAAATCAGCAGTGCGTGACGAATCTGCTAGGACACCCTCGTGCGCTAGGCATGACTTAAGCCACCTAGCGACCACAACCCATTTGGCGTGAGGAATGTCTTTGGTCAACGGCCAGTAGGTATGGATACCGTTGCCGGAATCCACAATCATCGGACGGGGTAAGCCAACTTTCTTGGCAAAGGCAACAATGGCTTTCGTGCCATCCATCTTAGTCAGATAGCCCTGCCCAGCTTCGTGTTTCTTTTGACCGCAGTCGATGTCAATCCAAAAGGATTTCGCGCAGTCCCAGTTCTCTTCGACGCGATACTTCTTACGAGTCTCGCCGTCTTTCTCAACTTCAATGTACGGTTTTAGATACGACGCGCAGGCGTGATACGTCGCCACGAACTTGGGATCGTTCTCCCAACGTGGAATCTCGGCAGCCATGTCCTCCAAGCTTAGGTAGTACTTGTGGAATGTGTAAGGCTTGTTGGTTTTTGAATTGACGTCTTTGGTAAAGAGCGTCAGGTAGTGGATGCCGTATTCGGGCAGGATTGTGCGGAGGAACTCAAGAGCATCCATCGTAACCTCCGGCTGTTGTATTTTTGCAACTCATGACTACTCCAGTTAAACGAAAGAAAGCCCGCGCACGGGCTCCCCGATTGAATCAATCGTCGTTTAGTTGGGCAGTGGGCTGACAGGCATGCCGTCAACTACGTCTGTGGGTGCAGCTTCAGCCTTGGCTCGTGCTTCGTTCTCTTGAGCTTGGGCTTGTTGAATGATGTTGTCGATCATGCCGCGCATCAGACCGTGAGGGCCAGCGTCCAAAGTACGGAGCAACACTTGCAGTGCGTTAGCGTCGAGGTTCATTTCCAATTTGATTGAGTAGTTCATTTGATTTCCTAGTTAGTGGGGGAGAAGTTGGGGCCGAAGCCCCGTTGAGTTGCTTAGTCGTCGAAGCTGATACCGTCGAGATCGAGGTCGAGATCGTCCTCAACTGGAGCGGGAGCAGGCTTAGGCTTGGCCGCAGCTTTTGGTTTAGCCTCGGCTTTGGGAGCAGGGGCTTCTTCCTTCGGTGCAGCTTTCGGGGCGGGAGCTTCCTCGGCTTCTACAGCAGGGGTGTACTCCACGGGTGCGGGGTTGCTGCCAAGGATGCTGGCAACAATGTCTGACTGGGAAATCTCTTGAACTTCGGCAAAGCCGTCGTCATCGAGCAATCCAACTGGTGTGAATGTCAGCTTGGGTGACTCGGCCTGCAAGTCAAAGCCTACTTTGGTAACAACCATGTTGTAGCCAACACCGCGCTTAGCCAACATCTGACCGTACTCACCAATCGCCTTGATAGACGCAGGAGGAATACGCAACAGCATAGCGTCGTTAAGCTGGCCAGCTGGGGCTACAGCCATACGAACGGCGTCTGCACAAGCCTTACCCTTGGTAGCACCGCGCTCGCTGATACGAGAGCCCCACTGGTTGTGGGCACAGGTTGCGCACTTCTTAGCTTGCTTGTTCTGAGCATCGGCTGCAGGCTCGACGCCATCGTTGGAATAGCAGTCAGGCTTTTGACCTTCGCTTGAGTCTTTGTCGTAGCCCTTGAGGTAGAAGACCTTGCTTGTGCCCTTGTTGACTTTTAACAACACCACGTTCAGGCTGGTAGCTGCGCTGTCAGGGTCTTTAGGGTTCATCTGCAACTCGCGCTCACCGTCGCGGACAACTGCAAACACTTTGCCCTTGATGGAGATTACGGGGAAGCCACCGCCAGCGTGTGCGGTCAGGTCTGCATTCAATGCAGCAACGTCAACTTTTTTCAGGAATGAAGGCAAGCCGGAGCCGGAGTCAAATGGAATGATATTCATGGTTTTTTCAGTGGTTGGGGGAAAGAGTTTACGACGAACGGCGGACATTTACTACACGTTCTTCACGCATAGATATCCCCGGGGGTAAGTCATTGTTGTTTTCACGGTACTGTTCAACAGCAGATTTAGAAGCACGAACTTCCAACAGCGCCCAGTCATCGTTTTCCCTGACATGGGTCATAAAAATATCTCGATCTGCCACGCTTGCAGTGACGCGAGTCGTGGTATACGCTGTGCCGAATTCGGTCTTGACTGAGTCCATGCCGGTCTTGTTGAAAACGTCTAGCAGCTTGGCTTCTAGCTTTTCCATCTTCTCGTTTAGAGGAGCGACACTGGCATCAAACTCTGCTTTCATCTGTGCTTTCTTGTCCCGCATTTTTATGTACAGGCTGACTGCATCTGAGAGTTTCATTTTGTATCCTTTGTTTGTGGTTGAATGGGGTATGGGTTCGGTATTCGATAGAGCCTCCTATTCCGGTTGGTCTTTCATCATTTCAAGTAGCAATCCCTGCATAGACTGTTTGTCCTGCAGCCGTTTGTAAACTCGTCTTTCGACGTCTGTGCCTGCGATATGCACAATCACAGTGGTTTTAGTTTGGCCGGGGCGTCTAACCCTAGCGCAAGCCTGTTCGTAAATCTCATTGCTATGCACCGGTGCGTACCATACGATGGTAGTTGCAGCCGTTAGCGTTAGCCCGTGTGACATGGTAGCTGCATTTGCCACCAATACTCTCGGGTCAAACCCTCGTTGAAAGTTTGAAAAAATCTGATCGCGTTCGTTCTTGCTAGTGCCGCCATGGACAATTTCCACAGACCAGTCCTTGCGTAGCTCTGCGGCTACATGTTCAAGAGCGCCAGTCAGTGGCACAAACACAATTACTTTGCCTTCAGACTCTTCAATGATTTCTTTGAGTACATCTATTCTAGGCTTAGATGGGATAACTACCTCCACCCCGTCTGTCCCATACGCGACACCACAGGCTATTTGAATTAGCTTGTTTGCTTTGATCGCTTCGTTCACAGCCAAGATTTGACCGCCGGCGTACTCTGCTGTTAGCTTAGACAGCATGTCCTTGTAAGCCTTCTTCTGCTCGGGTGTCATCTCAACTTCTCGTGTGATGAACATCTGCTCGGGCAAGTCAGTACAGTCGTCAAGCGAAAACCGAATGGCTGGCTGCATCATCTGATAGATCACGTCGTTAGCCTCGGGCCTCGCTGCCCACTTGAACTGTGTCAACTGTCGCATTACACGATCACGAAACGCACCGAAGTATTTAGGCACACTTGTGTTGTCAGGTGTAATCAGTTTGCACTGTGCCCACGCATCTGTTGGTGCATTGGGTGTTGGTGATCCTGTCATACCCCAGACTCGGCGAACAGATTGTCTGTTGCAGATTGTGTTCAATGTCTTCCATCGCTCGGTGCTTGAGTTCCGTGCAAGGGCTAGCTCATCCACAACGATCAGATCAATGTCAGGTCGCTTGGCAAGTTCGTCTTTGATCGTGGTCAAGCCATCGATGTTGATGATGTAAATGTGAACGTCTTCCTTCAAGAGTTTCAAGCGCTTGTCGCGTGTTCCGTGTAATACTACCGCATCGAGATGCGGAAAGGTGTTGAACACAGAGTCAGCCCATGTGCGTTCCATTGTTGACAGTGGGCACACAATCAAAACCTTGTTAACGATCTTTGTGCGACGCATGTAGTCATACGCCCACAGTGCGCTGTTGGTCTTGCCAGTGCCCATACCGTTTAAGCAAAACGCCCTACTGTGCATGGATAAAAACGATGCAGTCTCCCGCTGTGCAGCAAACGGTTCATGCTTGCCGCTGACTTTAGGAAACGCATAGTGCATAGGCATGGGATCAGGAATCTCAAAGCCTAAGTTTCTTAACACCCGAGTTTCGTCGGGGCGGTGTGGAACGGCTACAAGCCGTTGTCCTTTGTGGTCTACTTCGATAGCTGTCGGTATAACTGTTGTCACCCGACTTGGATTTTTTAGGCGGAGGATGACCGCCTTTTTTTCTTTGTGAATCTGCATTACTTGTCAGGGTTATAGGAGCCGCTCCCTTTCCTCCATCCTCTGTTGGTTGATCTATCTTGCACAGCCACATTTGATTTGTGATTACCGCCACCGTTCTCCAGTGACTTCTTGTGTGCAACGTCTTTGCCATCACCAACACGAGCCTTGCCATCTTTGATAGCTTCGCGTCGTGCGGCGTTGTTCTTCACACGCTTGGCTACTTCTTCAGGCCGTGCGTTGTATGCTTTTTGATATTCCAGTTTACGTTTGCTTGAGGCTGGCATTTCGGGGCTCCAATACTAAGTATGCATCTATGGCGTTAAACAAAGCACCAAGGTCTGCTGGGTCATCTACTACCCATGCAAAGCCATCGGCGTCTCGTATATTCTCCATGATTCTTTTCTGATTGTCAGTTACATTGTTACGTTTGCCCGGAGCTTTTGTCTCAATGGCGACAAAGACGCCTCGATAGCAAATGATGATGTCAGGAATACCGACTTGACCCATACCGTTGGACACAGGCATAAAGAAAAATGCTTTGCGTTCTCTAAGGAACTTCTTGCAAGCTTCCTTAACTTTCCCTTCGGGTGTCATGTCTTTCTCCCGTTGAAGTCACATGACGTAACGGGGCACCACGCCTTGCAGAGCCCTGATGTTCTAGCTGGCCATGAATCACGTTCGTATGCTGATTCAAGTTTGCGTACTCGTGGCAGTAGGTTCTGCCATATGCCTGCAAGGTCTGCACGCTCACGCACTTGCCAGTCGATCTTCTTTTCCTTGAGCCACACAAAGCCAGTCGTTACCTTCTGTACTTCGGGGTGGTGGTGAAACACATAGGCGGCATACAGATCAAGTTGTTCTGTGGGCTTACGCTTACCAGTCTTGTAGTCCATGACGGCGGCGTTCTTACCTGAGATCACAACAAGGTCTGCGATGCCTCGTGTCCATGCGTTCTTCCAGTCGCAAGGTTGGAAGTCTCTGTCAACAGCGTATTGCCTTTCAGGAAACTTCGCACCCTTGAGCGCTGCAAGTTTGTCAGCCAGTGGTTGCCACTGTGTCATGCCGTCGGGCAAGAGTTCTCCATGCAAGATGAAGTTCTCAAATGCCGTATGCACTTTGGTTCCCCACTCGGTGTGAATCGTCGGGGGTTCCACAATATCGCGGATTACTTTAAGGTGATAGAACTTCTTCGGGCACGTTTCAAACGTGTCTAGTTGCGAATAAGTCCAAGCTGGGTTAGCCATGCTTGCTCCATAGGATTTCGCCCCCAAAGCGACATTCGTTGCTTGGAGACTCGTGGTTGTTAGCCCCCACTTTAACAGGTTTCTGCGATTCGTCAACACTATTTTGCTTCGCCATAACAGCTCGCAATATCACCTTCAGACCATGTCACCAACTCGGGCCACCATGACACACCTTGACGCATGATGGTCTGCAATGTATCCAAGTGAGACTCTGCGGAATCTTCTGGAACTACATACACAAGCTCGTCATGCACAGTGAGTGCTGGCCGCATACCGGTAGCCTTAAAGAACTTGACTGCATGCTCTGCAATGACGTCACGTGCAAGCGCTTGAACTAAATTCTCTACGCCCTTTCCTGCGTAGATGCGAGCGCGAGTACGACCGTTGCCATACCACCATTCGAGCTTACCGTTGTCATCACGTTCTTGTTTCAAGTCAGGGTAGTAGATGCAACGACCTGATGGCAAACGAACTGCGTTCTTCTCTGTAACGCACATGCCCCACGGATCGATGGATGACTCGATGCCCTGCTTGATGTTGGTGAGGTTACTTTGAAACGCCTTCCACCCATCGGCAATCTCGAAGTGTGCATCGCGATATGCGGTTACTACCTTTGTAGCTTCCTGCAAGTCCATGTCCACACCGCCCATTAGCTTCGCAACCTTTTGGAACGTAGCGCCGCCTGCGCCGAACCCCAGCCCAAGATGTGCGACCTTGCCAACTTGACGTTGGGTTTTGGTGACTTGACTCTCCTCAATTCGGTAGAGATTGTTCGCAGCAAAGTACTTGTACAAGTCTGCTTTATCAGGGCTGGCCTTAAATAATTCGATAGCATAGGGAACCTTCCATAAGAACATGTTGACACGCAACTCGATACCCGACAGATCGGACACGATGATCTTGTAGCCCTCGGGGGCCCGGAGCGACATGCGCAACGCATCTGATGGTCTAGGCGATGGGCCGATGCGGGGTAAGTTCTGCATGTTGTACTGCTCACCCGAC
>Ga0247722_10000652_pt1 | contig 20533 bp, 18 predicted proteins | sample MSEWelMarce3H_FC_FD_189094 | JGI IMG/M metagenome (GOLD analysis project Ga0247722, IMG submission 189094) | Subsurface sediment microbial communities from gas well in West Virginia, United States - MSEEL Well Study Marcellus 3H_FC | ecosystem: Environmental > Terrestrial > Deep subsurface >... | reverse complement strand
AAATTACAATTCGTTCATAGTATTCTATTTCAATTTCTTTCTTCCAAAAGTAGAATTTCTTAATTTTTTCTTTTTGTTTCGTTAAACCTCTTGCATAGATTTTATATTCTTGAAAATCCTCAAAATTTATCTTAAGATTTAGTCCAATTAAGTCTGAGGAATGGATAGCTTCCTGTAATTCGTTGGCTTCTAATGCTGTGAAATTTCCTTTTTTAATTACGGTGTTGAAAGTGGATTTAAATTTTGTTAAATCACTTTTAGAGGAATAAAGCATTCTTTCTTCAGGTGTTCGATCTGGGTCGTAATTAGCATAATTTAATTTTAATTCTTGGCTTTCAGAATGTCCCAGATAATGAAAATAATAGGATAAGATTGATGCTAATTTGCTCAGTTTTATTTTTTCAAGAGATGTTCCATTCAATTGATTGATTTGTTTCTCAAGCACGATCTCCGTACCAATTGGAATATAATTTTCTCTATGCATAACAAGTTTTACTTTTTTATAGAATACTATTTTGACTTAAAGATATAAACTTTAATTTGAAATTAAATAAAATACCATATAAACCACTCTTATTGAGAAACAATTTGTAAGTTTGGGGATCATATATTAACCTGTTTATAATTTTATATCCTATGAAATCAATCGTTAAAATCTTTATGTTTTCATTTATTCTAAGTGCACTAAATGGCTGTGGATCTAGTGATGAAGAGAAACAAAAATTATTATATGAAACTGAATTAGCGAATAAAAAGTTAGAAGTTGCTAAATTAAAAATGGAGCAAGAACAGTTGAGAATTGAAGAAGAAAAGCGCGCGAAAGAAGATGAAATGAAAAGAGAAATCATGGTTAAAAATGCTCGTTTAGAAAGAAATTTTCCAGCATATACTGAAGCGGTTGTCGTAATCAATAGAACCTACTTTCATGCTGGCCCTGATGTTGCAACAAAGCATCCGAATAGATTTATTGTAAGTGGTGATATTTGTACCGTAATTCGTACTCGAAATGGTTTTGGATACATTGATTATTACAATGGGGCTAGTGGAAAGACAACATCTGGATGGATTGACTTAAAAGACATTGAGCCACTGGACTCGAGTTACGATTACTAGTTAAAGCAAGTAATCGTAATTATTTACTCACTTGTTTCGTTTACTTCAATGTTTTTGTCGCCTCTTAATGTTCGTAGGCGTTTTCTAGCTTCAACACCATACAAACTTCCTTTGTACCCGAAAAGGATTTTTTTATAATTTTCACTTGCTTTCACAGCATCGTTGAGGTAATTTTCGTAAATGTTCCCTAATTGAAATAGGGCGTCATCAGCAAGAATATCTTGTGAGTAAGATGTCAATAACCGATCTAGGTAAGTAATTGCTTCGTTCCATTTTCCTTGTTGTTGGAATGCAAGAGATTTACGTAATAAGATTTCGTCATTCAATCCATGGTATGGAAATGCCCCGATAATGGAATCGTACAATGTAAATGCCTCGTTGTATTGACGTTGTTCTAATAATAAATCTGCTTTTGCGAATTGGCGCATTGCAGTATAGTTACTGTCCAAACCGTAATTATCAGTAATTAATAATGATAATTTTAGTGCGTCATTTGCAATGAATTTAGAGGTTGATTCTTTTAAAACGTCTAATTGGGATTGCGCAAATTTGAAATCTCCATCGTAGTAAAAAATACGTGCATTTTTGAATTTAGCCTCAGACCCAATCGTCTCGAATTTAAAGTCGTTATCTATTTGCATGTACAATAAAGAGGCTTCCCAAATTTCGTCTTTCACAACGTATAAATCTGCAAGTAACATTTTGCTTTCTGCCAGTTGTACTGAATTTAAACCTGGAATTTTTAAAGCGGCTTGCAAAAGTTCTATCCCTTTTGTGCTATTGTGAGCAAAAAATCCATAGAGGTAAGCCAATTCGATGATAGAAGTAATGGTGTTTTTAGTTTTGCCTAATTTTGTCAATGAAGTTTCGTATTCACTGATGACAAACGAAATTTTTTCATCGCTGAGGTTACGGATAAAAGTAACCTCCTGATAATAAGAGTTGAGATAATTTTGTTCAGCTATGTAATACAAGTAATTGTCTTTACTTAATTCTGTAATGTAGCGAAATCCTTTTCTCGCTAATTCAAAGGACTTGTTTTCTAGAAAAACAGTGCAAAGTTCAAATACCCTATTCCCATTCTCATTGAATCGTTTATCTACCGACTGGGCAAAATTTAAGGCCAATGCAAATTGCTTTTGTTGGGTATAAAACCAAAGTAACATTTCTGAATGCACAAGTTCACTTTTTCTTTTTTGTGCACGATCGATTAATTCTTCTTTTAATAGTTCAACGGAAGAGTCGTTGGTATTCTCAAAATCGTAATAGGAACTTAAGGCGGCTTTTATGTTGGGTAGGTATTCAGGTTGAATGTCAATCAAATCTAGTAACTCTTTCGTTGCTTTTTCTTTTTGATTATTTGAGAAATAATAATCTGCAAATTGAAGGTTGAGCGGATAGGTAGACTTTAAGGTTTTTCGTCCTTTTTCCAATAATTTAAAGGTTTGGGAAGTTTTTCCTTTAGCTTTAAATTCTTTGTATAATTCAATCACAGCTTCTGAGGATGAGGAATTAGATTCGATGAGGTCTTCAGTTAGTTTTTCAGCTTGACGGGTATCTTTTTCTTGTTCGTAGAGTTCAATCAATAAAATTTTATACTCAAGTACTTCGGGTGATTTATTGATTTGTTTTTTTAATAATTTTTCGGCGTCTTTTGTTTTTCCGGTTTTTAATAAACAAACGTAAAATCGAGTGAAATTAAATTTATTGTTCTCTTTATTAAATTCTCGTTCGCAGTAACTAATTGCTTTTGTGAAATCGCCACTACTATAATAATATTGGGCCAATTGTTGGTCGGTGCTTTGTTGACCAAACAATGAGCCGCTAATTATTGCGATGAATAAGACGTGGAAAAGTTGTTTCATTTATTTGGCAGAAAGTTGGTCTGCAAATGATGTGATAGCAGGGTGAATTTTCTTAAATGTTTCGATGCTTTCGCCTTGGAGTTTTTTCACATCTTTTAATAATTTTTCTAATTCTACCACCTTACTTTTTTCAAATGCTAAAAATTCATCGTATTTTTCTCTGTCTCCGCTTCCTTTTTGGATATCGTTGGTCAATTTTTCAATGCTATTTTTGATGTCTTGTGAACCAAATAGAAATTTTTCATCGTAAGCTTCAATGGATGTTAGTTTCCGGTAGATTTTTTTGTAGGCATCTAAATTTCTAGCAATTTGAACGGTTAGGGTGTCTTCTCCAATGTTCGCTTTTATTTTTTCAGAAGTTTCGTTCATCGCATAAATGATTTCTGAAATAGTATCTTTTTTCAAAAGTTCAAATTCTTGTTGTATGTTGTCTACTCGTTTCGATAAACTTGATAATTCTGAAATCTGATTGTTTTTTGACAAATCAACACAACTTACTAGGCAAAGTATGAGGCTAAATAAAACACTAAATTTTAACATGTTCCGAACTTTTTTCTATTGTTTGAATTCAAATATAATGAATTTTATTCGTTGATATCACTAGGGAAAGTTCCGTTGATTTTTTGTTTTTCAATTTCTTCGTCAACGTGACTTAATTCCTTGTAAAATTCTTCCCCATAGGCACGTACCAATGGTTCTCTTAAAAATTTATACACTTTCACATCCAATTTTTCACCGCAACTACATGCATCTGAACAAATGTCCCACGTGTTGTAATTGATTGATTCAAAAGTGGGGTATTTTTTAGCACGAATAGGATACAGGTGACAAGATATCGGCTTTTTAAAATCGATTTTACCGTCTTTGTGGGCTTGTTCTATGGCGCACAATGCTATTCCTTTTTCATTAAACGTAACAAAAGCACATTCCTTGTCATTCACCAAAGTGGCAACGGGTGCATTGTCCCAATCCATGTAGAAAACTCCGGTTTGATTGACAGCTTCAATTCCTTCTTTACGCATGTAAGGTTCAATGAATTCAAGATTTTCTTCCAGTATATCAACTTCTTCAAATGTCAATGGTGCGCCTGCATCTCCTTCAATGCAACAAGCTCCTTTACATGCGGTTAAGTCGCAAACAAATTTCTTTTCAAAAATATCTAAGGAAACTACCTTGTCTTGAATTTCTACTAACATGCTATTTTTTTTGTAAAGTTACGCTTTTTCATTCTTTTAAAGTACGCAAAACAAAGGAAGACTGAACATTGCCTATTCCTGAAATAGTGGAAAGGTGATTGCGTAAGAAATGGTGGTAAGCTTCCATGTCTTTGGTTTCTATGTACAGTATGTAATCGATACTTCCAGCAATGTGGTGGAATGTGACTACCTCAGGGAATTGAATCACTGTTTGCTCAAATCCATCGATGAGGTCTGATTGGTGCGATGACAACGAAACTTGACAATAAACTTTAAGTCCTTTTCCTAAAAGTGCATTATTCAGTTTGGCGGTATATCCTTTTATGATACCGGATTTTTCGAGTTTTTTTATTCGTTCATAGGTAGGAGTGACACTCAATCCAATTTTTGATGCCAATTCTTTGATGCCTAATTTGCTATTCTCTTTCAGCGACTCTAAAACCAGATGGTCAATTCTGTCAATTGTCATTTTTGTTCTATTTTAACTGCAAAATAGTCAATTTTATTTGATTTGTTAATTTATTTTACTGTATATTTTATATTTGTTAGTTATATTTTCTTTTAATATTATATTTAATAGTTTGATTGTAGCTTTGTAGTATAAATTTAAAGTTATTTTACAATGGATTATAAATCAATGAAACCAGAAAGCTTGATGATGAGTTATGGGTACAAACCATCTCTTTCTGAAGGAGCTATAAAATGTCCTATTTTTCAAACTTCAACTTTTGTGTTTAATTCTGCAATGGAGGGAAAACGTTTTTTTGAGTTGGCTTATGGCTTACGCGAAAAAGACAAAGGAGAAGAATTGGGGTTGATTTACAGTCGATTGAATAATCCAGACTTAGAGATTTTAGAAAACAGGTTGTGTTTGTGGGACGGTGCAGAGGATTGTGCTGTTTTTGAAAGTGGTATGTCCGCTATTTCTACCGCGCTGATGGAGTTCATGGCTCCTGGTGATTTATTGTTGTATTCTCGTCCAGTGTACGGTGGAACAGATCATTTTATCAACCATTTCTTAAAAAAATTAAACATTCAAGCAATTGGTTTTCATGCGACTGACTCGAAAGAACAAATCATCGAGCGTATTGAAAAGTCAGGAAGAGCTGACCGTCTAACGATGATTCACATTGAAACTCCAGCCAATCCTACGAATGCATTGATTGACATTGAAATGTGTGCAGAGGTAAAACGACATTTTACGACAGAGGAGAAACCAGTGATTCTTTCTGTTGATAATACCTATATGGGACCAATTTGGCAACATCCATTAAAACACGGTGCTGACTTGGTGTTGTATTCTGCCACTAAATACATTGGAGGTCACTCAGATGTAATCGCAGGCGCGTGTTTGGGATCCAAAGAGTTGATGGGGCGTGTGAAAGGGTTAAGAACTTTTTTAGGGAACATGGCAGGACCTTGGACGGGTTGGTTGTTGATGAGAAGTTTGGAGACCTTGAAAGTACGTATGGATGAGCAAGCTAGAAACGCTGCGTTTGTTGCTGATTTTTTAAAGTCACACCCAAAAGTTGAAAAGGTATATTACCTTGGTTTTATTGAAAATGAAAAGGATAAAGAGTTGTTATCAAGACAATATTCTTCTTACGGAGCAATGATTTCATTTGATGTAAAAGGAGGGGAGAAGGAAGCATTTAAGTTTTTGGATTCTTTGAAGTTGATCAAGTTGGCTGTGAGTTTAGGGGGAACTGAAAGTTTAGCTGAACATCCTCAAACAATGACCCATGCGGATGTACCGATGGAAGATAAAAAAGTAATGTTTATTTCTGAGAAGTTGATTCGTTTATCTGTGGGGGTGGAAAACTACGAGGATTTAATTACGGATATTCGACAAGCGTTAGAGCAAATCGATTAGTTTTATTGAAGCCTATGAAAAATTTAGTTTTGGTATTTTTCATAGGCTTTATTTCGAGGTGTCTTATAACGGTTTGCATGAAAACTTGGCTTTTGCTGTTTCTTATTTGCTGTTTAACGGTTTGCGAGTAGCGCAACCTAAGGTTGCACTCACTTGTTGATAATAACTTGATTTCTATTGTAACACAATCTTTCTAATCGTCACTATATTATTTTACGGATCGATCAATTGCACGAAATATAATTTATTTCCTGACCACGTGTTTAAGTCCACAAAAAAAAATGTGCTTGCTTCGTAGCACATAAGATTGTTTTTTGTTCAAGGCATTATTTTATGAAACACTTAGTTTTAAATGTCCTCCCAGACCTTCTCTTATTATTCTCATAAGTGTTGAAAGTCTAATATCACTCGCATTATTTTCAATTCTGGAGATGTAATTTTTTGTTGTTCCACATTTTTGAGCGAGTGCTTCTTGTGTTAGGCCTTTTTCTTTTCTAAGTTCTTGAATCATAACGCCTAATTTAAACGCCTCAAATTCTTCTTCATATTTTTCTCTTGTCTCAGTGCCTTTTTCTCCATATTGCTCATCGAGATGAGCAGTAAATGATTTGAGTTTACTATCCATTTTTTTCATCGAAATATTGTTTTTTAAGTTTTTCAGCTAATTCAAGTTCACCCTTTGGTGTCTTCTGTGTTTTCTTTTGAAATCCATTTGTTAAGATTATCAAATTTCCCTTATCAAAAAAACAGAAAACTCTGTAAATATTTGAACTGTACTCAACTCTAATTTCATAAATTCCCGAAGAATTAGTTAAATGTTTAAAATATTTCTCTGGAACTCGATCAACAGTTGATATAAGTTGTAAAGTCCAGTTAAACTTCTTTCTTACTTCTGGTTTTAATGTCTCAAAAAAATCCAAATAATGATTTTCATAATAGACTATTATTCTCCGAAACTCATTATCCATTTAGTCATTCTTCATTAGCTTTGATCAAAGTTACCTAATTAGGCAATGTTTTCAAAATTATTTATGATTTTTTTAAGTTAGATTACACGCTGTTATGGGCTTGCTTATTGTAACACAATCTTCTTCACCGTTACTGTATTATTCTGCGGATCTATCAAATGCACAAAATACAAACCATTTCCTGACCAAGTGCTCAAGTCAATATAAAACTGTGCTTGGTTTATTGCTTTTAGGAAAACTTCCTGACCTGCGTTGTTTGTTATTTTAATACTATAACCTATCATAGCAGTAAAATTTCCATTATAAATCGTGATGTGGTCACTTGCTGGATTTGGATAAATTAAAATGGTATTCTCATTATTTGGTGCAGGTAAACTTAAAGTTGTATTGATGATGAGCGTGTCGGTTACGGTGGTTAGTAGTGTGTCGTAAACTGTTACATTGGCAATGCAGGTGTCCAAAATATTTATTACCGCAACATTTGATGTGTCAATGCAATCGCCTGATTTAGAGATTACTCTGATTTGTTGGTTATGCTCTGATAACTGAACATTTGAAATAGAAAGTGAATTCGTATTTACTCCAGAATAATTCCCGTAATTATTCAATGTTTGAAATCCTTGCCCAAAATCACTTTGCCAAACATAACTTGGACTTGGATCTGATGTTGTCGCATTGAAAGTCGCTGCGCTGCCTGTTGATAAAGAAATGATTTGTGGATTTATTGCAGTGTTGCTAGAACAATTAGAAGCATTGTATAAGTCTGTTATTTCTTGTTGTGTTAATGCGCGATTCCAGATACCTGCATCATCAATATCTCCATTGAAGAAGCCTGAAACAGGATTATCATTGATTGCTCCGAAGAGTAGAGGAAAATTATTTAAAGACAGCACTTCAATACTATTATAGGTTGTGTCTAGAATTCCATTGATATAAATTTTAAGGAGTAAAGAATCGAAAACAAAAACCACATGATTCCATTGAATTCCAGATATATTATTAGATTGAGTATGCCCATCCCAAGGTAGGAGTCCAATTGAGCCACCTATAAACCGATAGCCATCAAAACCACTTTGATTTCCAGAAAGCCCCTCACCAATTTGAAAACTCGAATTAGTACTGTTTATACCTTTTCCCATAACCCACCCAGAGCAGTTATTACAAGTTGAAGTAAATTTACTCCAAACAGCAACAGAAATCGTTGTATCTATTTGTAAAGTAGAATTATCGTTTACTTGAATATATCCATTGATGCCATCAAAATTATATGCTTTATTTGCATTCCCAAACCTATCACTTGTCAATGTAGCCCCATTAACAGTTCCATTATTTCCATTTCCACTTTCGTCATTGGCATTTCCATTAAACGACCACCAACCTACTAGTCCGTTTGAAGGAACGTAATTTGGTAAATTTTGCGCCATTGTTGCAGCAGTCAATCCTAGCGTTGCTACTGCGGTAAGAAGTAAAGTTTTCATTTTCATATGTTCATTTTTTTGATTGTTTGTTACATGATTATCGAATTGTAAATACAATAGACTTACCGATAACTTATATATACCCCTCATAAAATGGTACTTATACAACGTGTTTAGTTGTTTAATCGCCACAAATAAGAGTTACTAAAATACAATTATTTTTTATAAATCATCAAATGAGTATTGTTTTTTAGTTATTTCTTTGTTCTAACATTTGTTTGAATCCATGTGTAAATATGTCTTTAAGACCTTGTAATCCGTATTGTATTGTAAAAAATTAAAAACAAAAAAGTTGAATAAATAAAAAAAATTAATTCGATTTAAATCAATGTGTTAAAGTGTGTAGTCATTGATTCAATCTTTTGAACATAAATTCGATTAGAGCTAATCGTTTGTTTATGAATAGATTATTAATCGAGCTAAGATTGTTACTTATGTATTTAATACGTTCAAATTCAGTGATTATTACTATTTATTGTTTTGTAAATGAGTAGTTTAAACTAGCAAATAGATAATGAAGTTCAATAAAATTATACCGATTAACTCCGTTTGCTCCACCTTCAAGGATTCTGTAACCTAAGTTTCCTTGTAGATTGTTTGTGAAACGATATCTTCCAGATAAAGAAAGATCAATTGCTCTCCCTTTTGTTGCAGCGATACCTTCTCCAAAAAAATCAACTCCAATTTTTTGAGTTATGTCCCAATTGGCCAATAAGTTGATGAGAGGAACGAAACCAATATTAAAATTTTCACTATTAAGTTCTCCATTTTTTAACGAGATTCCGGCATCTCTTATTTTTAGAGACAAACCAAGACCAAAATTAAAATTGTCTTTACCAATGATTCTTCGATTATAAGTAAAACGATAAGAATTAAACTTGTAAACGGCTTCTATTGGTCTATTTGCTTCAAAAATTTTCCCTTCAAATAGGATATTCTTTTCTAGCGTACCAGATTCTATAATTTTTAACGGAGCATAAAGAAATGAAAAGTGATTTTTACTATTTGAGATATAACCAACCCGCAACCTAATAAATGGACTTGCAGAAGTTTGAAAATCATTTTTTAGTGAAAAAAGCGTTCCATTATTTCCGTTGCGAATATCATTAATTTCTGTAAATAATGCTCCCGATTCAAAATTGACAAATTGTTGAGTAAACGCTGAAAAACTGGAAATAATACAAATAAATAGTATCCAAAACCTAAACACAAATTTAGGAGGCAATTGATTTATATTGAGATTTTTATTATTAATATGCTTTAAGTTTTTTTTGAATTTGATTATTTTACCATAAAAAACGAATAGTTTCTTGTCATAGAAATATTCAACTTTAGGTCATTAGAATAATTGATTAAAAATGAAATCAGGTATATTTTTTCAAAATTTTGAAACTTATATCCTCAGTATCAATTTTAAATTAAATCTACGTTGGGTAAGATAATTTGGAATGGCATAGTAATTACCGTTTACATCTTGGATCCATTGTTTGGATAAAATGTTGTCAATCCCCATTAAATTAAAGACTTCAAACGATAAAATAGCATCAGAAAGTTTCGTGTGCCTTTTTTGTTTGTGTTTTCTGTAAAGGATGTCGTAAGAAAGCCCTAAATCAACTCTAAAATAAGATTTTTGGCGTAAGGTATCTTTGTAGCGGTTAAAATCAGGTGGTCCGTATGGAAGGGGAGAACCAAAAAACAGTCCCATTTGTGCGGTAAGCATTTCAAATTGAGGCATTTTATCCTGGAATAGTATCGCAAAATTAATAAGTTGGTCCGTAGGTCTTGGTACATATCCCGGTGTAACTAATACTGAATCAGTTGCTTTTTGGTCGTCTGTATAACCAGGTACAATCTTTTCCTTTTTTTGATTGTAATAATCATAATAGTAGTCGTTTAGCATGTTTTCTTTGGTGGACAAAAATCCTACTTTAAAAAAGGATTGTACTCCTTCTACAAATTCACCGTGTACATTCACATCAATCCCGTAAGCATAAGCTTCCGCTTGATTGGTGGCATAATAGCGGGTACGCACATTGTCTATTTCGTAAGGATTCACATCCCACATGTATTTATAGTAAATCTCTGATGAAAATTTAAATGGAAGGGTTCTATTACGAACGCTAAAATTGAATTCATACGTAGCAATGGTATGTAGAGATTTTTGTGATTTTACATTGGTGTTTAATTGCCCATCAAAAGTTCTAAACTCTCTGTAAAAAGGAGGTTGATAGTAGAGCCCCGTCGCTAAACGAAGTTGGGTATTTCTTCGAAGTGATTTTCCGTTATGATAAAAGTATGCCCGAGGAAAGAACGTAAAACTAATTCTTGGGGTAACGTAGGCTTCTTTGTTGATTTCGGTATAACCAAAACGGGTACCAATTTGAAAAAGAAAACGATTGTAGGAAGTTGAAAGCGTGTCGTAATGGTAGTGGACAGTTTTATGTTTCAATGAATCTATGGTTTTGTATTTTAATTTAAGCGGGTAGTTTTTTCGAACACTTCCCCATTCAATTCCATGTTGTAAAAAACCGCTAATTCTTTGCGTACTTAATTGAAGATCGCCTTTCAATACATCAGATATTTCTAGGTTTGGAGAGGATGTTTTTTTGTTAGATAAACTAAATCCCGCAGAATCGATGAATCGCCATTCACTCAATGCATCTGTAAAATGATCTTTTTGGTAATTGATTCCCCAATTTAATCGATTCTTTTCATTGAATTGAAAAGACCCGTTGTGGTAAACGTTAAGAATAGTTGCATTCAATTCGTTGCGCGCATGATTTAAAAATCCACCGATACCAACTGTAGCTATTGAGTCGCCAAATTTTGAACTACCGGGATTTTTTTCGAGAAGATTGATATAGTATTGACCTAGTACATCAAAATTTTCTTGTTCGTTGGTTTGAAAGATGCTACCGTAAACATCGAGTTTTAATTTTGGAGTAGGGGACCATTTAAGTGCTGTACCTGCTGTTAATGTTTGAAATACGGTTTGCTCTTGTCCATCAAAATAGATTTTCAATCGGTATGCTTCATTAACGGTTCCGAAATCTGTTTCTTGTGTTTGTGGCTGAAACCTGTAATTGTTTGAGGAAAAGTGCCCGATGGTACTCCAAGTAAGGTTACTCGCAAGTTTTACATTGACCAAAAATTGTCCGTCGTAAAAAACAGGATTGTAAGCTCCTTTGGTTGGCAGTGAATTCAGAAAATAGCCATTCGAACGGTACCTTGCTCCTGCGAGGTAGTTGATTTTAGAGGAGGGTGCATGCGCAATGTGTGCTTCCACTCCCAATAATGAGCTTGACAAGGAAGCGTTCAAAGAATCAGGGGTTAAATAGGTAATGTCGAGTACTGAACTTAGTTTGTCACCATATCGGTTTTCAAACCCCCCGCCACTAAAACGGATGTCTTGCACTAAGGAGGAATATAAAAAACTTAAACCTTCTTGTTGACCGGAACGTGTTAAAAATGGTCGATTGATTAAAAAACCATTTACGTAGACCAAGTTTTCATCGTAACTACCGCCACGAACATTGTAATTTGCCGTTAATTCATTATTGGAGCTTGCCGCTGTAGTGAAGATAAGTGCGCGTTCTACATTTCCGGTTGGAATTTTTTGAAGATCCAATGAGGGCAATTTATTGATGCCTTCGGATTCATTGCGTTCTCGGTTGATAATTACAGTTCGCTCTTCTTGTATCGGAAGTTTGATTTTACCAATCGATTTTACGGCGTTTGGAGCTAGTTTGTATTTTTTGTTTAATTGAACTCCTTGGTAAGTAAAGGATATTTCTTCGGAAGAATTGCTATGTATTTTTAGTGAAAACATTCCTTCTGCTGAAGAACGCGTGCTGTCGATACTACTTTTAATTTTTACGTTGCTTAGAACAGTTCCATTTCTACTGATGCAAATTCCGTTGACTGACCCAAACGTTTCTTCTTGTGATAAACTTGAGAAAGTAATTGTAATAAATAAAAGGAATAATAGCGATAAGCGCATTGAAAAGTTAATTAAATCACTGTTTACGTGTCTAAAAGTACAATTTGTAAATCTTTTTCCAACGGATTAAGGACATTTTTTAACCCTTCAATTTTTGAATGTATTTCTCCTGTTGGACAAAAACTGAAAAAATTGTCGGTACGTTCTTGAAAGCTTCCTGTTCCAAAAAGTTTCAAATGAATGTCTTCTATTTGTTTCATCGCTTGTTCAAAATGTGTTTTTTGGTGCTTCACTAATTTTTCTTTTATGGAATCAATTTGCTTTGTTAGCTTACTTGATTCAGCTTCTGAAAATTTAGTGAGTTGCGGGTCTACTGAAAGTATTTGTTGATTGAGTTGTGCTATAAGTTGTTCCGTGAGATCTTCCAGACTTGTGAAATCCAGTAATTCATGATTGTTTTTCTTGATGAATTCTTTTTGAAGCTCAGCAGTTGGTTTAAAAAGTTCGTTCCAATTAAATCCTAATTTCAGCCATTTTTTTTGAATTGTAGGCTCAATCAATAAAGCAGATAGACGTACCTGGATCAATGGAAAAACTAGTCCTACGTGTTCAAAACTTGATTTTAATTGGGTCCAATAATTAATTTCACCCGCACCTCCAACATACACCAGATTAGGAAGGATTGTTTCTTGATACAATGGGCGCATCAATACATTTGGACTGAATTTTTCAGGCGATTGTTCAATCATTGAGAGGAGTTGTTCAAGTGACACATCTCCTAACGCTTCAATACCTAAACTTCCGTCATCATTTGGGATTATTCTATCTCGAACACCTTTTTCGATGTAGAATAAATTGATCGGTCTTGGATTGGCTTGAGGTTTAATTTGAAGTTGTTCCATTACTTCAAATGTTTCAGAAACGCTCTTCTCAACGAATTTAGTTGCGATTTCTTCCTTTAAGTAAGAAGTAAATATTTTTTTTAGTTTTTGATCATTTGGTTCAATAATGATGAGCCCATATTCATTGAATAAATAATGTACCAATTGTTTGGTAGCTTCAGCAAAATCAGTACCGTCGTAGCGATCTATGATTGAATGTATTTCAGCGTCTGGATGCTTTGCGAATAAGTCGTGAAGGGTTGATTGTAAATCGTTCCACTGGTTTAAATCATATTTACCAACAGGTCCGTTTTGTTTTTCTTCCCAACTAATTTTTTTTCCAAAAATAGTTGCGTGGTTAATTTCTTCAAAATCATGGTCTTCTGTAGCCATCCAAAAAACGGGCACATACGTATTTCCGTCTTTTTCTGAGTTTAACGTCTCTGTTAAATTAATGACGTGAAGAATTTTGTAAATCAGGTAAAGTGGTCCAGTAAACAAGTTGAGTTGATGCCCAGTTGTGATGGTAAAAGTATTCTCGTTTTTAAGTGCTGCGATGTTTTGTTCAGTTTGAGTACTCAGAGTATATCCAGTATATTGTTCACTGATCACTTCGTGAAGTATCGCCCTTTGTTCCTTTAAATAAGTGCTCTTTTTGATTGTTGCTTGATTTTTGACAGCAGCGATATCAAAAGGAGCTTGAAGAAGTTCTTTTAAAGATTCTTGGTTGTAAACGAGTCTGTAAGCAGTCGCTGAAAATAAACCAGTTGATTTTCGGTTGTGGGTAAAAGTTTGTAGCATGTTTATTGAACGGTCGCGTGTTCTTTGACGTGAGAAAGATGCATATCATAGATCATTCCGTCTGATAATCCTATTTTAGGAACAAAAAATTGATCGACATTTAGCTCTTTGAAAATATATGTGTAAATATCTGCAGCAGGAACAATCACATCCGCTCTGTCAGGTTTTAATTGGAAAAATTCAACCCGTTGTTCCAGTGTGAGTTCGCTCAATTTCTCTCTAAGTTGTAGCATTTCTTCCACTTTTATTGGGTCATTTTGAGCACAGCCCAGCAATTTATGGATTTTGTTGATATTTCCTCCTGTCGCAAAATAGTTATGAGGAATGGATTCGTCAATAGTGGTATGTAGCCATGTTTTGATTTCTTCCCAAATCTCTGAAGAAGCCTTCCCTTTAAGTAAGCGTATTGTACCTACTTGAAATGATTTCGAAGCGATGCGTTCTCCTCGTTCAAAAACACTTATTTCAGTGCTTCCTCCACCCACATCTATCACAATAAATGGTGTTGTTTTATCAAAGTCTAAAAGGAAGAAAGTCCCGAAAATCAATCTAGCTTCTTCATCGCCAGAAATCACTTCTACTTTAATTTTGGTTTCTTTTAAAATTTGTTTTGCCACTTTTGCTCCATTAGAGGCTTCACGCATTGCCGAGGTAGCGCAAGCTCGAATGGATGTAACGTCAAAAATTTCTGCAATTAATTTAAAGGCTTTCATCGTTTTAATGAATTCAATCTCTTTTTTTGGAGTGATTTCACCGTTCTCAAAGACATCGCCTCCAAGTCGAAGCGGCAATCGAGTATACGAAAGTTTTTTGATGTAGGAGTGTTCTCCTTCTTGACAAACTTCACCAATCAGCAGTCTTGCTGCATTTGTTCCGATATCGATAGCGCCAAATTTCATTATAACCTTGTTTGAATCGATACGAATATACCTAGTTTTGATGATATAATTGCTTTCCGTTTGTGAGTTTAACAAAAAAATAGCGCAATCTTATTTAAAGTGATTTATTGTGATTAAGATGATTGTTACTTAGCATCATAATCGATATTCCTTTTCAAGTTTCATTGTTTGTAGTATATTTGTGTAGTATAAGGTGAAGAAAATCACACTATAATCACAATTGAAAATGGTAATTGCAGTCGCAAATCATAAAGGTGGAACGGGTAAAACTACTACTGCGCTTAATTTAGGAGCGGCATTGGTAGTGAAGCAGAAGCGTGTTTTGTTGATTGATTTAGATCCACAAGGAAATTTGTCGTATTCTCTTGGTTTGCCTGAAGATTGTATTGACATTTCGTATGTACTAAGTGGAGAAAAGGAATTTTCAGAAGCGATTCAAAATATCGAGGGAATTGATGTTTTACCTGCAACGATGCGCCTGTCAGATGTTGAACTTTCCATGTTTGACGTTGAAGATCGTGAGTTTCTATTGAAAAATTTGATTTCTACAGTCCAATCAAATTACGACTTTATTTTGATTGATTGTTCACCTGCTCGTTCGTTATTAACAGTCAATGCCTTAACAGCAGCAAATTATGTTATGTCAACGATTTTGTTGGATGTGTTAAGTATTCAAGGATTGATGCACATTGTTCGAACGATTGAAGAGATTAAATCTGTTTTAAATCCACCGTTAGAATTTTTAGGAGTGCTTGCCGTAAATGTTGATTTAAGAAAAAAATTATCCAAAGAAGTGATAGATTTTATCAAGCAGAATTATGAATTTTCATTTTTTGAAACGTCAATTCGTGTGAATGTCAAAGTCGCGGAAGCGCCTTCTCATGGACAAAGTGTAGTGGCATACGCACCAAAGTCAAATGGTGCTAAAGAGTATCTTTTGTTAGCAGAAGAAATTATTGATTTTAAAAATAAATAAATGGCTTTAGGAAAAAACATGAAAGTTGATCGTTTGATCCCATTAAAGGATGAAAAAGAGCGATCTTCTTCCAAAGAGTCGGAAAAGAATACTGAGTCGAAAGAGGAGTTAAACAAAGTTGAAACAACGTCTGAAGAAACTTCCAACGTCTCCGTTTCGTTGGATGATTTTTTTGAAGCGCTGGACCAACCGGTTGAAGAAGTTCAACCAACGATGGTAGAGGAAGTGGTGGAAGTTGCTCCTGAAATAGTAGAAACGACAGTTAATAATGAAACAAAAGAAACTCTGGTTCCTCATTATGAGGATATCGAGAAGGACGATTTCAAGTTGTTGTTTAAACCTTCTCGTAGAAAAACTCAACGTAGAATGATTATTACAATTGAAGGTAATTTGACCATTAGAAATGTGGAGTTATTGCATTCAAAAGTACACGAAGTATTTGATTACTATGATTTTGCTGAAATTAATTTAGCAAATATTACTGATATTGATTTAACTGTTGTTCAATTATTTCATGCCATAAGAGTGCATTTTTATCCATTGAACAAATTTATTTCAATCAATGCCGATTTATCGAGAGAAGATCGGAAATTATTAAACACATGTGGATTTACAGAATTCAACACCTAATTCACATTAAAAAATTATTATTATGGCGAAAACAATACTAATAGCGGATGATTCAGAAAGTATTCGAGTTGTTGTTGGTTTAGCTTTGAGAGAGGCAGGTTTTGATGTGATTGTTGCAAAAGATGGTCAAGATGCGTTGAATTTACTTCAATTAAATGAGCATGTGAGTTTAATTATTTCAGATTTGAACATGCCAATTTTGGACGGGATTTTATTCTTGAAAGAAGTAAGAAAATTAGATAAATTTAAATTTTTACCTTTTTTAATTTTAACTACTGAATCCCAAGAAACAAAAAAAATGGAAGCGAAAAATTCTGGTGCAACTGGATGGATTATCAAACCATTTGTGAAAGAAAAATTAATCGCTGTTGTAAATAAAGTGATACGCTAATGGAAGAAATGAAAGCCACCTACATTCAAGAAGCCAATGAACTTCTTGAAAATTTGGAATCTTCTTTATTGTCATTAGAGGATAATCCTAACGATACCTCAAATATTGAGCAGGTTTTTAGAGTAATGCATACTCTAAAAGGGAATAGTAGTATGTTTGGATTGTCAAAAATTGCTGAATTTGTTCACGATTTAGAAACCATCTACGATAAGATTCGTCAAGGTGAGATGGAATTAACGAAAGAGATTCTTAATACCACGTTGGCTTCGTTCGATCATTTAAATTTAATCATTATTGATTCGGATCTAGAGGATGAAAAAAACAAAGAAAATCATGTTGTACTAATTCATAAAATTCATGGTTTAATTCAAGGTTCAACTGTTTCTCAAGCGGTTGTTGTTCCTTCTGAAATAGCTGAAAACACAAATGCTACTGTAATTCCAGACAATGTTTTAAGAACATATTACGTTCATTTTGAGCCGAAAACTGAGTTTTTTCTTGACGGCTCAAATCCTTTAATTCTTGTGGCTGAATTATGTCAATTGGGCAAATATTTGGTAGTTCCTCATTTCCATAAAGTAATCTCCATTGATGATTTTAATCCAACTTCATGCATTACTTTTTGGGAAATATACATTGAGTCAGGTGGAGCTAAAGATAAGATAGATGAGGTATTTGTTTTTGCTGAATCGAATGCGAAAATCGAGGTGGTAGAGTTGACGAGTTCTGATTTAATTTCCAATAAAGAATTTGCTGAAAAAGTTCAAGAACTTAAATTCAAAGATCAACTAATTAACCGTGATGTATTATTTGAACTTGCCGCTCGATTAGGGAAGTCAATTGTACCTGATTTACCAATTCTTCCGGCAATAGATGCCAATGAATTACTTGCAGAATCAAAAAATACGCAGAAAAGCGAAACAAAAGAAAAAGTCGTTTCAAGTATTCGTGTTTCTTCCGATAAACTAGACGAGTTAATGAATTTGGTGAGTGAATTAGTGACTACACAAGCGTCATTAACATTGTACAATCAAAAAAATGAAACGCCAGAATTAGAATTAATTTCTGAAAACATTGAAAAATTATCTCGAAGATTAAGAGATATTGCATTTGGAATGACCTTGGTTCCTATCAACAATATGTTCAGTAGGTTCCAACGTTTGGTGAGAGATGTATCCATGGCGTTGAACAAAGAAGTTCAGTTTGTAACAGAAGGAGGGGAAACTGAATTGGATAAATCAATCATAGAAACATTGACGGATCCATTGATGCATATTATTCGAAATAGTTTGGATCATGGGTTGGAATTGCCAGATGTAAGAGAACGTTTAGGTAAACCCAGAAAAGGGACGGTAAAATTAAAAGCTTTTTATTCAGGTATTTCCGTATATATTCAAATCATTGACGATGGTAAAGGTATTGATGTAAATGTGATACGTGAAAAAGCTGTTTCGAAAGGTTTTATAAAATCCGACGATGTTTTGACAGACAAAGAGGTGTTTGATTTTATTTTTTATCCTGGTTTTTCAACTGCAGCAGTTGTTACAGATATTTCAGGTCGTGGGGTTGGAATGGATGTCGTTAAAAGAAATATTTCTGAATTAAAAGGTTCAATTGTTGTTGAATCTCAGGTGAATATTGGCACAACACTGACGATTAAATTACCATTGAGTCTATCAATTATAGATGGTTTATTGGTAGATGTTGCCAATGTGTATTACATCATTCCTTTATCCGTGGTTGATAAATGTTACGAAGTAGATAATTTTGAAATGATGAATAATTTCAATCAATTATTGGTCTTAGACGAGAAACAAGTTCCTTTTATCAATGTACGCAAAGAATTTGGTTACGAGGAGATGTCAAATTCTGAAAAATCACAAATTATTGTTGTGAGTGATGCCGACCGTAGGGTAGGAATAAGCGTGGATCACATCGTTGGTGAATACCAAGCGGTTGTGAAACCAATCGGAAAATATTACAGAAACCAAGACTTTATTTCAGGAGCAACCATTTTGGGTGATGGATCGATCGCGCTCGTTATGGATACACATAAAATTATAGATTTATATACAGAACATGCTAAATTTGAATTGAAATCATGAAAAATGAACATCACAATGATAAGCATATGAATGGAGAAACGAAATCGTTTTTATCCTTCAAATTAGGTGAGGAAAATTTCACTGTTCCCGTAATGAAAATTATGGAAATATTGGAAGTTCCTAAAATCACTCGCGTACCACAATCACCTAATTTTTTGGTGGGGGTAATCAATTTACGTGGTGCTGTATTGCCGGTTATCGATACACGCATTAAATTTGGAATGACTCCAATTGAGTTCACGATCAATACATGTATTTTAGTAGTTAGCATTGAGGTAAACGAAGAAATCATAGAAGTTGGAGCCTTGGTAGATTCTGTTTCTGAAGTTTTTGAATTAAGTACAGAAGACATTAAACCTGCGCCAACATTGGCTACGAGATACCGAGCTGATTACGTACAAGGTATGATTCATGAAAGTGATCATTTTATAATGCTTTTAAACATTGATAAGGTGTTTTCAAGTAACGATTTAGAATCTATTACAGAGATTAAGGATAATTCACAAGAAGAAAAAAATAATTAATTACAAACAAAACAAGGATGAATAAATTTAAACAAATGCCTATTAAAAAGCAGCTAACGTATGCTTTTTCAGTGATTGTAGGATTGATCATGACGATGTCGATTGCTCAATTGCTTTTACAATCTAAATCAACTACTTTAAATGATAATGTATCGAATGCGAATGCTATTTCAAGCTCGCTTCAAAACATGAAGTATGCATTGCGTTTGGACCAGCAAATGGTAATGGAATATTTAGCAGCATCTTCAACCGAAGAAGCTAAATTTCCTCAAGAAAATCATTTAAAGGCAAAAGCGGAGTTTGAAAAGAATAGTTTGAAGATTGATTCAATAGTAAAAAGTACCGAATGGGGTTCTGATTTCTCAGCTGAAAAAGAAAAAATTAATACAACTATACATGAATCGATTAGCTTTTACAATGAAAAGTTAATTCCTTTGATGAAGGTTGTTGAAGACAATACTTTCACTAGAATTAGTTTAGAAAGCAGAGCTAACAAATCAAATGAATTACAAGCAATAATTGCAAAAAACAACAAAGAGACAGAAACTGCGGATCATAATTTTGATGCGTTGAACGATGATTTAGCACTAAAAGTAGAAAGCTTGGAAAAAGACATTGATTTTATTTTGAGTACTTCAATGAGTGAAACACTGTCTTTCAGTAATTTATCTAAAATAATTATTTCTGTTGTTGCTTTGTTAAGTTTATTGATTGCCATTTATTTTGCGCAATTTATTGTGAAATCATTTATGACAGTTTTAGGAGCAGAGCCGAATGTTGTAGCTACTTACATCGACGAAATTGCTTTAGGAAATCTTTCTGTTGAAATTAAAAAGGAAAATGGACAAGCAAATGTTGGATTGTTAAAAACACTTGAAAACATGTTGTCGGGT